>MDTG01007927.1_pt1 | contig 44386 bp, 46 predicted proteins | sample 811421 | NCBI WGS metagenome assembly MDTG01 (sample SAMN05326645, study PRJNA326480) | marine metagenome | isolation source: seawater | place: Pacific Ocean: South East | collected 2011 | reverse complement strand
TTAATTTAAGTTTATCCTTAATCATGAAAAGAAATATTAGTGACGGAATTACCATTACTGCTGTAATGATAAAGAAAATACCCCAATCTCCATTTAACCAATCTACTAAAGCCCCAGAAGATGCTGCAAGCGTGGTTCTACCCGCTGTTCCAATAGAAGCAAGAAGTGCATATTGAGTTGCAGTATAAGTTCTATCTACAAGCATTGAAATAAAAGCAACAAACGCTACTGTTGCAAAAGCAGCTGCCATGTCATCGAATATTACTGCTATAGCAAATAATAATTCAGACTTTCCTGACCAAGCAAGCAAAGAAAATAATAGATTTGTAGAGGCCATTAATATCCCAGATACGAACATTGCTTTTATAACTCCAGAGCGAATTGCGAATAATCCTCCTAGTAATGTAAATATAACAGTGGTAACCCAACCAAGACCTTTAGAATATAAAGCGATATCTGACTTGGTAAATCCTATTTCTTTATAAAAGATTACAGACATTCTACCCAAGAAAGCCTCACCTATCTTAAACAAAAAAACAAATCCTAAAATTGCTATCGCAACATTAAATCCATTTTTTTTAAAAAAACTAATTACTGGACCAATTATTGTCCCAGTTAACCACACAACAGTTTTAGCAGCTATATTTGACGCTCCTAATTTTTCCTCAATAATTCTATCGTTCCTTTTTTGATTTTCTTTTCTTTTATCGGGTTGTGGTTCGCTTACAAACAGAAGTCCGATATTACAAGCAATTATTACTATTCCCAAAATTAAAAATGTTAATTGCCAGTAATTATCAAAACCTGATCGTTGAAAAAATTCAGCAGCGTTCAGCGAAATTACACCACCTAACTTGTAGCCCGTCCACCAACCAACAACTGCCATAGCAGCGCCAGCTTGCATTGATTTACCCTCATGCTCTCCAATCTGTTCAATTCTTAAGGCATCAACTGTTATATCTTGAGTGGCCGAAGCAATTGCAATTACTAATCCAATACTTATTACTAAAGCCAAATTTGTAGTTGGATTGATAAAACTCCATAACACTAAACTTAGAAGAATGATAGTTTGCATAACTATAATCCAACCACGTCTGTGGCCAACTTTTTTTGTAAGCCAAGGAATTCTTACCCTGTCTATTATTGGTGCCCAAAGATAATTAAAAGCATAAACTGCAAATATAAGTCCTGCCCAACCTATCGTGCTTCTACTTAGTCCGTCCTCTTTTAACCAAAGACTGAGACTACTCCCGATTATGACCCAAGGGAAACCGCTAATAGCTCCTAATAATAATATTTTGATCATTCTACTATCAAAATAAACTGAAAAAGTTTCTGATAATGTTTGTCTTTTTTGAAATTCCATATTCTAATTTCTCCAAAAAGATGGAAAGAATAAAACCAGTACTGCAAAAAGCTCAAGTCTTCCTAAAAGCATTCCAAAAGATAAAATCCATTTTGATAAGTTTGGTAGAGAGTAATAGTTTCCATTCGGCCCGATAGTATCTCCAAGACCTGGACCTACGTTAGAAATCGCACTAGCCGCTCCTGATATAGCGGTAATAAAATCTAAACCTGATATTGATAAAAGAACAGAAATTATCAAAAATATAAAAAGGAATGAAAAAATAAAAATAATTACTGAATTTAAAAAATCGTCATTAATTTTTTGATTATTATATTTTATAATTATTACATTATTTGGTGAAATTAATCTTTTGACTTGATTTTTTATAAAGATAAAAAGCATTTGAAATCTAAATATTTTTATACCGCAAGACGTTGAACCAGCACACCCACCAATAAACATCAGAAATAAAAAAAATATTAGTGAAAATTTGCCCCATAAACTAAAATCGTCAGTCACGTAGCCAGTTCCAGATAAAATAGATACTACGTTAAATGAGGCAATTCTTATTTTATCCAATAAAGATCCATCATTACCTAAAATTATTAAATATGAAAACATAACAATTATAGAAAATAGAGTTAAATAAATTAGACCAATTATCTGCTCATCTTTAAAAAAAATTTTCTTATTTTCTTTTATAAATTTTAGATAAGAAATAAAAGGAAGACTACCTAATATTATAAAAATACTAGCAGTAATCTCTACGTTTGAATTTTGAAAAAATCCGATCGAGTCATTATGAGTAGAAAAACCACCTGTGGCTATAGTTGTCATAGAGTGAGCAATAGAGTCAAAAATCGACATTCCAAAAAACCAATACAGAACACTACAAGCAAAAGTTAAACTTAAATAAGTAATTATAATGATACTAGCTACTTCAATTGTTCTCGGTAAAATTTTTTCAGTAGAGTCCGGGCCCTCCATTTTAAATAATTGCATACCACCAACTTTTAATAATGGTAAAATTGTTATAGCCATAACGACAATTCCGATACCACCTAACCACTGCATAAGAGCTCTCCAAATTAAAATACTTTTTGGACTGTTGTCCAAGTCTGTAATAATAGTTGCTCCAGTTGTGGTAATCCCAGACATACTTTCAAAAAAAGCATTACTGAATGAAAATTGTGTTGGAGATAGAATAAAAGGCAAAGATCCAAAAAGCGCAACCGCTACCCATGCTAAAGTTGAGAATAAAAATGTTTGTTGTAGATTTAACTTAAAATCTTTTTCTAAATTTGCCAGAACAAGCAAAATACCTATGAACACAGTTATAAATGCAGATGCTATAAAACTGTGGCTATTTTCATTGTATAATATTTGAATATAGTAGGGGATTAGCATTGATAATCCCAGTACTATAAGAAGAAGACCAATAATAAAGAAAACAGTTTTGTTAGCTATCATAAGATTGAGACTATTTAATTAGTTATAAAATTCAACTGAATATAATATATATAACATGTATGTTTTACGAACAAATTTAAATATTTTATATTATGTTTGACCAGAAAGTAATACAAACAACATCCTCTTGGCCTTTTGCCGAAGTAAGAAAATTATTAAAGGATAGAAAAGATATTATTAAAAAAAAAAATGTAATTACCTTCCAAACTGGATATGGACCAAGTGGCCTGCCTCACATTGGAACTTTTGGGGAGGTCGCTAGAACTTCCATGATGATCAATGCACTCAAATCTTTTGGTGATTTTGAGACAGAATTAATTACTTTTTCTGATGACATGGACGGTCTTAGAAAAGTTCCTGATAATATATCTAATAATAAAGTTTTGCTTGATAATCTTGGAAAACCCTTATCGTCGATACCGGATCCCTTCAAGAAATTTAATAGTTTCGGTGAACACAATAATGAGATGTTTAAAAAATTTTTAAACAAATTTAATTTTAGATTTATCTTCAAAAGCTCAACTGAAAATTATATCAAAGGTTTTTTTAATGACTCTCTTATTAGAGTTTTAGAAAAATATGATGAGGTAATGCAAATAATTTTACCAACTTTAAGATCTGAAAGAAGAAAAACATATTGCCCTTTCCTGCCTATTTGCCCGGACACAGGTAAGGTTCTTGAGATCCCATTAATCGAGAAAGACTTAAAAAGAAAAAAAATAATCTTTGATAATAATGGGAAACGACTAGAGACCTTGATTACCGATGGAAATTGTAAACTGCAGTGGAAAGTTGATTGGGCTATGAGATGGTTTACATTTAATGTTGACTTTGAAATGTATGGAAAAGACTTAATAGAGAGCGCGATCCTTTCCAGTAAAATTTGTAAAATTCTTGGAAAAAAACCTCCTAATGGATTTGCATATGAATTGTTCTTAGATCAGAACGGTGAAAAAATTTCAAAATCTAAAGGAAATGGTATTACGATTGATGAATGGCTTAAATATGCTTCACCGGAAAGTTTATCCCTTTACATGTATCAAAATCCTAAAAGAGCCAAAAAACTTTACACTCAAGTTGTACCAAAAGCGGTCGATGAGTATTTAGAGTTACTTGATAAATTTCCAAAACAAAAAGAACAAGAAAAAATACTTAATCCTGTTTGGCATATTCATAATGGAAAACCGCCGACAGAAAAAATTTCAATACCTTTTTCAATGTTGCTAAATTTAGTTAGTACCAGTAACGCAGATAAAAAGGAAGTTTTATGGAAGTTCATAAATAGATTTGAAAAAAATCTAAAACCTTCTGAATACCCAATACTAGATAAATTGACAGAATTTGCTATAAACTATTTCAAAGATAAAGTAGAGCCAAATAAAAAATTTAAAAAACCAAACAAAATAGAAAAAGAAGCACTAAAAAAATTAGCTGAAAAGATAAAGGATATTCCACAATCTACACCTCCAGAGGAAATTCAAACTGTAATTTACTCAGTAGGAAAAGATAATGGTTATAGCGACAGATTAAGAGACTGGTTTATTTTAATTTATGAAGTTCTTTTTGGTGAAAAAGATGGACCAAGAATGGGTTTTTTTGTAAGTTTTTTTGGCATAAAAGAAACAGTAAACCTTATTAATGAAAAATTAAAATGATGTTTTCTATATTTAAACCTTATATTTTTAGTTTAGATCCAGAGGCAGCCCATGATTTAGCTATTAAAGGACTAAAAATAAATGTTATACCAGAAAATTTTTTTAAAGTAGATGATGAGCATCTTCTTCAAACTAAAATTTTTGACAAAAGCTTTAAAAACCCGATAGGTCTCGCGGCAGGATTTGATAAAAGCGCTGAGGTATATAATTCTTTGTTTAAGTTAGGTTTTGGTTTTATTGAGGTTGGCACAATCACCCCAAAAAAACAATTTGGAAATTCCAAGCCAAGAGTTTTCAGACTTGAAAAAGATAGAGCCTTAATCAATAGATTGGGATTTAATAATGACGGATTAGAAATAATTAGCGAGAGAATAAAAAAAAATAAACCTAACGGTATACTGGGAGTAAATATAGGACCAAATAAAACAACGAAAGATAAAAAAGAAGATTTTGTAACGTGTTTAAATTTAATTCATAATTATGCTGATTATATAACAATTAATATTTCTTCACCCAACACAGAAGGTTTAAGGGATTTTCATGAAAAAAAAATATTTGAGAGTCTACTAGAAGAAATACGTAAAAATTGCTCCCAAAAAAAAATTGAAAAACCAATATTGATTAAAATTTCACCTGATATCGATCAAAACGATTTATCAAATATTATTGAATTAATATTAAAATTTGAGATTAAAGGAATAATTGTTGCAAATTCTACAGATAAAAATAAAGAAAACTTGTTAGACAAGAAAAAAAGTGAAGCAGGGGGTCTTACCGGACTACCGCTCAGAGATTTATCAACAAATTTAATTAAAAGATTTTATAAAGAATTAAAAGGTAAAGTTGATATAATAGGCGTGGGTGGTGTCGACAGTGGAGAAAGCGCCTTTGAAAAAATTACATCAGGAGCAAGTTTAGTACAGTTATACACTGGGATGATTTACAAAGGACCAGGCATAGTAAAAGAAATTAAACAGGATCTGATCAAAATTTTAAAATCAGAAAAGTTAAATAGTATTGACAAGGCAGTCGGTATTAATTCCTAGAAAAAATAGCTATAAATACACTTGACCTCTTAATAAGAGCCAACTATACAATTCAGTAATTATGTCTAAAAAATGTGAATTAACTGGCACATCTCCTCTAAAAGGGAACAATGTTAGTCACGCTAATAACAAAACTAAAAGAAGATTCTTACCAAATCTAAAGAAGGTAAGTTTTAAAAGTGATATTCTAAATAAAAAGATAAGGCTGAACGTATCTAAATCAGCTCTCAAAACTGTGGATTTTAAGGGAGGCTTAGATAAGTTTTTAAAATCAGCCAAGAATAAAAATCTATCAAGCCGAGTGAAAAAATTAAAATTTTCGATAGTCTCGAAAACCTAAAATGATAAACAATAATAAATTGTTTTTTATACTCTCAGGTTTGATGGGGTTAATAGTGATTCTCTCCAATTACCTCGTGCAATTTCCAGTACAATTTTTAGGACTCGAAAACTTGCTGACATACGGTGCTTTTAGTTATCCAATAACCTTTTTGATCACAGATTTGGCTAATAGAGCTTTTGGAAAAAAAATTGCAAAAAGAATAGTTTATATTGGTTTTGTAATTGGAGTTTTGTTAACTGTTTTGGTTTCGACCAATTTTTCTGATTTAATATCAATTAGAATTGCGATCGGTTCAGGGGTAGCTTTTTTCGTTGCTCAAAATATTGATGTATCAATTTTTGACAAATTAAGGAAAAATAAGCTGTGGTTTGTTGCCCCTTTTTCTTCATCTATTGTTGGGTCAATAATTGACACTTTTTTATTTTTTTCTATTGCATTTTATAACACTGACTTGCCTTGGTTAAGTCTTGCCATAGGTGACTTAATCGTGAAAATAATTGTTGCAATAACTATGCTAATTCCTTTTAGATTATTACTTAGCGAGATAAGGGAATATAATATTGTAAACAAAAATCGAATTTAATTAATCGAAAATTTTTTGTCTCCTGAAAAAAGATCAGTTAATTGATTGATCATAACATCACCTAAGTCTTGGACATCTGTAATTTTTATTGCTTTTTTGTAATATCTCGTTACATCATGCCCTATTCCAATAGCTAATAATTCCACGTCAGATTTTTTTTGAATCCAATTTACTGTATTTTTCAAATTATTTTCAAGGTAATCACTAGAATTAGTTGAAAGAGTTGAGTCATCAACTGGTGCTCCGTCAGAAATTACCATTAAAATTTTTCTATCCTCTCTTCTTTTAGAGATTTTACTATGGGCCCACTTTAAAGCTTCACCGTCAATATTCTCTTTTAATAATCCTTCCTTAAGCATTAGGCCAATATTTTTACGTGCTTGTCTCCAAGGTGTGTCAGCTGACTTATAAACTATGTGCCTTAAGTCATTTAATCTTCCGGGAAAAGAAGGCTTACCATTTTTCATCCATTTTTCTCTGCTTAACCCACCCTTCCAATGTTTTGTTGTGAAGCCGAGTATTTCAACTTTCACAGAGCATCTTTCAAGAGTTCTTGATAAAATATCAGCACAAATAGCTGCAACAGAAATAGGCTTGCCTCTCATTGAACCAGAATTATCAATTAAAATTGTAACCAGGGTATCCTTGAAATCAGTATCTTTCTCTTTTTTAAAAGATAAAGAATTAAAAGGATCCATAATAATTCTAGTCAACTTCGAACTGTCTAAAAGACCTTCCTCTAAATCGAAACTCCACGACCTATTTTGTTTAGCTAATAATTTTCTTTGTAATTTATTAGCTAATTTGGAGATAAAATTTTTTAATTGTAATAGCTGTTGATCTAGATTTTTTCTTAGCCTTTCTAATTCTTCCTCATTCTCTAAATCCTCTGCTTTGATTATTTCATCAAACTCATTTGTAAAGACCTTATACTTTATATCTCCGTAAAAATTTTCTGTTTTTCTTCCTCTCTCTGCACTTTTTGAAAAGTCCTCTAATTCAATCATATCACCGTCACCGTCATTCTGTTCTGCAGGATTTTCAATGTCTAAAGCATCATTTTCTATAGACATTTCCTGCTTTTCCTTACTCGCACTTTGTTTTTGCTTGTCCTCTTTTTGGATCTTGTTCTTCAAGTCTTTACTATCATTTTTTTTGTCGTCATTTTTTTCGTTATCTTTTTCAATTAAATCAAGCTCATCTATTAAATCAGATATTAAAGCATTAAATTTTTCTTGATCATTCACAAGACTTTTAAGTGTGTTGACCTTATTCTTAATTTTTTTATCAAATAGCTTTTGATTATTTTTAAAATTTTTATTTAAAATTTTATTATCTAAATTGAAAAAATTAACCATTAAATAACATTCAAAAGCATTAGCGATGTTAGATTTATCTAATTTAGACACTTTTTCAAAGTAATAGTCTTTCAGATTTTTTTCGATACCCTTAAATTTTTGTGAACCTAATTTTTCACATCTAATTCTCTCAGAAATTGAATAAAGTTTTCTCGATATATCACCCTTGGGTTCAAATGATTTTAAAATGTCGTTGTTACAATATTTAACTTTTAATGAGATAGAGTCCGCTTCAGCTCTCGACTTGAGGTAATTGATATGATTAATGTCAATATCCTGAAGTATTACTTTATTTCCATCTTCAACTTTGTCAACCGAACCGAAAGCAACCTCTAGTTTTTGGTTATTAGATATTGATCTAACAGTTGAAGACAAAGCTGTTTTAAAATCTTCTAAATTTTGATTTTTCTTTTGCACTTAGATTTTAACATTAATTGATGACTCTGGCAGTTCCTCGCCAAAGCATCTTTGATAATATTCTGAAATTATTTTTTTTTCTATCTCGTCACATTTATTAAGAAATGTTATCCTAAAAGCATAACCTAAATCCTTAAAAATGTTAAAATTCTCTGCCCAATGTAGAACAGTTCTTGGGCTCATTAAAGTTGATATGTCTCCATTAATAAAACCTTTTCTAGTAAGATCAGCTACCCTTATCATATTGGTAATCTTCTCTTTTCCATCTTTGTTATTCAGAGATTTATTTTTTGCAACGATTATTTCGAGCTCTTTTTCAAAAGGTAAATAATTTAAAGTGGAAACAATATTCCATCTATCCATTTGACCTTGATTAATCTGTTGAGTTCCATGATATAGCCCTGAAGTATCCCCTAAACCGATGGTATTAGTTGTTGCAAACATTCTAAAAAAGTCGTGCTGATTAATAACTTTATTCTTATCTAACAAAGTAAAGTTACCATCGCTTTCTAAAACTCTTTGAATAACGAACATCACATCTGGTCTGCCAGCATCATACTCGTCAAAAACTAATGCTACAGGATTTTGAATAGACCAAGGAAGTATTCCTTCTTTAAATTCAGTAATTTGTTTTCCCTCTTTTAAAACAATTGCATCTTTCCCTATTAAATCAATCCTACTGATATGACTGTCCAAATTCACTCTCAGACATGGCCAATTCAATCTAGCAGCTACTTGTTCTATATGAGTTGATTTACCCGTTCCGTGGTAACCTTGAATCAGAACTCTTTTGTTAAAAGAGAAGCCCGCAAGAATAGCTAAAGTTGTGTCCCTATCAAACTTATAATCTGGATCAATTTTCGGAACATACTCATTCTTTTTTGAAAATGCTTCTATCTCCATTTTACTATCAATGTTAAAAGTTTGTTTTACTGAAATTTTTATATCTGGTTTATTTAAAAAGTTGTTAAGGCTCATTATTTTTTTCCTAATTTCATTTTAAGTTGACTATATGCCAATGTGATTTTTTTTAATTTATCTTCATATTTTTTATTACCTTGGTTTTTATCAGGATGATATTTCTTTACAAGTAATTTAAATTTTTTGTGTATTTCTTCCCAATTTGCAGATGAATTTAGTTCCATTACTTCTAAAGCATCCTTATCTGTTTCCGATAATCTGGCTTTTTTAAAATTTTTAAAATTGGAGGTATTAAATATATTTAATTTATCATCTAATGCATTGTTCCATAAGATATTGAAAAAGTTTTCAGAGGAACTGAAACTTTTAGTTGATTTATGCCATGTTAGATCAGATTTAATAAAATATTCAATTTGCTCATTAGTCATATTTTCAAAATAATTCCATTTCTTATTAAAAATTTTGATATGTTCTAAACAAAGCAATTTATACTTTCTGCTATTGTCTCTCTCAATAGGAGCTTTATATTGGCCTGGTTCGTTGCAATTTTCCCAATCACAAATTATTTTCATATTAAGCACAATTATATATATTAATTAAATAATGAAAAGTTATTTTGAAGAAATAAAAAATAAAATAAAAAAAAAAATTGTCTTCGAGGAATGTAATATAATAGATAATTCTTCACTTCATGCAGGCCATAAATTTTATGATGAGAAAAAATATCATCTTAAATTAATTATTAAATCTGCTTATCTAAATAAAACTAATCGTGTAGAAGCACAGAGATTAATATTTAAAATCTTGGATGAGGATTTAAAAAGTAAAATTCACGCCTTAGAAATTGAAATTAGATAAAATTTTTAATTCTTTTTTTAAGGCTTTCTCTGAAATTTTAAAACTATCAGGCTTTGTTGTTTGTCCAATCTTTTTTAAAAGTATCAAACTTATTAGGTTGTCCTCGTTTTTTTTATCTCTTTTCATAAATTTTAAAAGTGAAGGTATTTTCTTAAATCTAAATTTATTTTTTAGATAATGATCTAGATTGTTAGATCTATAAATTGATTTTAATTCTTCGACTGTTTTTAATGAACATATTTTTTTTCTATAAGATAGTTGTGCTGCTAACATCATGCCAACCAAAACAGCCTCTCCATGATTTAAACTTCCTGAATATTTAGATCCAGCTTCTATTGCATGCGCAAATGTGTGTCCAAAATTTAAACTTTTCCTGAGACTCTTTTCGTTATAATCTTTCACAACAAAATTTTTTTTAATTTCGCAACTTTTTTTAATTGCAAAAGATAATTTATCTAAATCTTTATCAATTAAAATCTTTTTTGAATTTAGCCTTAGCCAATTGAAGAAATTCTTATCATTAATTATTCCATGTTTTAATATTTCTGCATAACCACAAATTATTTCCTTTTTCTTTAAACTTAACAAAAACTGTACGTCGATTAAAACTAATCTTGGTTGATAAAATGTTCCAATTAAATTTTTTCCAAAGCTCGTATTTACTCCAGTTTTACCGCCAATCGATGAGTCAACTTGAGCTAAAAAAGTTGTTGGAACATTAATAAAGTTTAATCCTCTTTTAAAAATACTAGCTGCGAAAGACGATATATCTCCCAATATTCCCCCTCCAATACTAATTACCAAATCATTTCTTTTAAAATTATTAGAAATAAGTTTATTCACAATAAAATTAACAGTATTCATATTCTTGATTTTTTCACTTGGTTTTAACTCATATTTAAAAATTTTATATTTTTTTAAAGAGGATAAAATTTTATTTTTAATTTTTTTTGGTACGTTTTTATCAATTATAATTGCAATATTTTTTGCATTAGGACAAACATTCCTAATCTTATTGGGAAGTAAATTTATAATCTTTTTCCCAATTAAAATTGAGTAAATATCTTTATCTTTTTTTATACTGATATTAAGTTTTTTCATATTTTCTTAAAATTTTTTTTACTATTTCTAATTTATTAAGTTTATCACAATCTACCCTAAAATCTGCAAGTCTGTATATATCCTTCCTTTTAAAGTAAATACTGTGCAAATTTTTTTTTAAGTCTCCTTCAAGAAGAGGCCTTCTTTTATTTCTTGAAACTCTAATCAGCAGACTTTTAACGGAGACATCTAGCCAAAAACTCACTGTATTCTTAAGTACTTCTCTTCTAATTTTATGATTCAAAAATGCTCCACCACCGAGAGATATGACGGACTCTTTCTCTCTTAAAATTTTTAGAGTCAGATTTTCCTCTATTTTTCTAAAGTAATTTTCGCCTTTGATTCTAAAAATCTTTGAAATTGATGAATTTTCTTTTTTTTCAATCACTTTATCAATATCTATAAATTTAAATTTCAGCTTTTTTGACAATTCCTTACCTATTGTGGATTTACCCACACCCATCATTCCAGTTAAAATAAGGCTTTTATTCAAAAAAATTTCCAATTTAAAATTTGATTTATCACAAATTTGTCTTAATTTGCGAGTTTAAATATATTTTTAAACTATGCAACTTAAATTAAATAGACAAAAAAGTCTCGGACAGTCACTCGCTATAAGAGTGATTAAATTTATATTTTTTATTATATTTTTAATAGGTTTAATTTTTTTATTAGAGAAAGTAGATTTTCCATCGCCAAACAAAAAATTTAATATTGATATTTCAAATGAGATTATCAAACTTAAATAAAATATTTTATTCATTTTTTATAATTTTTTTTGTTATAAACTTTTCTATAGCAGAGGAAGAAGAAGTAGACATCTGGAAAAATAATAATAAGGCTACCACATCACAATCATTAAATAATTCTAACCAAAAATTAAAAAAAGAAAATCAAAATACAAAAGCAACAACACTGAATACTGAAGCAAGAATAACAATAGAGCAAAATGTTTCTGAAGAAACTCAAAATGAAAAAGTTTATGGCGTATTAGATCCTGACATAAACAATTTTAGTCTTATGTTATGGTCTAATACTGAAATCAAAGAAATTAAGAATGCCATCAAAAGGATTAATAAGCTTAAACTATCGAAGCTTGCAGATGAAATATATACTGATACTCTTTTAACAATATCCTATACACCAAAAAATATTTCAGCTAATGAATTTTTATCATTGAAAGTTAATTGGATGATTGAAAAAAATAAAGATGAAAAGTTATTTTCATTTTTGGAAAAAAATAGAAATTTTTCAAATTCTGATAAAGCGATAAGATATTTAGTTGACAGAAATATATCAAAAGCTGATTTAAAATCTGGATGTGAAAAAGTTTCATTTTTAAGCAAGGACATAAAAAATTCCTATTTAGAAAAATTTAAGATTTACTGTCTCGTCTATAATGATAAAGCTGATCAAGCTCAATTACTTTACGATATTTTAAGAGAAGAGAAACAATCAGATAGTTTTTTTGATGATAAAATTCAATTCTTATTAGGGGTGAGGGATCAAACTCAAACTAAAGTTTTAGATGATAATCTTTTAAATTTTTACTTATCAAGTGTGACCGACGAGGATTTTAATTACCAACCAAAAAAAAATACAAAAAAAGAAATATGGGAATATATGAATTCAGCTAATCTTATTAAAGTTGAAAATTTCGATGATAAAGAAAAAATTACAGATTTAGAGAAGGCTGCCGATGAAGACAGGGTAAACATTGAAAAAATTTATGAAATATACAAAAAAATACCTTTTGACTTAAACATGTTAATCAATGCTGAAAATTTATATAAAAATCTTGTTAATGTTGATGGCCGAGCACTTTTATATCAGAAATTTTTACTTTCAGATAATACTGAAAATAAACTAAATTTGCTTTTTAGCATGAAAGACGTTTATCAAAAAGATAATTTAAAAAACTTATACGCAAAATTCTTAAGTAAAAGTTTGAAGGAATTTAATGAAAATGAAATACCAGAGGAATACAAGGAAATCGTAAAAAATAACATAATCTCTGATATTGAATTTAAGCTTGGTAAAATAAAATATACTGACAAAATTTTTCACAAATCAAAAGTTTTAAAGTTATATACTGAAAAAAACCATTCAATAAAGAAATCTCAAAAAGACTTAGAAAGTGTATTAAAAAAAATTAGAAGAAATAGAAATTACTTCTATTCTGCTAAAGATATCGCCTTAGCAGAGTCACTTGCTGAGGACGGGCTTATCTTACCAAAAGAATTAAAATTCGGAGAATTAGCAAAACAGTATGACGTTCCGTCTAACTTGATGAAGCTTGCTGAGAAAAAAGAAATTGGTTTTTTAGTTCTTAAGATAGTTGAAATAATTGGGGAGGATGATGCATCAGATCTTGATCCTGAAACAATCTATTTTATAACTCACTTATTAAATCAAACTGAGCTATTTAATATTAGAAATAAGATATTATCACAAGCTCTTCCTCAAAGAGCTCAATCATAATATTTCACTAATATGCCTACTCATAAAATAATTATTGAACCAGATCCAATTTTAAGAAAAAAATGTGAGACCGTTGGCACAGTCAATGATAATTTGAGAAAATTAATGAAGGAAATGCTTGAAACTATGTACCAAGCCCCCGGCATTGGTTTAGCGGCAATACAGATTGGAATTCAGAAGAGGTTGGTTGTTATAGATATATCTAAAGATGACGAGGAAAAAAAACCTTTATTTCTCATCAACCCAGAAATAACTTTTAGATCTAAAAAGACCTCCGTATACGAGGAGGGATGTTTGTCGTTACCCGGACAATTTGCCGAAATAGAACGACCAGCAGAATGCCATGTAAATTTTTTAGACTTTAATGGTAATCGTAAGAATTTGAAAGCGAGTGGTTTATTATCTACGTGCATACAACACGAAGTTGATCATTTAGATGGAGTCTTATTCATTGACTATTTATCTAAACTTAAAAAAGATATGATAATTAAAAAGCTAATTAAACATAAAAAAGAAATAAAAAGAGTCATTGTTTAAAATTATATGTCTTTAAATATTATTTTTATGGGAACACCTGAGTTCTCAGTCAAGTCACTTGAAAGTTTGATTAAATCGAACTACAAAATTTTATGTGTATACTCTCAACCACCGAAAAAAAAGGGAAGGGGGCAAAAATCGAAAATATCACCCGTTCATAAAATTGCAGAAAAATATAATTTAACTGTAAGAACACCTAATAATTTAAATACAGATGAAGAAATTAATTATTTTAAAAGCACAAAACCAAATGTAGTGATCGTTGTCGCTTATGGTAAATTAATTCCTGAACAAATATTGAAAATACCTAATGTGCTTTTTATTAATCTGCATGCATCTCTACTACCAAAATGGAGAGGTGCGGCACCAATTGAAAGATCAATTTTAAATAAAGATAGAGAAACTGGAGTTTCAATAATGAAAATAATTTCAGATTTGGATGCTGGTCCATATTTGAAGCAAGTAAAAATAAAATTAAATAAGAATGATACTTATGGAGAAATCTACAAAAAGCTTTCCGAAGTTGGCGCAAATGCGCTCATCGAAAGTCTAAAAATTATAGAAAACGGAAATATTAAATTTATTGATCAGGATAACGAAAAATCTTCATATGCGAAAAAAATAGAAAAAGATGAAACAAAAATTAATTGGTTCAATAATGCTAATGATGTTATAGCAAAAATTAATGCCTTCAGTCCTTATCCTGGAGCGTGGTTTTCTTTAAATGGCAAAAGAATCAAAATATTAAAAGCTAAGGAAGTAGATAAAAAAGGTAACGCTGGTGAAATTATTGATAATGATTTTGTTGTTGCTTGCTCATCTAATTCCATAAAGGTTTTAGAGCTACAAAAAGAGGGAAAAAGAGCTATGAAAACGAGAGAATTTCTTATCGGAAATAAATTAACGAAGGGGATCAAACTATTTTAATGTATAACTATCATTTCATTATAGAATACGACGGAACAGGATACTCAGGATGGCAGAAACAAAAAAAAGTCAAAACCATACAAGACTCAATAGAAAAAGTTTTAAAAAGAATTTTGAGGGAAAAAATTAACGTAATTGGTTCAGGCAGAACTGACAGAGGTGTTCACGCTTCTGCACAATCAGCTCATTTTATAACTAAAAAGAAAATTAAGAGTTTACATAAATTTTTATCCTCAATTAATTTTTTTCTAAGAGATAAACAAATATCTGTTTTAGAGATTAAAAAAAAAAAAATTAGTTTTCACTCAAGATTTGATGCAAAAATGAGAACTTATACCTATTTAATTGTTAATAGAAAATCAAGACCGATATTACACAAAGATAGGGCTTGGCATATTAGTAAAAAATTAAATTTTCAATCTTTAAAAAAAGCATGTAGACTTTTAAAGGGTAAAAAAGATTTTACGACTTTTAGATCTTCTTCATGCAATGCAAAGTCTCCAATCAGAACTATCAATAAAGCAAAAGTAATAAAAAAAGACGACATGATTAAATTCATTTTTGAATCAAAATCTTTTTTACAACATCAGGTTAGGTCCATGGTTGGTTGTATTAAATATGTCGGGGAGGGGAAATGGAGTAATAAAAAGTTTAAAAGTATAATTGACTCAAAAAAAAGATCTTTTTGTGCACCACCAGCACCACCAGAAGGTTTGTATCTGACAAGGGTCGATTATTAATTATTTAAATCCATATTTTATGATTGAGTTAATGGAGATATTGATTAATGAGCTCAGATTTTTAAAGAAATTAAAATTATTATACATTTTGTTAATTTTCCAAATCCAAAAAAAATTAGATAACCTACTACTTTGTAAGGAACCTGGCCTTACTCTATAAATTAACGAATAATCATTTAAACGATAAGCATATTTGACTTTTTTTAAAATCTTACATTTAAAAAAATAATCTTCGCAGATTTTTGTATTGGTAAAAAAAATATTTCTGATAAATTTTCTCTTAACTATCATTGAACTTGTAGCAATAGTTGTATTTTTAATAAAGTCTTCAAAATCAAATCTACTTGGGGCGGTAATTTTCTTGTATTTAGCGTTTTTTTCGTAATATGACAAATAATTAGTGTAAGTAAAACTAAATTTATTTTTTTTCATGAAATTAATTTGATTTTTTAATTTATTTTTTTTCCAAATATCATCCGAGTCAATAAAAGCCAAAAATTCTGATTTAGATTTCTTAATTGCAAAATTTCTACAATATGCTGCACCCATATTTTTTTTTAAATAAAAAATTTTAATCTTTTTATTTTTTTTATAGTTGTTCAAAATTTTTAATGTTCTTTCATCTGAGGCATCATCTACAATATATAAATTCCATTTATTATAGGATTGTTTTAAAATGGAACTGATAGTCTGAGATAAATATTTTGAACTATTGAAATTTGGTAAAATTATTGAAACTTCAATTTTTTTCACTGGCCTATTTTTTCTTTCCAAAGAGAATATAAATTTTTTAAATCAAAATTTTTATAATGGAAAATACTTTTAAAACTCATTTTATAGAAGTCATCAATAACAAGATTTTGGCAGTTGCTCATCAATTCCGAATAGTCATTTTTACTTCTTATGTATTTTCCTCTATCAAAATATATCATTATTTTATTCATTAGCTTGTTTTCGTGCTTTACGGGATCAACAGATAAGAAAAAACTTTTGTCGAATTCGTTAATTAGGTTATTTATATTTTTCACTGTTTCGTTATCTAAATGATGTAAGGCGCCATTTACAAAAATAAAATTTGGGTTAAAAGATTTTAATTTTTCTAAAGAACTTGGTTCATTTAAATCGAGTTGAAGAAATTTAAAATTTCCCCATTTATTTTTGGAATAGGATATGTACTTATCGCTATAATCAGCACCTAAATAATCACCTATAAAATCGCTTACAAAATTTAAAATAAAACTATCCCCGCAACAAAGGTCAAGCATTCGTATTTGGTTATTTTTAAAAGTTGAAAAAATAAATCTTATAAAGTCATACTCACTATAAGGTGACCTAACGGATTTTTGATATAATCTGTATAATACTGGATATTTTAAAATTGCGTTTATCATTTCTATCAAATTAATCGGTTTAAATTTTCTAATACATAATATAATTATACTTTAATTAAAAAATGATCAAATCATTATCTATAATTATTCCATTCTATAACGAAAAAGAGAGAATACAATCGAGTTTAATTGAAATCAAAAACTTTATTAAAAAGAATAGAAAAATTAAAATTGAGGTTTTATTTGTAAATGATGGAAGCACAGATGAAACAGAGAAGAATATTATTAATTTTTCAAAAAAAATAAAACTTAATTCAAGAAATTATCGTATTTTGAAATTAGTTAAAAATACTGGAAAGGGTGGAGCATTAAAATTTGGTGTATCAAAAATGAAAAATAATTGGGCTTTGACAACAGATATGGATTTATCAGTTCCATTAGAACAATTAATTCAATGGTTTAATAGAGACTATATTAATAAAAGTGGAAATGAAATTTATTTTGGCTCCAGAGAAATGGATGACTCTATTGTGAAAACAAAAGTATACAGAAAAATTCTTGGTGTTTTTTTTAGATTTTTTTCAAACCTATTTCTCAATGTAGACTTAAAAGACTCTCAGTGCGGTTTTAAACTTTATAAAAAAGAAGTAGCTAAGAAAATCTTTTCTAAAATGAAATCACTAAGATTTGAGCATGATTTAGAAATTGCACTTATAGCAAAAAGTTATAATTATGAGGTAATTGAGCTTCCTGTAGAATGGGAACATAAGCCTGGGAGCAAATTAAATATTTTTTATGATCCTATTAAAATGTTTTTTGGTATCATAAAAATTTGGTATGAAAAAATATTAACAAAAAGAAGAAGTTGAACAAATTCTTAAATAGTAAAAATTACTAAAAATTAAAAAAAATAGAAAATATAGGTAACAAATTACTAGACCTTTTGTTTTTATTGAGGCATTAATTGAAATAAAGCTGAATGCTAAAATTATAATTAAAGGGTCAAAATATTCCTGTAAAACAGGTTTGTATATTATTGATGAAAAAATTATAAATAAAAGAATAAAACGACCCATGTAATCTTTATCGACCATTTGAGATATTGATATTGCAGCAATAAAAAAAATTGAACTTAAGAAAATTTTTCTAAATATTTCATTTTGAAAAATAATAGATGATAATTTAAAAAAAACACCATTTCCAAACGTAAGTTCGTCAGCAAAGTTATAAATAAATATAAAATAAATGAAATATAAAATTAATAATAAATATATTATTTGATTATAGTCTCTCTTTAGATTAGAAAAATTTTTATAATTAAATCCCCTTTCAAAAAAAAGGTAGAAGGGCAGTATATAGAAAAAAATTATAGAAAGAGAATATCCCAGATGCTGAAAATTATAATTTTTTAATGACATATCTCTACTCACGGCATCTATCGGTGGTAAAATTCCACCCCATAAATTAAATAAATATAAAATAGGCAGAGAAAATATAAAATAAACAATACATAAATACGTTTTTTCAAAATTATGTCTTTTATCATTTAAGACTAAAAATAAACAAACTAAAGGTATGAAAGCAAGTTTTTGATCAAAATAAATACATAGAGAACTAAATAAACCTAAAAATGTTAAATGAAAGAAATTAGATTTTATTGTTTTTGAATTAAAATATAATTTCAAAAATATGTAGGAAAAAATTACCATGAGAATGCCAAAATTTTCCTCATTACCCCAATAAGCACTTGTTCGATAGTACGGACTTAAAAAAATTAAACTTGCAAGTAAAGCAAGATCAATTTTTCTTATTTTTGAAAATTTTAAAGTTAAAGCTTTGAAAAAAAAAATTGGAATTAATAAAGAAAAAAAAGTAACGCTCAACCTAAACTCTTCTGCATTATTAGTAAAAGGGTTAAAATATTTATGAAAAATATACACGCCAGGTATCCTACTGCTTTGAAAAATAGCACTGTCATTGGAGGCTGTTAAATGTAATGCTGTAAGCAAATCATTAGACTCGAACATTTGAAGATTGCGCCAAGTGTTATTAAAATCCGCAACTCCACCCCCGGCTGAATTTTCATCAAAGGTGAAACCAATTGCGTAGGAAAAAATTGATAAAAAAATTAGTAAAATGATTAAATAATTTTTTTCAATAAATACTTTAGTGTTCAATTAAAATATTCCTCTAAGATATTGTGATAAATTTTCTTAAGTTTTTTTAAGTCAGCTAAAGATACGCATTCATCTACTTTATGCATCGTTTTATTAACCAAACCAAATTCCAAACAAGGTGTTATCTTCCTTAAGAATCTAGCATCAGAAGTACCACCAGTAGTGGAGAAGACCGGATTAATTTTAGTTATTTTTTTTATAATTTTCCTAGCCATAAATATAGTCTTCTCTGGTTTAGTAATGAAAGCATCACCATTAACCATAAAATTGATTGAATATTTGCACTTATGTTTTCTACTTATTTTTGAAACTGTTTTTGAAATTATCTTTTTTAAAGAGCTGGCAGTATGTAAATTATTAAAACGAATATTAAAATTTGCTGAAGCAACATTAGGAATTACGTTATGTGCCTTATTATTTACATCAAAACTTGTAAATTCTAAGTTCGATGGCTGAAAGTTTTTATTTCCATTATCAAGCTTCTTACTTTTTAGAAATCCACAAATATTAACCAGTGCATTAATTGGGTTCTTTGATAAATGTGGATACGCTATATGACCTTGCATTCCAATTATCTTTATTTTACCTGAGATACTTCCTCTTCTTCCGATTTTAATCATCTCACCTAATTTTTTTGGATTTGTTGGTTCTCCTACTATACAAAAGTCAATTTTTTCTTTTTTTCTTTTCAAATAGTCAACAACTTTTTTTGTTCCATTAATAGCATAACCCTCTTCGTCTCCAGTGATTAAAAAACTAATTGATCCAGGAAACTCTGGATTATTTTTTAAGAACTGGCTAACCGCCGAAATAAAACATGCTATTGAGCTTTTCATGTCATTAGCACCTCTGCCAATTAAATATCCTCTTTTGACAGTTGGTTTGAACGGATTAGAAGTCCAATTGCTAAAGTTTCCGGGAGGCACGACATCTGTGTGACCTGCATAACAAAGATTTGGATTTTTGTTTCCTAGTCTTGCGTATAGATTTAAAATTGGAGAACTCAATCTTTTCTTATCTGAAAATTTTAGTATTGTACATTTAAAACCTAATTTTTTGAGTTGCTTACTCAAATATTTTATTGCCCCGCCATCCTTTGGAGTAACGCTTTGAAATTTTATCAAGTCTTTTGATATTTTAAGTTCATTTAAAAGAGTCATTAGTCTCTTAATAAATCATTTATAGATGTTTTGCTTCTTGTTTTTTCATCAACTTTTTTAACAATAACGGCACAATATAAACTAGGTCCATCTGGATTTTTAATATTTGGTAGACTCCCTGGCACTACAACTGAGTAAGCTGGGACTTTACCGTAAGAGATCTGACCAGATGCTCTGTCAACAATTTTAGTAGATGCTCCAATATAAACTCCCATTGAAACCACCGCTCCCTCTTCAACTATTACACCTTCTGCTATCTCAGATCTTGCTCCGATAAAACAATTGTCCTCAATAATAACTGGTCCTGCTTGGAGTGGCTCTAAAACTCCTCCAATGCCCGCACCACCTGAAACATGACAGTTTTTCCCAATCTGTGCGCATGATCCAACCGAGGCCCAGGTGTCTATCATTGTTCCCTCATCCACATACGCTCCTAAATTGACAAAGCAAGGCATTAGAACAACATTTTTCCCTATAAACGAACCTTTTCTTACAACGCCATTAGGAACGTGTCTATATCCTGCGCTCTTCCAATTTTCCTCATCCCAAGAAACAGATTTGCCCGGAACTTTATCATACCAAGTAGTGTAAGGACCTTTTGACATTTTCATTTTGTTTGTTTTAAAACTTAAAAGTATCGCTTTTTTAACCCATTGATTTACTTTCCAGCTACCATTATTTTTTTCTGCAACTCTGATAGAACCGCTATCAGTAAGGTCGATAGTTTTGTTGATAGCATCTAAAATTCGTTTATCTGATTTGTCTGAAATATTTTGCCTATTGTCGAAAGCATCATTTATTATTTTTTCTATTTCACTTACTTTCATTTATCTCCTTTAAAAAATTTGATAGATTATCAGTTTTATAATTAATAAATTCTGAGTCAGAAAATTCTGATGCCCAGGGCTCTTTATTAATAATCCATACAGTTTTCATACCTAATTCATAAGCCGGTTTCAAATTACGTGCGATATCCTCTATAAATATACTATATTGTGGCTCAATTTTGTATTTTTCAATAATTTTTTTATAAGTTATTAGCGATGGTTTTGGAATGAAATCAGCATTTTCAATATCAAAAATATCATCAAAACAGCTCTCAACACCTAATCTTTTCGTCACATTTTTTGCATGTTCTCTAGAGCCATTGGTAAATATTATTTTTTTACCCTCAATCTTTTTTATTTGTTCTTTAAGTAACTCATCTTCTTTTAAAAAACTTAAATCAACGTCATGCACAAATTTTAAAAATTCCTGTGCATCAATTTTGTGATTTTTAATCATGCCATTTAAAGTAGTATTATATTCAATAAAATAATTTTTTTGGATCTTTCTGGCCTCATCTTTTTCAATATTTAATTTTTCTGAGATAAATTCAGTCATCTTTTTATCAACTTGATCAAAAACTTTTGTAGCACCTGAATATAGAGTGTTATCTAAATCGAAAAGCCAGAATCTAATATTTTTTAATTCTCTCATTTTCTTATCAAGGTCCCAGCACCTTTATCGGAAAATATTTCAAAAAGGATTGATCTTGATTTTCTACCATCTAAAATAACAACACCCTTAACACCATTTTCAACAGCATCAATGCAATTTTTTATTTTAGGTATCATTCCACCCTGAACAATTTTTAGTTTTACCAAATTTTCTATATCGAAGGGTTTAATTTCAGTAATCAAACTTTTTCTATCATCATATACGCCCTCAACATTAGTCATTAATAATAGTCTTCTAGATCTTAGTTCTTTTGCAATGGCACTAGCTGCTGTATCGCCGTTTATATTGTAAATTTGGTTTTTATCATCTAAACCCAAAGGAGCAATTATAGGTATTTGTTTAAGATTTATTGTTTTTTTTAAAAAATCTGTATTGATCTCTGAAGGAATACCAACGAAGCCAAGCTCGGGATTATCTGGTTTTACTTTTATAACATTATTAATCTTAGTATTTATTGAAACGGCTTTTGTCCCTATCTTATTTAACGATGAAACAATATCATTATTAAATTCAATTAGCACTTTTTCTACAATTTTAATAACTGTTTTATCGGTTACTCTTAAACCATTAATAAATTTGGTTTGAATATTTTCCTTTTTTAGCTCTCTCTCTATTCTTGGGCCTCCTCCATGCACAACAATAATTTGTAATTCAAGCTTGTTAAGAATATTTAAATCTTCAATAAAACTGTTGAAAATATTTCTATCAATAAGAACGTTTCCACCATACTTTATTACTATAAGATTATTATTATATTTTTTTAAATACTTAGGAACGTTTTTAATATCCGGACCATCCTTGGGCCAAAATTTCTTAATTTCCTCTAAAGTTACTTCGGACATCTAGTTGGTTTTAAGTTTAGTTTTCCTCATTATTACCCACTGTTGTGCAATAGTTAAAATATTGTTAACTGTCCAATAAACAACTAATCCTGAGGGGAAAGGGGCCAAAATTATGGTAAGCATTAATGGAAAAAAAGCAAAGATTTTGGCCTGTATAGGATCTGCAGGTGCAGGATTTAATTTTTGCTGAAGATACATTGTTAATCCCATTAGTATCGGCCAAATTCCAATTACAAGAAAACCAGGAGGATCCCATGGAATTAAACCAAATAAATTAAAAATTGAAGTAGGATCTTTGGCGGATAAGTCTTGGATCCAACCAAAAAAAGGCTGATGTCTCATCTCAAGAGAGATAAATAACATTTTATAAATAGCGAAGAAAAAAGGTATTTGTATTAGTATTGGAAGACATCCTGATGCAGGATTTATTTTTTCCTTCTTATACAATGACATCATTTCTTGCTGGAGTTTCATTTTATCATCTTTGTGTAATTCTTTTAATCTAGTCATTTCTGGCTGAAGAGCTTTCATTTTTGCCATAGATCTAAAAGAATAATTGGCTAATGGGAAAAATAAAATTCTTATCGCTAATGTAATCAAAACAATCGCAATACCAAAGTTTCCAGATATTTTGAACAAGTAATCGATGACAAAAAATAAAGGTTTTGTAAAAAAGTAAAACCATCCCCAATCTATTGTTAAGTCAAATTTTTCTATATTTTCCGTCTCAGCATAACCATCAACAGTATTAACTTCTTTTGCTGCAACAAAAACTTTAATTTCATTACTTGCGCTGGAATTTGCCCCTATTCTGACTGGAGAATTAGAAATATAATTGGCTTTAAATGCGTTTCTATAAAGGAAAGATGATTTAAAATTTTTATCTTTTGGTGGCACAATAGCAGTTACCCAATACTTATCAGTAATACCGAGCCATCCTGCTTTAGCATCTCTTGAAATTTTATTTTCTTTTATTTCATCATAATCGTCTTCTTGTAACTCTCCGTCAAAAACGCCAATAAATCCCTCGTGTAAAATATAAAATCCCATCACATCATCTGGTTTTTTGTTTCTAGTAATTTGTCCGTATGGATAAAGCTCGACCGGGTCTTTTGATTTGTTTTTAATTTCTTGTTTAATCCTAAATAAGTATTTGTCATCCAGCTGTATTTTTTTTATAAAAGTAATTCCCTCACCATTATCCCACTCTAAAATGACAGGACTTTTTTCAGATAAAACTTTATTATCTTTGAATTTCCACAAAGACTCATTAGTTGGAACTTTAATTTTATTTCCTATACTAGTCCAACCTGTCTCTATGTAATATCCGTCTTCAGTTTCTTTTGGATTCAGTAAGATAACCTTCTCTTCAGATTTCAAATCTTTTTTATAATTTTTGAATGACAAATCATCAATCAAAGCTCCTTGTAAAGATAAAGATCCAATAATTTTTTGATTTTCAATTATCACTCTATCAGTTTTTGTAATAGAGTCTTTTCTAGACACAGGTTCTTTTTTTATATCAGGAATAATATTTGGAGTTAATTCATTCAATGATTGATTTTTTTCAACTTTTAGATTTTTCTGACTTTGATTTAATTCTTGCCTTGGAGTTTCAAAAAAGGCACCCCAAAAAAGAAGCACTGACATAGATAATGCTATTGCAACAAATACATTCTTGTTGTCCATTATTTACCATCCTTTTTTGGTACAAAGTCTAGTCCTGAACTGCCACCAAGAAATTTTATTGGATGACATCTTAAAATTCGTTTCAAACCAATTTTTGTGCCTTTAATCAAGCCATGGATATTAATAGACTCTTCAAAATACTCAGAGCATGTAGGCAAAAATCTACATCTTGTTCCTAAAATTGGAGATATACAAATCTTGTAAACCTTAATTAAGAAGCAAATAAATTTTATAGTCATTATTTTCATTTAAATTTTTTAAAAACTCTCAACATTTCTGAGTGTAAATTATTATGTTTTTCAGAAAATGCTTTTGTTTTGCCAAAAACTATATAAGTGTAATTTAAATTAATTGCACCTTTTATTTTCAAAATCTTTACAACTATCGCTTTTAACTTCCTTTTAATTTTGTTTCTCTTAACAGCATTTCCAATTTTTTTCTTCATTACAAAGCTAATTAGTAGGATTGAATTATTTTTTTTAATGAAATTTTTTGCAGCAAAAATTGAGAAAAAGTCGGTATGTTCTTTTTTTTCTCTGAGTCCTTTTTTAAAATGGTCGCTTTTTTTTAAGCTTATCAGCTTTACCATTTTATGTTGAAACGGTTTTTCTACCTTTAGATCTTCTTCTAGCGATCAATTTACGTCCTCCTTTTGTGGACATTCTGGCACGAAATCCGTGTCTTCTTTTTCTTACTAATCTGCTTGGTTGATATGTTCTTTTCATAGAATATTTTTAGTTATATATTTTAATTAAGGTCTATTGTACAGGTAAAATATGGTGAATAAACTTAAAATTTTTTTGGGCGTATCGTACATTTTGGTACTTTTAATATTTTTATATTTTCTCTTTTCTCAGATACAATTAGAAAGGTTAGATGATTTTTTTTATTACAAAGAAATCCAACAGCAAATTAAAAATACTATAGGTAATAATTTTTACTTTAACATGGTGTTATTCTTTGTTTTTTCAATTATCTGGGTAATATTGTTAGGATTTGGATCTCCAATTTTAATTTTATCTGGAATTTTTTTTGGAAAATGGATTGGCACAGCAATTAGCTTATTATCTATCACATTGGGTGCCTTATTTTTGTATTTAATAGCTAGTTTTTTTTTTAAAGATATTATTACAGTTTATTTAGAAAAAAAATTTTCAAAATATATTAAGCTTTTTAGGAAAAATGAGTTTTATTATTTCTTTGCATTTAGATTTGTCGGAGGCTTCGGTATCCCATTCGGTATTCAAAACGTGTTACCAGTTTTATTTAACATTTCAAAAAATAATTATTTTTTTGCAAGTTTTCTTGGTTTTATTCCCAATTTTTATATTTGGAATACGATTGGTTCGGGTATCAATAACTTAGTGGAAAAATCTGAAGAATTTAATTTCATAAACTTTTTGCTTAGTAGAGAAATTTATTTACCTTTATCAATGTTTATAGCTTTAATTATCGTTTCTTTTTTTGTAAAAAGGAGAGTTTTTTATTCTAATGAGTCAAAAAAATAACTTACATTCAAGTTCGAGCCCATATCTTCAACAACATAAAAATAATCCAGTTTTTTGGCAACAATGGTCAAAAGAAATTTTAAATTTAGCAAAAGAAAATAAAAAACCAATTTTATTAAGCGTTGGTTATGCAACATGCCATTGGTGTCATGTTATGGCACATGAGAGTTTTGAGGATTTGGAAACTTCAAAAATTATGAATTCAAATTTTATCAATATTAAAGTTGATAGAGAAGAAAGACCTGATATCGATTTTATTTTTCAAAGCTCATTCCAACTGTTTAATCAAACTGGTGGTGGCTGGCCATTGACTATGTTTTTAGATGAGAATGGCGTACCATTTTCAGGAGGCACATACTTTCCAAAAGTTCCGCAACATGGACTTCCTTCATTTAAAGAAGTTTTAAAAAAAGTTTCTGAAGTATACGCAACGCAAAGGGAAAAAATAATTAAACAAGATCAACTCGTCATAAAAAATCTAACTTTACGTAAAAGTTCAGTAGTCAATCAAGATCTAATTCCATTAATTGATGCTACTTTGACAAATCTTGATCCTATTAACGGAGGTTATTTAGGTGCTCCAAAATTTCCTACCTACAACCTTTTCGACGCTTTACTGTATTTTTTTAACAAAACAAAAAATGAGAAGTATTTAAAACCAATAGAGATAATAACTCAAAAATTATGTTCAGAGGGTATTTACGATCATGTAGAGGGTGGTATTGCGAGATACACGGTTGACGATAAATGGTTGATACCGCACTTTGAAAAAATGCTTTATGACAACGTTCAATTTGTCTATTTAATTTCAAAATATTTAAAAATTAAAAAAAACAATTATTTTGAAAAAAAAATGATGGAAACCATCACTTTTCTTAATGAAAATTTTCTGGATAAAGGGACCAAACTACTCGGATCTGCTTATGATGCTGACAGCGAAGGCGAGGAAGGAAAATACTATGTATTTAGTTATGACGAGATAAAAGACATCAAAAATATCAATGATTACTTTGATATTAAGCCTCAGGGTAATTGGGAGGGAAAAATTATTTTAAGAGAAATAAAAGTTGCTAGTGATTTTATAAAAAGTGAATTAAAAAAAATTAGATCAAAGAAAAAAAAACCATTATTTGACAATAAGATACAATTAGATTTAAATTGTTTCTGGATTTCAGCACTACTGAGTGTTTATTCAGTTTCAAAAAATCAAAAAATTTTAGAAAAAGCTGAAAACTATTATATGTATTTAAATAAGAATTACAGCGAAGAAAAATTATTTCATTGTGATAAAAAAGACGTAGTCTTTCTGGAGGATTATGCTTATTACGTACAAATGCTATTAGATTTTTATGATGCAACAATGAATATATCTTACAAAATCAAAGCAGATAAAATTTGTAATGATACTACAAAACTATTTTTCGATGAGGAAAAAAAAATTTTTCAAAAAAATTTGATTGAAAATAATGATTTATTCATGAGACCTGTTGATATTGGTGACAATACAATTCCTAATGGTAATTCGATAATGCTTTTAAATTATACCAGACTTGGAAAGATGGTTGATGCAAAAAAATTGGCAGAAAGTTTATCTGGATATTTAAATCTTTACAAAAATTTTATGATTAGTTCAATAAAATCGCTTGATTTTTTTAAAGAGGTTAAGGAAGGAAAAAATTGCAATTCCGAGGGGTGTTCAATTTGAATAAAGAAATTAGTTCTTGGATCTTATGGTTGATTTTGGTAATTTTTTGGAATTATGGTTTTCCTGAAGCCACCCCATTCGAAGACGTTTTAATAGCTGTGATTTTATCCTTAATTTTTATAATTATTAATAAATTAAAAAAATAAAGTGGTGCCCACAGCCTGAGTCGAACAGGCGACCTTTTCCTTACCATGGAAATGCTCTACCTACTGAGCTATGTGGGCTTCACTTGTTGATATATTATACACTTTATTAAGATGCTTGCATAATTTCAATTCAAGAAGTAAAAGTATAATAAATGCAGGAGCAAAAATGGGAATTCATTACGACTATAAATCAACTCGTGGCGAGAAAGCAATGAAGAAAGAAGCCAAAAGGAAAGCTCGATTACAGCAAAGAAGGGCCAGAAGAGCCACGGTTAATGACGGCAAGGCAGAGGAAAAAATGCACGATATTGATAAGCCCATAACTCTGGAAGACTTAACTAATCCTGAAAAAAATTAGCTTCAAGCGTGGGGACCATTAAAAAAAGAGAGTCTTTAATTCTATTTAAGAAGATAGCTCTTAAAAAAAATTTAAAAAAAAGAAAGATACTTAAAAAAAAATTAAAAAAATTATGAGTGTGCAGTCTGATAAGTGGATAAAAAAAATGGTTAAAAAATATGATATGATTAAACCATTTGTAGACAAACAAAAAAGGAAAGGAAAAATTTCTTTCGGATTATCATCCTATGGTTACGACGCAAGAGTTTCAAATGAATTTAAGATATTCACCAATGTTAATTCTGGAATAGTTGATCCCAAAGTTTTTAAAAAAGAGAGTTTTGTTACTAAAAAGGGTAAAGAGTGTATAATTCCACCAAATTCTTTTGCATTAGCAAGTACTGTTGAATATTTTAAAATACCAAATAATGTTTTGGTCATTTGTTTAGGAAAATCTACGTACGCCAGATGTGGCATTATAGTTAATGTCACGCCTCTCGAACCTGGCTGGGAAGGTCATGTCACATTAGAGTTTTCAAATACCACACCCTTGCCAGCAAAAATATATGCAAATGAGGGTGTTGCTCAATTTGTTTTTATTAAGGGAAACGAAAAACCTAGTATAACTTACTCTCAAAGAAAAGGTAAATATATGAAGCAAAAAGGAGTAACGCTTCCTCGCATATAATTTAAATGCAAAAACTTTTGATTAAAGGGAAAAGAAATTTATTTGGAAAAATTAATATATCAGGTTCAAAAAATGCTTCATTACCCATACTTGCAGGTTCCATTCTTTTTGAAAAAGTAGTAATTAAAAATATCCCTTCAGTTCAAGATATTTCTACAATGATAGAATTACTTAGATTTATTGGAATGGATTGTAAATTTATAAAAAAAAAAAATTTCATTGAAATAAAGAAATCTAAAAAAAACATTAATGCAGTTGCGCCTTACAAACTAGTCAAAACAATGAGAGCTGGAGTTTTAGTCTTAGGCCCATTGCTAGCAAAATATGGAAAAGCGAAAATATCTCTACCGGGTGGTTGCGCTATCGGTTCTCGACCAGTTAACTTACATCTTTTAGCATTAAAACGTTTGGGTGCAAAAATTAAAATCAAAAATGGTTATATACATGCTAAAGCTGAGAATGGTCTACGAGGTAACACTATCAAATTTCCTAAAATTTCAGTAGGCGCAACAGAAAATGCAATTTTGTCATCAGTATTAGCCAAAGGCAAAACCACAATACATAATTGCGCAATTGAACCTGAAATTTTTGATTTAATTAATTTTTTAAAAAGAAGAGGCTGCAAGATTAAAGTAATTAAAAGAAAAATATCAATTAAAGGTGTCGATAAAATTGATAGCAATGCTAAAGTTCATAATGTTATGTTTGATAGAATCGAACTAGGAACTTATATAATAGCGGCTGCTTTATCTGGATCAAAAGTAACAATTTCAAAAGTGAACCCTAAAATTATTAAAACAGAGTTAAAAATTATGAAAAAAATGGGAGTAAAACTTTTAATTAAAAAAGATAAATTAACAATTTTTAAATCTAATAAAATCAAAAATATAAATATAAAAACTAAACCTTATCCAGGTTTTCCAACTGATCTACAAGCTCAAATGATGGTTCTAATGACACGCGCAAGCGGAAAATCAAAAATTAAGGAAAATATTTTTGAAAACAGATTCATGCATGTTCCGGAGTTAAGACGTATGGGCGCAAAAGTCGAAATAAAAAATAACACAGCAATTGTGGATGGCCCCTCTAATTTGTCTGGCGCTGAAGTTATGGCCACTGATTTGCGTGCATCGGTCAGTTTAGTTTTAGCTGGATTAATTGCATCAAGCCAAACAAAAATTAATAGAATTTATCATCTTGATAGAGGTTATTTTGCTTTAGAAAAAAAACTAAAAAAGTGCAATGCAAATATTAAAAGAATTTAAGTGACTAATAAAAACTTAAAATTAATTGGAAAAACTGAGGATGATCTAAAGGTTATATCTGCTCATCTACAAGATTCTATAGTTCACACAAAAGATATAGCGAATTTAAAAAAAAATAGCATCTTTTTAATTCAGTTGAATAGATTTATGTGGGAGGATATTGAAAAAGGTGTCTTTAGGAAAAGTAAAAGAATTAGAACAATACTAAAATTTGATTATGTAACAGATGTAAAATCTAAAAATATATCACAGGACTTAAATAATAATTTTTTAGATTTTTTAGCTCTCGAGGTAAAACATAACAAAGATGAAAGTTATGAGATTAAATTAATTTTTGCAGGAGACTCAATGATAAAAATTAAAAGTGAGGTTTTAGAAGTAACTCTGGACGATCAAGGGGAACCTTGGGAAACTAAAAATGAACCTAAACATAAGTTTAAATGAATGTTTAGACAATGCTTAAAATTGCCCAAAAAAATGGAAAAACAAGTATTGAAAGATAAATTTCTTTGGCTATAAATTTATTAAAGGTAATTAATTTTGGCTAAACAAGAAACATTAGAATTTAAAGGAAAAGTAACAGAGCTTTTACCTAACGCTATGTTTAGGGTTAAGCTTGAAAATGATCATGAGATTTTAGCTCATACTGCAGGAAAACTTAGAAAAAATAGGATTAGAGTTTTAGCAGGAGACAATGTTATGGTTGAAATGACTCCGTATGATCTTACAAAAGGAAGAATTACTTTTAGATTTTAGGCCTTGTAGCTCAGTAGTAGAGCAGTACCCTGAAAAGGTATGTGTCGTAAGTGCGATTCTTACCAAGGCCACCACGCTATTCATTAAAAAATTATTATGAAAAAAATTGGAATTTTTTGGTTAAGAGAAGATTTTAGAGTTTTAAGAAACGACGCTTTACTAGCGGCAACTAATAATCATGATAATACCGTAGTAATTTATATTTATAAAAAAAAAAAATTTTTAAACAAAGAGGCTCAAAGCTGGTGGATTTACCAATCAATTAAAAATTTTAGAGATGATTTAAGAAAATTTAATATAAATCTTCAAGTACTATCAGCAGAAAATTATATAGATATTTTTAAAACTCTTTTTAAGAAAAAAGATTTCAAAATTTATTGGAACAAGATCTATGAACCTGATTATCTTAGGTTCGATGAAGTAATAAAAAAAAAATTAATGGACAATCAGATAGAATTTAAAATATTTAAAGGAAATGTTTTAAATGAGTTTAATGAGGTAAAAAAAGGGGACAATACGCCTTTTAAAGTGTTTACTCCTTTTTGGAGAGCTGCTGAAAATGTCTTTTTAGATAAAATACCACCAAAATTGAGGCAGATAAAAAAATCAAAAAAATTGATGAATTATTTTAAGAGCGAGGTTGAATTAAAAAAGATATTTCCTCAAAAAAAATGGCACTCTAAATTTGAGAAAATTTGGAAACCAAACGAAAAAACTGGTTTGAAAAAATTAGACGAATTTTTAAGTCAAAGAGCAAATGATTACGCCAATAATAGAAATATACCTCACATTACTGGAACATCCAGATTGTCTCCTTTCATTAAAAATGGGCAATTACATGTTGAAACTATTTGGCTAGAGTCAAAAAAGTATAAAATTGATAAAAACAATTTAAAAAAATACCTTGCTGAAATAGGATGGAGAGAGTTTAGTCACTCTTTAATAAATTATTTTCCTTATATGCTTAAAAGTAATTACTCAAAAAAATTTGATAAATTCCCTTGGCAAAAAAATGATAAATTATTAAATAGTTGGAAAGAAGGAAAAACTGGATATCCTATTGTAGACGCTGGTATGAGAGAAATTTATGAAACAGGTTGGATGCATAACAGAGTAAGAATGATAGTTGGATCTTTTTTAGTAAAACACCTGCTTATTGATTGGAGAGAGGGAGAAAACTATTTTAGAAATTGTTTAGTCGACTTTAGCGAGGCAAATAATGTTTCTGGATGGCAATGGGTAGCTGGTTCGGGTGCAGACGCCGCTCCCTATTTCAGAATATTTAATCCAATTTTGCAAGGGGAGAAATTCGATAAAAACGGAGATTATGTAAAAAAATGGATACCAGAGTTATCTAAAATTCCCAATAAATTCATTCATAAACCATGGGAAATAGATGAAAAAATTTCAAAAGAATTAAACTTCATTATTGGCAAAGATTATCCCTTGCCGGTTGTGGATCATAACTTTGCAAGAGAAAGAGCTCTTAAAGCTTTTAAAAAAATATCTAAATAGTTTATTGACTATTAATCAGAGACTTAAGTTCATTGTACTCTTTACAACCACAATTTGCCAAAACTTCTAATCTTTTTTTAGCAAGTTCTATCCTATTAGTTTGAATATAGAGTTCACCAAGATATTCATTTATGCCATTATGGTCAGGCTTGATCTTTAAACCCATTAAATAAAATTTTTCCGCTTCTTGAAAGTTTCCTGTTTTTCTCAAAGTAAATCCCATGTAATTCAAAACATCGGGATTATTTCGATCCGACTTGTATGCTTGTTTCAACTTATCTAAAGCTTGAGCGTAAAGTTTTTCCGCTTTATCTATTTTATTTTTTTTTTCTAATTTTTCAGCTCTTAATATAAATGATTTTGCTTGCTTATAATTATCCATGTATTTACTGGAGTCGTCACTATCACTTCCTGCTGCGAAGAGCGGGGCTGAGAAAAAAAATATGATAGATATTAATTTTATTAAAATAATTTTATTTAACATAATTTACCCTACAATAATTTAATCAAAAACCAAACGCTTTATGGTCACACCTTACACTAATCCATGACAGAACTTAAACTTTTTCCCCGATCCACACGGGCATTTTTCATTTCTCCCAACTTTTTTAAAATCTTCCTCTTTTTTTTTAATTAATTTGTTGTCATCTTCATTCTTATTATCGGAAAAAACAATATTTATATTCAATAAGAATTTTATAATTTCAATTTTGATTTTATCTAAAAGATCTTCAAATAAAGAAAAAGCCTCCTTTTTAAATTCTATCAAAGGATCTCTTTGACCGTAACTTCTTAAGCCTATTACTTGTCTCAATTGCTCTAAATATTGGAGATGTGATCGCCAGGAAAAATCTATAATTTGCAATAATATTTTTTTTTCAATATCGTGATTTTGTTCTACCCCAATAGACTGAATTCTTTTCTCCCTTTTTTTTAAAAATTGCTCTTTGATTTTACTATCAAAATCAACTCTATTTAATTTTGTTAATCCTATAAGCTCATTGTCAGAATAAATATTACCTATAAACTTTTTGATTGAAGTCAAATATGTTTTATCGTCACCAGATTTTTCGTAATTAGATTTTAAATCTGTTATTTTAATAGATATCTCCTGAAAAAAGTCATTAATAATGTCAGCTATATTTGTTTTTTTTAAAATATTTAGCCTTTGATTAAATATTACTTGTCTCTGATCATTCATTACGTCATCAAATTTGATCAAGGTTTTTCTAACATCGAAATTTCTTCCTTCAACTCTTTTTTGAGCCTTCTCTATAGCCTTGTTAATCCAAGGGTGATTTATTGACTCATTTTTTTTCAAACCTAACTTTTTTAAAACACCGTCAATTTGATCACCACCGAATATTCTCATCAAATCATCCGTCAAACTTATATAAAAAATTGAGCCACCAGGATCTCCTTGCCTTCCAGATCGACCTCTTAATTGATTATCTATTCTTCTACTTTCATGTCTTTCTGTTCCAATAATAAAAAGTCCTCCTAGTTTTTTTACTTGTTTTTGCTCCTCATCGAAATTACTTATATTTGTATTTTCATTTTTAGCTAAAAAACTTTTATTGCCCCCTAACTTAATATCTGTTCCTCTACCCGCCATATTAGTAGCAATAGTAATAGTATTTCTTTTACCGGCAGTCGCTATGATCGAGGCTTCTTCGGCATGATTTTTAGCATTAAGAACATTGTGCTTTAGATTATTTTTTTTTAATAATTCTGAAATCTTTTCAGACTTATCAATACTAGTCGTCCCCACAAGAACAGGTTGACCACTTTTATTACACTCCAATATTTTTTTTAAGATTGCACTATTTTTTTCTTCCTCAGTTCTAAAAATTTGATCATTATAATCTTTTCTTACCATCGATTTATTAGTTGGGATTGATATGACGTTAAGTTTATAAATATCAAAAAATTCCTCAGCTTCTGTTATTGCTGTTCCAGTCATACCAGAGAGTTTTTTGTATAATCTGAAATAATTTTGATAAGTTACAGAAGCTAAAGTTTGATTCTCCTCTTGAATTGCTACATTTTCTTTTGTTTCTATTGCTTGATGCAAACCGTCTGATAGTCTTCTGCCATCTAAAATTCTCCCAGTGAACTCATCGATAATTTGAACCTTTCCATCTTTTACTATGTAATCAGTGTCCTTATTAAATAATAAGTTTGCTCGCAAAGCTTGATTAATATGGTGAACTAAATCTAAATTTTGTGGATCATAAAAATTATTATTTTTTAAAATTTTTTTTTGTGTTGCAAGTTTTTCTATTTTATCGATCCCTTTGTCTGTGAGAATTGCATTTTTATTTTTTTCATCAACTTCGTAATCGTTTTTTTGCAATAAATTAATGAAGTCATTTGAAAGCCTATAAAATGTACTTTTATCTTCTACTCTTCCGGAAATAATCAAAGGAGTCCTAGACTCGTCTATCAAAATACTGTCAACTTCATCGACTATACAATAATTGTAACCTCTTTGAACCATTTCATGAATTTCATATTTCATGTTATCCCTAAGGTAATCGAACCCAAGTTCATTATTAGTTCCATAAGTTATGTCACAATCATAATTTTTTTTTCTATCGGCATCATTCATCCCGGAAATTATACAACCGGTTGAAACACCCAAAAAGTTAAAAATTTTTCCCATCCACTCCGAGTCTCTTTTTGCTAAATAATCGTTGACAGTTACTATGTGCACACCCTTTTTATTTAAAGAATTTAAATAGGCAGGCAAAGTTGATACAAGAGTTTTACCTTCTCCAGTCTTCATTTCAGCTATCTTTCCGTCGTGTAAAATTTTACCGCCTACAAGCTGAACGTCGTAATGTCTTTCGTTCAGGACTCTTTTTGAAGCTTCTCTGACTAAGGCAAAACACTCCGGCAATATATCATCTAGATTTCGTCCATTTTTTAAAGACTGGATAAAATTATGTGTTTTTTCTTTAAAAATTTCCTCTTTTAATAAAGCCATTTTAGGCTCAAGATCGTTAATAGCTTGTATGATGGGTTTAATTTTATTTAATTCTTGTTGATTACCACTTTTAAATATTTTACTAAGTGCTCTTGTAAAAAGGTTCATTATAGATCTATATATGTATTTATACTTTAATTTAAATAGTAATTATGACAATTAATTTAAAAAATTTTCTTAGTAATAAACCTAAGGTTTCAAAAATGGGTGAGTTTCAAGAAATTAAACCCATTGATGGTCTACAAGTTTCCTCAATTTCAGCTGATCTTTATGATAATGGTAGAGATGATCTTACTTTATTTTATTTTAGAGAATCAGCGAATTACGCGGTAGTAAACACAACAAATAGTATTACATGTGAAACTATTAACTGGAATCAGTCATCAAATAAAAAATCCATAAAAGCTTTAATGATTAATACTAAGAATGCGAATGCCTTTACCGGTAAACAAGGCATTGAAGGTTTAGAATCGGTAGCAAAAAATTTATCTAGAATATTGACAATAAGAGAATCTAAATCTCAAGAGGGAGTAAATGAAACCGTCAAAGTCAAAGATATAATATTTGCATCCACTGGTGTTATTGGAGAGCCTTTCCCAACAGAAAAAATTAATTTAAACTTACAAGATTTAGTAAATAAACTTAGAGATGACACAAACAAGTTAGTCTGGTTGAAGTCTGCTTCAGCAATAATGACAACAGATACAAAACCAAAACTAGCGTACGAGGAAATTGTAATTGGTAACAAGATTATTAAGATTGGTGGAATCGCTAAAGGCTCAGGAATGATAGCACCCAATTTAGCTACAATGTTATCATTCATTTTTACTGATGCAGATATACAATCTAACGTTTTACATTCTCTTTTAAAAAGGTCCGTAGCAAATACTTTTAATGCAATTACAGTTGATAATGACCAGTCTACAAATGACATGGTTGCAATTTTTGCTACAAAAAAAATAAAGATAGGTCAGAATAGAAGTTTAGCAGATCCAATAATACAAAAATTTGAAATTGCTTTAAAAAAGATATGCTTAAATCTTGCCCAACAAATTGTTGTTGATGGAGAGGGCGCTAATAAGTTTGTTACTGTTAGAATTTCGAGTGCTAAATCTATCACAAGTGCTAAAAAGATTGCTTTTTCTATAGCTAACTCCCCTTTGATTAAAACTGCAATTGCAGGTGAGGACCCCAATTGGGGGAGAATAGTTATGGGCATTGGCAAATCCGGAGAAAAAATTGATAAAGATAAGTTAGTAATAAAATTTGGAGAATTTGTTGTGGCCGAAAGAGGAAAGATCAGTGAAAACTACGATGAAGAAAAGTTAAAAGAGTACATGAAATGGGATTCAATTTTATTAGACATAAATCTAAATCAAGGAAATGAAAAATTTGAGTGTTATACCTGCGATTTTACTAATGATTACATAAATATTAATACTAATTATAGAAACTGAAAATAAATATTGAAAAAACAAAAAAAATAATTATTTCTTTACTATGATTAAATATAATATGATTTGTCACAATAATCATGAATTTGAAAGCTGGTTTTCAGACTCAAAAGAATTTGATAAACTAAAAAATAAAAATTTATTAGAGTGTATATTTTGTAAATCTAAAAAGGTTGACAAGTCAATAATGTCACCTAATGTAACTGGGGTAAAGACATCAATCGAGTTAAACAAGAACACTCAAAATGATTTCAAAAAATTTAAAAAAGATTTAAAAAAAATTCGAGAATACGTTGAAAAAAATTTTGAATTTGTCGGTGAAAACTTTGCCGAAAAGGCTCGAGAGATTTATTATGATAAAAATTCAAAAAAAAATATTTATGGCTCAACTACAAAAGAAGAAAGAGATCAACTCATTGAGGAAGGTATAGAATTAATGAGTATTCCGTGGGTTGACAAGGAAAATTAATTTTTTGACACTACCATTATATAATTAACATTCATATCTTTAGATTTTTTCCAAATTTTTAAAAAAGGGTTAAAGGTTAAACCCTTAGAGTCTTTTTGAGTCAACTTTAGTTTTGTAAATTTTTCCTCTAGCTCCTCTGGCTTTAAAAACTTATTCCAATCGTGTGTTCCAATTGGTAACCACCTTAAAATATATTCAGCGCCAATTATGGCTTTTATATAGGACGTTAATGTTCTGTTTATAGTAGCGGTAAACATTAAACTACCTTTCTTCATAAGTTTTGAACATGATTCTAAATATAAGTCTAAATCGTCTACGTGTTCTACGACCTCTAGGTTTAAAATGATATCAAAACTCTTACTATTATCCATTTGTTCGGGTGACTTGTTTAAATAATTAATTTTAAGACCATTTTTTTCAGAATGGATTTTTGCAATATTTATATTTTTTGATGAAGCATCGATCCCTGTTACATTGGCACCCAATCTACACATTGGTTCGCTAATCAATCCTCCGCCACAACCTATATCTAATATGTCAATATTTTTTAGTGGAGATAATTGATCTCTATTAATTTTAAAGTGTTTGCAAGTTTCCTCTAAAATGTAATCTATTCTTGTTGGGTTAAACATATGTAAAGGTTTAAATTTTCCGTTTACATCCCACCATTCATCAGCAAGCTTTGAAAACTTTTGAATTTCTTCTTTATTTATTGTACTCATATAGTTCTTTTATATTTTATTATCTTAATTTTGACGAGAATAATATTATACTAATAACTAACTATGGCAAAAAAAGTTTTAAAATTTGGCGGCACTTCTGTTGGATCAATTGAGAGAATCCTTCATGTGTCAAAATTAGTACAAAATGAATTTAAAAAAGGGCATAAACTAATTGTAATAGTGTCTGCAATGTCAGGTAAAACTGATGAATTAATAAACTATTCAAAATTAATCTCAAAGAGATTTGATGAAAGAGAATTAGATGTTCTCTTGACTTCTGGAGAGCAGGTAACTGCATCATTATTAGCTGGTGCGCTTAACGATTTAGGAGTTAAATCGAAATCAATGATGAGTTGGCAAATACCAATATTAACAGAAGGTAAGCACAATAACTCAAGAATAGTTAATATGAGCGTTGAAAAAATTAATGATCTTGTTGAAAAAAAATTTGTAGTAATCATACCTGGATTTCAAGGCATTTCAAAAAATGCCGATCTAACATCAATAGGCAGAGGTGGTTCAGACGCTACAGCTGTAGCAGTTGCCAAACTACTCAATACCGATAGTTGTGAAATTTATACAGATGTAGACGGTGTTTACTCCTCAGATCCGAATAAAATTCCAGTAGCAAAAAAAATTGATAAAATATCCTATGAGGAGATGCTAGAATTGTCTTCGGTCGGAGCCAAAGTTATGCAATCTTCAGCAGTTCAAACAGCCATGATGTATTCAATACCCCTTCAGGTAAAATCAACTTTTACAAATCGAGAGGGTACTAAAATCTTCACCGGTGATAACATTGATTACACAAAAGTTGTTACAGGGGTAGCATATTCAAAAAATGATGCAAAAATTACACTGATCGGTGTCGAAGATAAACCTGGTATAGCAGCTGAAATTTTTGAGCCCTTAGGTAATGCAAAAATAAATATTGATATGGTAATTCAAAATGTTTCATCAGATAATAAAACAACTGATTTAACATTTACAATTAAAAGAGAAGATCTTGAATTAACATTGAAAACTATAAAAAACAACAAGAGTATTAAATTAAAGGAGTTATCTCATAAAAGTGATTTATCAAAAGTTTCAATAGTTGGGGCTGGTATGGTGACTACACCTGGGGTAACATATAGAATGTTTAGAGCTTTAGCAGATGAAAAAATAAATATTTTGGCTATCTCTACATCAGAAATAAAAATTTCAGTTATAATAAATGAAAAGGATACATTAGCAGCTGTTAAAAAATTACATAGAACTTTTGAACTAGATTAAAATAAATGGATATTCGTCCTTACAGATCAATAAAAAGAAGAAAAACAAAAAAAATTTTTGTTGGAAACGTTCCTGTTGGAGGAGACTCACCAATTACAGTTCAATCTATGACAAATACTTTAACAACAGACGTGAAGAAAACTATAGAACAGGTAAACCTACTTAGTGAGTCGGGAGCAGATATTGTAAGAATATCTTGTCCGGATAAATCATCTACCACTGCTTTAAAAGAAATAGTCAAAAATGTTTCTGTTCCGATAGTTGCGGATATTCATTTTCATCATTCTAGAGCTTTAGAGGCAGCAGAAAATGGGGCAGCTTGTTTAAGAATAAACCCAGGTAACATAGGATCAAAAGACAGAGTGCTTGAAATTATTAAAGCAGCAAAAACAAATAATTGCTCGGTTAGAATTGGTGTCAATGCAGGATCCTTAGATAAATCACTACTTGAAAAATATAAAGAGCCATGTCCCGAGGATTTGGTTGAAAGCGCTATGTATAATGTGAAGTTGTTAGAGGATAACGATTTTTTTAATTTTAAGATTAGCGTAAAATCTTCTGATGTTTTTTTATCTATGAAATCCTACGAAAAGCTTTCTGAGCAGTGCAATTATCCTCTTCATCTTGGAATAACAGAAGCTGGCTCACTATTTGCTGGAAGTATTAAGTCATCAATTGGTATTGGACAACTGTTAATGAATGGAATCGGTGATACTATTAGAGTTTCCTTATCTGCAGAGCCATCTGAGGAGGTCAAAGCAGGTTACGAGATATTAAAATCTTTAAATATTCGTTCTAGAGGAGTAAAAATAATTTCATGTCCTTCGTGTGCAAGACAAGCTTTTCCGGTAATTGAAACTGTCAAAATTTTGGAAAAAAAACTTGAACACATTAAAACACCAATCACATTATCTATAATTGGTTGTGTAGTTAACGGTCCAGGTGAGGCAGCTCAAACCGAAGTCGGCCTGACCGGGGGTGGAAATGACAGCAATTTGCTATATCTTTCTGGAGTTCCACATAAAAAAGTAATAAGTGATAATATTGTTAAAAAAGTAGTAGAGTTAGTCGAAGCTAAGGTTCAAGAAAAAAATAATGTTACCAAAAGAGAAAATTAAATCAATATTATCTAAACATAGTGATATCGAGAAAGAACTTGCCTCTGGGAGTCTTGACCCTAAGCTTTACTCAAAAAAATCAAAAGAGTATTCTGAATTAAGCCAAATTGTTGCATCAGCTAAAAGTTACTTAAAATTTGAGGATGAAAAAAGAGAACTGGAAAATATTATTGACGATAAGAAAAGTGACATCGAAATGAAAAACTTAGCAAAAAAGGAACTTGATAATCTTTTAGTTTCAAAAATTAGTAACGAAAATAAATTAAAAATATTTTTACTGCCCAAAGATTTGGACGATCAAAAAGATGCAATAGTTGAAATAAGAGCAGGCACTGGAGGATTGGAAGCTACTCTGTTTTGTGCAGATTTGTTTAAAATGTATGAAAAAGTTTGTTCAAAAAAGAAATGGAAAATGGAAATTATAAGTATTTCAAAAAGTGAAGCAGGAGGTTTTAAAGAAGTAATTTTTTCCGTATCAGGCCAAAATATTTATTCTTACTTAAAATACGAGTCAGGTGTGCATAGAGTACAAAGAGTTCCAGATACTGAAACTCAAGGCAGGGTTCACACTTCGGCAGCAACTGTTGCCGTGCTTCCAGAAGCCGAGGATCTTGATATTGAAATTAAAGATACTGACTTAAGAATAGATGTTTTTAGAGCTGGTGGTCCAGGCGGACAATCTGTTAATACTACCGATAGCGCTGTTAGGATCACGCACTTACCAACTGGCGTTGTGGTCAGTCAGCAAGATGAAAAATCTCAACATAAGAATAAAGCTAAAGCATTAAAAATTTTAAGAGCACGAGTTTATGAAAATGAAAAAAGGAAAAAAGATTTGGAACGATCTCAAAATAGAAAAAATCAAATTGGTTCAGGTGATAGATCTGAAAGAATTAGAACTTATAATTTTCCACAAGGAAGAGTAACAGATCATAGAATAAATCTTACCCTGCATAAATTAGATGAGTTTTTAAGTGGTGAAATTCATGAGGAGATGAATGAAGGTCTAAGATTAAAAGAACAAGATCTAAAACTTCAAAGTTTAAAATGAATTATTCAGAAGAATTATTACAATTTGGAGCTCAAAAACTTAAAAATGCTAAAATAAAAAGTTGCGTGTTAGACTCTGAGCTAATTTTGTCCCATTTGCTTAATTTAAAGAGAGAAGATTTGTTGGTCAGGAAAGACATACCAATTCCTAACAATATTCATAAAAAATTTATTAATTTTCTAGATAGAAGAACTAGAAAAGAGCCAGTGGCCTACATTCTTAATGAGAGAGAATTTTGGAAACACATTTTTTATGTCGATAAAAATACTTTGATACCTAGGCCAGAAACAGAGCTTATGATTGAAAAAATAATAAAATATTTTAAAAAATCTAGACCAAGAATTCTTGATATTGGTACAGGCACCGGTTGTATAATTATATCTTTATTAAATGAACTTGAATATTCCAGGGGTGTAGGTATTGACCCAAGTAAAAAAGCATTATCAATTGCGAAGAGAAATGCATCTAAATTTAAATTAAACAACCGTTTAAGATTTTTTAATCAATCTATTGAAAATTTTTCTGCTTTTGGATTTGATTTAATTGTATCTAATCCTCCTTACATAGCAAGAAACCAGCTTAAAAATTTAATGGATGATGTTAAAAATTTTGAGCCAAAAATAGCTTTAGATGGCGGAAACGATGGACTTGACGTAATTAGAAAAGTTATCTACAAATCTAAAACAATTTTAAAATATAATGGTTTGCTCGCATTAGAAATTGGACATGGGCAATATAAAAAAGTTTCACAAATTTTAAAGAATTATAAGTTTAGAGAAAAGTTTTTGATTAAGGATTATCGAGACAATATAAGATGTGTTCTATCTATATCAAATAAATGATTTAATTATGAATAATAACAGAAGAAGAAGTTTTAGAAGTAGACCTAAAAATAATTTTAGAAGAAGAAATGGTTCGGCCCATCAAGGTCAAAACAATAATTTTAATCCTACAAATAATGGAAACATGAATTTTAGTAGAAATGGCTCTCTAACCAATCCATCTGCATTAGAAAAGATTATTCAAAAATTTCAACAATTAGCGAAAGATGCCCAAAGCACTGGAGACCCAATTTTAGTACAAAATTATTTGCAACATGCTGACCATTATTCAAGAAGACTTGCTGAATTAAATTTTAAAACACAGAAGACCGATACAAAAGAAACAGAAAATTAATAAAAAATTATTTTAATTAATTAATTAAATTTTTTTATTTTTTCTGAGAGCTTCAAATCTATCTTTATTCTCTCAATTTCAAATTCTTTTCGAGCCTCACCTTTCAAAATTTTGCCTGATGGAAGTTTTAATTTTTGAGAGTTTACTTTTTTTTTATTTATATGAACCTCATAATGTAGGTGCGGGCCTGTAGATAAACCGGTAGAACCTACATAACCAATTATCTGTCCCTGCTTTACCTTAACACCTTCTCTAATTCCTTTGGCAAAGTTTTTCATATGAGCATAAACTGTTTCATAAGTTGAGTTATGTCTAATCTTTACACAATTTCCCCCACCGCCACACCATCTAGATCTTGTTACAGTACCACTTCCTGAAGCCATAATCGGAGTGCCCTCTGGCGCAGCAAAGTCAGTTCCTGCATGAAGTCTGGTGTAACCTAAAATAGGATGTTTTCTATTTCCAAATGATGAAGATAATCTTGCGCCGTTAATGGGAGTCTTCATAAGTGACTTAACAATACTTTTACCATTGATGTCGTAATAACCTATTTCGTTATCCCAATCAAAATTATATAAATTTATTTCTCTATTATTTACTTTCATTGAAGTATAAATAATTTTTCCTGTGTCTTGTATCTCACCCAAGCTATCTACTAATCTTTCATAATATACTGTAAACTTATCACCTTTTCTTATATCTCTTTGAAAATCTATTTCAAAACCATAAATTCTAGCAAACTCAATTATTATATTTGGTTCTATACCAGCTCTAACAGCGGCAGAGTATAGGTTATCTTTAATTTCTCCAGAGGATACGATTTCTTTTTCAAACAATTTTAAAATTTTTTTATTTAATACAAAATCACCTTCTTTTTTTTGAATTTCAACAGAGAGTGTATTATTAATCGGAATATTCAGAATTACTAAACTATTTTCATTTTCAATATTTTTTTTTACCAACAGAGACAACTCTCTGCCAGTATATATTTTTGATAATTTTTCTTTTTTTAATTTTTGAATTATTAAGTTAATTTCTTTGTTATTTATGTTATATTTTTTCAATATATTCTGAATAGTATCATTACTTTTTATTACATATTTGTGATCTAAATAAGGGTTTTTAAGATTCTCAAAAAATTTATCTATAAGATTCTGTTCAGCTGATATTTGATCATCAAATTTACTCAAATTTTCACCTGTTTTGGATAACAATGTAAATATAAAAAAAAATACGATTAATAAAAAATATATTGAGATAAAAAATCTAATTGAGTTGCTCTGAGTACCAACCTCTTGAGAGCCTCTACCATCATTGGCTGTATTTTTGTTAAAATTGAAAAATACCATATCTGACTTCTATAAAAATAGTTTAAAATTTGCAACGATGTGGTTAAATTACCCTATATTTATTGGGTTTTTTTGACAATATACAACTTGATTTATCCTAATTTTGTAATATAACGGGCGCTCACCTCTAATTAATTATTTATTAATCATTACCAGGGGTGTGTTCAGATTTTGTTGAAAAATCTTAGCTGTTTTAAATCGTAAATTAAGAAGAGAAGTGTGGACGGTTAGGTTAATAAAGAAATTGTCGTACACACTTTAACGAAAAATGACTTTAATATACCTTAAAGTCATTAAAGCTAGTGTGCGCCGTTATTAAACTTGAGAGTTTGATCATGGCTCAGAACGTACGCTGGCGGCACGCCTAACACATGCAAGT
>MDTG01351136.1_pt1 | contig 44415 bp, 41 predicted proteins | sample 811421 | NCBI WGS metagenome assembly MDTG01 (sample SAMN05326645, study PRJNA326480) | marine metagenome | isolation source: seawater | place: Pacific Ocean: South East | collected 2011 | reverse complement strand
GACCCCGGACCCGACCCCGGACCCGACCCCGGACCCGACCCCGGACCCGACCCCGGACCCGACCCCGGATCCGACCCCGGACCCGACCCTAGAACCAGAGCCTGCGCCCGTATTCATGTCGGCAGCGGCGCCCATGCCGCCAGCCATGGAGGCTATGCTGGAGCTGACGCCGGACATGGTCGCTAGCCAGGTCTTGTCTGAGCCCACGGCGCGTGCCTCGACCGATGTGCTATCCGAATTGGCGGCTGCAATTCTCGATCGCCGGGATATGGCCGTCGATACCTCCAGCCGCGATATGACGCTGGAAGGTATCGTCCGGGAGATGCTGAAGCCTGTCCTCCGGGAATGGTTGGACCGTAACCTGCCTTACCTCATCGAGCGTTTGGTCAAGCGGGAGATTGACCTCATGGTCAATCGCGCCGAGCGCCTCGAGGATTAATCGCGCTAATCGCAGTGCCTTGCTTGCCACTGCCTTGCGCCAAGGGTAGAACCAACGCCGTTTCAAATGTGAATTTTCTGCTTCCAAAAGGGATGACGGATCATGCTGGAAAAATCCTACCAGCCCGGTGATGCCGAAGAGAGGCATTACAAGACATGGGAAGGAAATGGTGACTTCGACTGCGCCATGAGCGCCCAGGCGACCGGTCGTGATGTCGAACGCCTTGACGCCACCCCCTACACAATCGTTATCCCACCGCCAAATGTGACTGGCAGCCTCCACATGGGCCATGCCTTGAACAACACCCTTCAGGATATTCTGATTCGATATAAAAGGATGAAAGGTCTGGACGCCCTGTGGCAGCCAGGAACGGACCACGCTGGCATCGCCACCCAGATGGTGGTGGAACGCCAGATGGCCGCACAAGGTAAGACCCGCCACGACTACGGCCGGACAAAATTCATAGAGAAGGTTTGGGAGTGGAAGGCTGAATCGGGCGGGGCTATTACGTCTCAGCTGCGCCGGTTGGGTGCGTCGTGCGATTGGTCACGTGAGCGGTTCACCATGGATGACGGCCTGTCACGTGCTGTTCGTAAGGTCTTCGTTGACCTTTACAAACAGGGACTAATTTACCGCGACAAACGCCTCGTCAACTGGGACCCAAAGTTGCACACCGCTATTTCCGATCTGGAAGTCGAACAACGCGAGATGGTAGGTAAACTTTGGTACTTCAAGTACCCCATCGAGGACCGGGACGGTGAATATCTGACCGTTGCAACGACGCGGCCGGAGACCATGCTGGGCGACGTCGCGGTCGCCGTTCACACTGATGACGAACGCTACAAAAACTTGGTTGGCAAGTACCTTGTATTGCCAATCGTCGGTCGCCGCCTACTAATCTTGGCCGACGACTATGCCGATCCGGAGAAAGGTACCGGCGCGGTGAAGATAACGCCGGCGCACGACTTTAATGACTTCGAAGTGGGGCGTCGCCACAACCTTAAACTGATCAATATTTTAGATGAGAATGCTCATCTCAATGAGAACGTGCCGGAACACTATAAGGGCATGGAAAGGTTCGAAGCTCGTGACAAAATCGTTGCAGAAATGGAAGCGCTCGGACTTCTTGTCAAGATAGAAGATAACGATATGACCGTTCCCTATGGCGATCGCTCCGGCGTCGTTATCGAGCCCTGGCTCATGGACCAATGGTTCGTGGATGCGCAGCGATTGGCCGGTCCGGCCATCACCGCGGTGGAGCAGGGCAAGACCAAATTCGTTCCTCAACAATGGGAAAACACCTATTACGAATGGATGCGCAACATTCAACCCTGGTGCATCTCGCGCCAGATCTGGTGGGGCCATCAAATTCCCGCGTGGTTTGCGCCATCCGGCGAAATTTTTGTGGAAATGACCGAAGAGGAAGCGTACGCGGCGGCTCTCGCGGCTTGTGGCGATGACGTCGTCCTGACCCAGGACCCCGACGTTCTGGACACTTGGTTCTCGTCGGCGCTATGGCCGTTCTCGACGCTTGGCTGGCCGGACGAAACGCCTGAGGTCGCGCGGTATTATCAGACCGACGTTCTGATAACTGGGTTTGATATAATCTTTTTCTGGGTTGCCCGCATGATGATGATGGGTATCCATTTCATGGGGAACGTGCCGTTCCATACGGTCTATATTCACGCTTTGGTTCGTGATGAGCAGGGCCAGAAAATGTCTAAGTCTAAGGGGAATGTCATCGACCCCCTGGAGCTAATCGATAAATTTGGTGCCGACGCTTTGCGATTTACACTGACCGCCTTCGCCGCCCAGGGGCGCGACGTTCGGCTCTCGGAGCAGCGCGTTGAAGGGTATAGAAACTTCTGTACCAAGATTTGGAACGCTGCGCGGTTCTGTGAAATGAACGGTTGTATCCCGGTCGCCGATTTTGATCCGTCATCTGTCAACGAGACGGTGAACAAGTGGATTGTGGGCAAGGTCGTGGAGGCCGAACGTGCAGTGTCAACGGCCATCGACGCATACCGGTTCAATGAGGCCGCCCAGGGCGCATATGCCTTTATCTGGGGGACGTTCTGCGACTGGTACTTGGAGTTAATCAAGCCGGTCCTTCAGGTTGAGGATGACGTAGACGCCCAGGCGGAGACGCAAGCCACCGCGGCATGGGTGTTAGATCAGATCCTGCATCTCTTACATCCGATCATGCCGTTTATTACCGAAGAACTATGGGAAAGTATTTCCGCTGATCGATCGACGCCGCTGATCCGCGCGCCATGGCCCAACTTGGATGACGGACTGATCAATGCAGATGTGAACGCGGAGATCGATTGGCTGGTGCGGTTGATCTCTGAAATCCGCAGTGTGCGTTCTGAGATGAATGTACCTCCAAAGGCGGAAGTCCCTATTGGCATTGTTGGCGCCGGTGATATGGCGTCCGCAGCGATAGTTCGCCACGCGTCCTTGCTGAAACGAGTGGCACGTGTCGAACGTATCGACGCCATTGTGGCAGCAGATGTGGAATTGGCCGCCCAGGGCGCGATCCAGTTTGTTTTGGATGAAGCCACGGTGTTCGTCAGTGTTGCCGGTTTCATCGATTTGGCTGCCGAGCAGGAGCGTCTTGATAAGGAATTGGCCAAGCAGCAAAGAGAGATAGAACGCTTTGAGAAAAAGTTGGGTAACGAGAAATTTGTCGTTAACGCGCCGGAGGCCGTCGTCGAAACCGAGCGCGAGAAACTGGCGGACGCGCAGGTGGTCCTCGCTAAACTGAACGAAGCTCGCGAACGGCTTTCCCGTGTTGCGTAACTGACACTAACGCGTCCTTAACCTGGTTTTTTGTATATTGCCGAGATGATGAGCGCTAGCAACACCGGCTCTCAGGTTTCAGAACACCACGAGCATCCCACACCGGAAGAACGCGCTCAGTGCGTTATCATGCGCCTTGAGCAATTCATCCGCGAGGGCCGAGCCATTGATGAAGGCATGTCCTTAAAAAAATGGCAGGCAATGGCGCTCACGGAGATTGCCGTCGCCATTGCCGAGGCGGAGAACTGTCAGGACCACGACGAGATCACTAGTCGTCGCGTTTTGTTTGTCGCCGCTGTAGCGATGGTCACCATTGGGTTTTGGGGTACGGCGGTGAGCTTTCACCAAGTGGGGCATCTGGTGGCCGGAATTATCTGCGCTGGCGCGGGTGCCGTGCTGTTGTTCGTAATAGGCCATTGGCGCTTCCGCAAATGGAATAACCGCCGCAACGCGAAGGTACGCGACAAGCGATTGAAGCGCATCGAAAATTTAAACGCGCGCATTAAGAGGTTGGAGAGGGAACTGGTCAAGCAAGAAGAAGCCTTAGAAGAAGATCTCCGCAAGCGTCAGATTCTTTCCATCGCGTTAGAGGATTCGGTCCAGAACTGAGATCAACTTCTCTACGTTATCTTCGCTGGTATAGTGCGCGAGCGATGCTCGAACCACACCGTCATCGGCGTCGGTAATGCCGACGGCTTCCACCAATCGCTTCGCGTAAAAATGCCCGCTCGATAACCCCACCCATTCAGCGGCGGTCAAGAGGGGTATTTCCGCTGACTTTCGGTTATTCACCGTGAAGGAAAAGGTGGCGACGCGCTGGTCAGCGGCTCCAGTCGCCGGACCGATCAATCGGACGTTGCGTTTCGTCTTTAAAAAATTGACGATTTTTTGCGCTAACGCCGCTTCATGTTGGGCAATCAGGTTAAACACGGCAGCGGCACGCGCGTGCGGATTATTAGGTGGATTGTTCAGATGATGCTCAGCCAAAGAATCCAGATAATCGGCAATGCCCGCAAGGCTTGCGATCATCTCGTGTTGCGGGCCAGCCGGATTGAGCTTGTGGGCGATGTCATCATTATCAAAAAAATAATGTCCCTGGTTTTTGGCGCCGATCAGCAAGTCCTTCTTACCATATAGGCAGCCTATATGGGGGCCGAAGACCTTGTAGAAACTGAATAGGTAGAAATCTACGTCCCAGGCTTTGACATCTATCGCCCGGTGTGGTGCATAGGCTACCGCATCTACGCAGACCAAGGCGCCTGCATCATGGACCTTCCGGGTGATCCCCTTGACATCGTTGATTTCGCCCAGAATATTTGAAACGTGCGGGAAAGCGACCAAGCGGGTGCGCTTGGTTAGAAGCGAGTCAAGATGCGCCGGATTCAATGACCCAGTCTCCGTATGAACCGGCCAATCCAGTATTTTCAGGCCAAACTCCTGAAGTCGCCGCCAAGGGCCGGAGTTTGCTTCATGGTTCTGAACCGCGACGATGATTTCGTCGCCATCCGTCCACGTCGGGCGCAGCGCATGCGCAAGGACAAAGGCGCTGAGGGACGTAGACGGCGTAATCACTACTTCGTCTTTGTTCGCGCCGATAATGGCGGCCATCCGGGCGTGGCCTTCGTCTACGCGAGCCTGAGCTTCGGCAGCGACTGGGAAGTTAGGCCCCGGCTGCACCTGCGTTTCGCGCATGTAAGCTGTGATGCAATCGATGACGGGGTTTGGAACATAACTCCCGCCGGCATTCTCAAAAAAAGACCATTCCCAGCATGTTTTGGGATATTGGGCGCGTACGAATTCCATATCGAGTGCGGGAACTTTGGGTTTCATCGTGTTCTCTCAGCTTATAGAAATATGGATGGAGCATTATGACTGCGCTTGACCATGATGAAGGCGGGTCGGGCCGTGAAGTGTGCATCGCTTGGCGTTCAAAGTCCGTGGCGGGCGATATCAGCACGGGATTAGTAACGTATATCCACCCCTCACTTGAGGCGAGGCATTCCGCTTTCCTCCCTATCAGGGAGGTTATTCGAACGTCGGAAAGTGCGAACTAGCTGCGACGAGTATACAACTGAAGTCGTGGGGTTGCCCTATGAACGAAACCGGTTTTCTGGGATGAAATTGGACACAGCCGCGTCGCGCGCATTCCTGACCCAAACCTCACGTTTGGGGTGTAGGCCACCGCCTCGGGTAGCGGGAACAGCTGAATGCCGGGCGCGTTGCAAAAGACGCGTATCCGCAACCCCGCAATTTGGATGAGACCCGCCGTTATCGGCGACGACTTTTTCCCAGACCGCCTTACGTTTCGCAAGAACTGTCGGATCGTTGAGAGCCGTGCAGTTCACTTCGTTTGTATTGAGATCCGCAACAATTTCGTCACCATCTTCGATGAAGGCGATTGGGCCGCCCAATGCGGCTTCCGGGCCCACATGGCCGATAACTAATCCGACCGAACCACCAGAGAAACGCCCATCCGTCATCAGAGCGACCACGATTTTGCGCTCCCGGCAAAGCGATGTGATCCGTGATGTAGAATCAAGCATTTCCGGCATCCCTGGCGCGCCGCTCGGTCCTTCGTAACGGACGATTACGATATCATTATTCTGGAAGCTATCTGGGTTTTTATCGAGAGCTTCGAGCAGGTTGCTTTCCCGCTCAAACACGCGCGCCGTGCCGCGAAATACATTATTCGCAAGGCCGCCTTCGACGCCGGCAAGCTTCAGGATAGCGGAAAAATCCGGTGAGAGATTGCCGCCAAGAATGCGTAGTCCGCCGGTCGGCTTGTACGGTGTTTCGACGGAATAGACCACGGTACCGTCGGCGCGGAGGTCTCCCAAGCGGTCAACCTGTTCCGCCAGGGTTTCGCCCGTACAGGTGACCATGTCTCCGTTCAGAAGGCCAGCGTCCAATAGCTCGTTTACGATGACCGGGACGCCGCCAATCCGGTCGATGTCAATCATAGAGTAGTGTCCGTAAGGCCTGGCATCGGTGATTACGGGGACCACATGCTGAGAGAGGTGGTTGAATTCTTCTGGCGTCATTATCTCTTTCCAGAAATCTACGTACCCCGCAGCGCGGGCGATTTCCGGAGCGTGAAGAACGACGTTTGTTGAGCCACCGATCGCCATAGCGACGATTACCGCATTACGTATTGAGTCGCGCTGCACGATGTCGCGTGGCCTGAGGCCGTTGGCCATCATTTCTTCCAAGAAGCCGACCAATTCGGCCGGAAAAGTATCCGTGCGGCGCGCGTCGTCGGAGGCGGCGGCGACCATGTGCAAAGGCTGCATGCCGACGACCCCAATGAATGTCTGCATGGTGTTATAGGTGAACATGCCACCGCAACTGCCGATCCCAGGGCAGGCATGGAAGGCGATGTCGAACTGATAGTCCGGCTCGGGGTGTCCAGCGACCTGATAGGCGCTAACGATATCTAATGGTTCGTCGCTATTCGGGCTTTTTCCTGGGCGGATTGCGCCGTCCGACATGATGATCGCGGGTTCGTTGTGCTCCAGGACGGCCGCCAATGTACCCACTGGCGGTTTGTCACAGGCGACGACGGCGATGACGCCGGCGAGTCCGCTCGCCGCCAAGTGCTCGCAAAGCGAGTCGTTGGTCACTTCGCGACCGATAAGGGAATAGCGCATCTCCGACGTTCCATTTCGGATGCCGTCGGAAGTTGCAATTGTATATTCAGGCTGAATGAGCCGCAATTTGAGCTGCCCGTCTTTGGAGCCGATGCGGCTCTTCAACTGTGCCTGAATCGCATCAACCTTGGTGGCTACGCCGAGATAACATTGGCTGTCGCCTTTCGTGCCAACGACACCGACGGAGGGCTTGTGAATGAGCGCGGGGTCGGTATCCAATTCACGGGCGATACCGATTGTCTGCGCCGAGCGACCCGGATGTCGGTCAATCAGTACGATGTTGTTGTTACTCATTGCATCTACATCTTTATCCTGTTGGTTGTAAAAGGAATAGGGCGCAGCCTATACGGCTTTTACCGATATCCCAATGATTTCCCATCTATTGGGTGGCGGGATCGCGACACGGTGTCGCCTGGCGGCAATAAGTAGCCCTGCTCTTCAACACGGTGATACCACTACTGATTTTGCTGCGGCGTGGCTTTGATTAACCAATGCGCCATGTGCTTGCCAAATGATGCCGTTAGCACGCCAATCCGTTCGACCATTTCGGCCATTTCCCGATTACAGGCGCTGAACTGCCGCTGGCCAATAGCCCGCGCATTTTCTTCCATCTGATCCAAAAGATAGGGAGAAAGGCCCTTTTTCTCGAAGGCGTGGCGGATGACCTGCATGTGTTTCAGGTAGTCGGTACGTTGGCGTTTATTGAGAACCTGGCAGCGACCGTCGATATCGTAGCCTACGATAATTGTCGCGTATTTGGATAGATCATGCTGTGCCCTCTGCGAGGGTGTTTCGCCCCATGCGGTCGGCCCGAAGGGGAGGGAGGCCAAGACGGCCATCATACCGGCCGCGTTACGAGTCTTTTCGAAGAACATCAACGACCTTTGTCTCATTTTCATCGCCGTGGCCACTCTCCACCAGCATACGATAAATGCCGCCGGCGACTTTACCAAATCGCGCGGCATGGCCGACTTTCTCAGCCAAGCGTAGGCCATATAAAGTGTCTTTCAAACGCCACCGCCCGGAAAACACTACATTTTTTCCATGATCACCGGCGATCATGCGTTCACTGTTCCGAATCACCTGCGGGCTTGCCGCGGCACCTTTCGACAAGGCATAACCCACTGTATTCCAGTCAAGGCCTGCTTTTTCAGCTATCAGCAATCCTTCAGCCACGCCTGCGTTCTGGACGGAGCCCATGAGATTGACCGTCAACTTGTAGGCAGTTCCGTTGCCGATTGGGCCGAAATGGATGATTTCTGTGCATAGGGGATCGAGGAAGCGACGGGCTCTTTCCAAGTCGGAATCGTCGGCGCCTACGAACAAGGTTAGTTCTCCGTTCGCGGCCATGTGCGGATAGCCGGTCACAGGGCAATCAATATATGTGTGGCCCGCGGCCTGAACTGCTGTGGAAAGCTCGATGACCCAATCATGGGACAAGGTCGAGCATTCGACCACGATGGTTCCAGGCTTTAAATTCGCGGCCAATGCACCGTCTAAAGCCCCCATCCAAACGTGTTCAGATGCCTCGTCATCCCCAACCATGGCAAACACAACGTCCGCGCCGTCGGCGGCTTCGCGGGGTGTTATGGCCAAGTGCGCACCTTGCTCGACCAATGGTCGTGTTTTCTCGACGGTGCGATTAAATACACTTAGATCGTGGCCGACTTCTATCAGCTGCCTCGCCATGCCAACACCCATTACGCCGGTTCCTAAAAATGCAATCCGCGCCATGACAATGCCCCTAGTCAGTTAGTTCGCACCACACCGGGGTATGGTCCGAGGCCTTTTCGCGACCACGCGGCATTTTGTCAATTCCCGACGCCACCAGTTTATCCGCCGCCTGCGGCGAGAGCAGAAGATGGTCGATGAGCACGCCATTGTCTTTTTGCCAGGCGCCGGCCTTATAGTCCCAATGGCTGTAGCGATGCGGCTCCGTATTGTAGGTTCGATAGGCGTCCGTTAGACCCAGATGGACAATGGCACGGAACTTCTTTCGGCTTTCTGGCCGACAAAGCGCGTCGTCGGCGAAGGCTATGGGGTCATAGACATCATCATCAGTAGGCACGATGTTGTAATCGCCGCCAAAAACAATGGCGTCCTCCAGCGTGAGCAGATTCTGGACATGGGTGAACAGCCGATCCATCCATGCGAGTTTGTAGCGAAACTTCTCATGATCCATGCGATTTTCGTCTCGTGTGGGATTGCCGTTGGGAAGATATATGGATGCGACGCGAACGTTGCCGACCATAGCCTCGATGTATCGCGCCTGTTCGTCAATATCGTCACCTGGAAGCGCGGTACGTTGGACGTCGATCGGCTGCTTCGACAGGATGGCAACACCGTTGTAGGTCTTCTGACCGGACACGGCGACATTATAGCCAGCGTCACCGAGCTCCATGGCGGGGAATGCTTCTCCAACGCATTTGAGTTCTTGCAGTAGAATGACGTCCGGGGAGAACTCACCAAGCCATTCAAGGACCCGTGGTAGGCGGGCCTTGATCGAATTGACATTCCAAGTAGCGATTTTCATGGCGCTTCCCCTCCTGAAATTGCGGCATCATCTCGCAGTGCGGCGAGCCTGTAAACAATGGTGCGAAAAGAACGTGCTTAGAGGGAAAAGGAGGCGCCGCAACCGCAATTGGCTGAAGCATTGGGGTTCTCGACCTGAAAGAACGAACCTCCAAGGTCGGTTTTGAAATCAACGACCGCTCCGCCCAATAGACCAAGGGAGACATCATCAATAACCAATTTCATACCATCAGTTTCGAAAACGTGGTCATCGTCGTTGGTGTTCTCGTCCAGATCAAACTTGTACTGAAAACCGGAACAGCCGCCACCTAAAACTGCTAGCCGGAGCATTAGATCATCGTTCCCTTCCATCTGCCTGATCTCAGCCACGCGCTTCGCGGCGCTGGTGCTCAGACAAACTTCATTACTGGCTACGGTGCCGTCAGGCATGAACAGTCCCTTTCAACGTTGGACTGGGAGTATATCACAATACCCCTTTTATGCATGTCGAAAAGCGCGGAAGTCAATTCGCCCAGTTGGATGAATTCCGACCTTTGAATTAGTGTAATGGAAAACGACCATGACCACCAGGAGCGGGTACTTATTTGGGTTTAGCATGCCCAAGTCAAATTGCTTACGTTGCGGTTTAAATATAGGCCTCTTGTGGCTTTGTTTCGAGCCGACTAATTTTTCGAATGCGGCTGACACCACATCATCAAAAAAAACGAGAATACAAATGAGGAGATGGGCGTTTCGGGATAACGCCAATAGTATTTTCCTTCGTCATTGGTCGGAGAGCCTTGGTCTTGTCGCTTACTGTGGGTGGGCGTAATGTCGGCATATGTCAGAAGTGTGGATACCGCCAGTAGATTTGGCATCTTATGCAAGCTGTGAGTCGTCAAGCCGTGGCCGCCTTTACGAGGAGCCGGAAAGTGCGACGCGTGGCTGTTTTCAACGTGATCGGGACAGGATAATCCATGCCGCAGCATTCCGGCGATTGGCCTATAAGACGCAGGTCTTCGTCAACCACGAAGGGGATTTTTTTCGCACGCGATTGACCCACTCCCTAGAGGTGGCACAGATTGCGCGATCCGTCTGCAGATATCTCCGCATGAACGAAGATCTGGGAGAGGCGCTTGCGTTGGCACATGATCTGGGACATCCGCCCTTTGGGCATGCGGGGGAGGATGCGCTCAGGGAATTGATGAAGCCCTTTGGCGGTTTCGATCACAACGCACAATCCCTGCGAGTCGTGACCAAGCTGGAGGCACGGTACGCCGGATGGAATGGCCTCAATCTCACCTGGGAAACCCTGGAGGGCGTAGTTAAGCATAACGGACCACTGTTGGCCCGGGGACGCGCAGGGTTGCCCCGCGCAATCGCCGAATACTCTAAAGTCCAGAATTTGGAACTCAACACCTACGCCGGGCCGGAAGCTCAGATTGCGGCCATGTCCGATGACATTGCCTATAACAACCACGACATTGACGATGGCCTCCGCGCCGGATTGTTCTCCGTTGCGGATTTGTCCGATGTGCCGTTGGTTGGCCGTATTTTTGCCGATGTGGCGCGTGATTTCCCAGACCTTGACCTTTCCCGGACTATTCATGAGGCGGTGCGGCGGCTGATTGGTGCGATGGCTAACGACCTGATTGCCGAGACCACGCGCCGACTTGAGCAGTCAAAAGCCGAAACGGCGAACGACGTTCGGCTTCTGGGTCGTCCGATCGCTGGGTTTTCAGATCAGATGCGAGAGAACGACACGAACATCAAGAAATTCCTATTCGAAAATATGTACCGTCACTACAAGCTCAATCGAATGACATCAAAGGGCCGACGGGTTATCAAAGAATTGTTCCATCTGTTGGTCGCAGAACCAGAATGCCTCCCGACTGAATGGCGGGTTTTGGCCGGCCAGCCAGGAAATGAACAAACGGCACAGTTGGTAGCTGATTTCCTGGGGGGCATGACCGACCGTTATGCTCTGGACGAACACCGTCGCTTGTTCGATCTTCAAGCACGGATTTCATAATTTTTTCGTTGTCCACAAGAATCTGTTAACTCCCTTCAGGTGATATAATAAAGCGATTCGCAAAGCATCCTACTAGGGAGTGAACCCGCGCCATGTCGCGCGCTAAATCTGACTTGAAAGTTACCGCCTCCGACGCCCTCGAGTTCGAGGCAATCCAAAGTGAGCCACCGAAACATAGGCGGGGGTTGAAGTGTGTTGTCTGGGGGCTGGCGTTTGTGGTTCTTCTGGGCGGGGGTTGGCTTATCTTTGGTGACATGTTGATGCGTATGGCGGAAGGCAATGGGGAGGAAGTACCGCTTATTCGGGTAGCTGACGGCCCAATCAAAGTTCGACCGGAGAACCCGGGCGGCCTGCAAATTCCCAACAGAGATAAACTTGTTTACGAGCGCATGCAGTCAGGCGCCGTGTCCTCGTCTGGCGATAGCGTTGTAGAGCGGCTGCTTCCACAACCCGAAAAGCCCTTGCCGAGGCCAGTGCCGACTTCGATTGTTCCGACGCCGTCGGCCACCGCTGCGTCGGGTAAGTCCCAAGTCGAACGGGTTGCTCCGCCAATGGCATTGCCAACGGCAACGGTTCCTGGAGTCAAGGATGTGATCTCAGTCCAACCGCCACCGCCGCTGACGAATGCCCGGCCAGGCAGGGCGCCGTTGAATCTCAGGAAGAATTCGGAACGTCCCACCCAGCCAGAACCTGCCGCCGTCCCTAAAACGCCAGTGCAAGCTGCACCGAAAAATTTCGCTTCAGCCAATGTTTCGTCGACGAATGTCACTCCGACACGGCGTCGTCCGATGGCCGAGGACAAAACGCCCGCGAATGTGCGTCGGGTCCCGAAACGAACGGCCGTTTTGCCAGTGAAAACTTTGACGTCGCAGACGGGCAAAAGTTTTCGTGTTCAACTAGCGGCTGCTCGCACGCGTGAGGGTGCGCAATCCGAGTGGGATAGAGTACGCCAAAAGCACGTCGACCTGCTTGGCGATTTTGGGCTCACCGTGACAAAGGCGGATCTAGGCCCGAAAAAGGGTGTATTTTATCGGCTACGCGTTGGCCCCTTGGCCAATGAGATCTCCGCTCGGGCGCTCTGCAAGGAGCTTTCGAAACGGAAGATGGGCTGTCTTGTCGTCAAGCCGGGCCGCTGAAGCCCGGTTCCGGCATAATATGAGCGAGCCCTCAATCCCGGTAATTTTTGGCTGCGCTGGGCCCGAACTCTCGAGCGCGGAATTTGACTTTTTTCGCAGCTCGAATCCGATCGGATTCATTCTATTTGAGCGTAACTGCGATACGCCTGGTCAAACCCGAAAATTGATCGCGGACTTCAAAAACGCGGTCGACGTTGTTAATCCGCTGATTCTCATTGATCAGGAAGGTGGACGGGTTCAGCGTCTCGGCCCACCCCATTGGCCCGCCTATCCGGCAGCGGGGTGTGTCGCGGCACTTGCCAAGACGGATCCGGCCAAAGGCCAAAGGTACATGAGCCTACTGGGACAGTTGTTGGCGTCCGATCTTTCCCCGCTTGGAATCACGGTAGACTGCGCGCCGGTCCTGGATGTGCTTCAACCGGAAACGCACGAAATCATAGGAAATCGCGCGATTGGCGATGATCCGTCTCTCGTGGCGAGATTCGGGCGTGCCCTAAGCGAAGGTCTTTTGGCCGGTGGAATTTTGCCGGTCATCAAGCACCTTCCCGGTCATGGGCGTGCACGTGTAGATAGTCATGCTGAGCTTCCCCGGGTTGATACGCCGCTGGCTGAGCTTGAGAGTGTCGACTTTTTGCCCTTCCATGCGCTTCGGGACATGCCGCTAGCGATGACTGCCCATGTGGTGTTTGAGGCACTTGATCCTGACCGGCCCGTTACCACGTCACCGTCAGCATTGCGGCGCGCTGTTCGTGGCTGGATTGGCTACCGCGGTTTGCTCATGTCCGACGATATCTGCATGCGCGCGCTTCACGGTCCGATGGACCAGCGCGCCCGTGATGCGCAACGTGCGGGTTGCGACCTGATTCTGCATTGCAATGGCGACATAGTTGACATGGAACTTGTTGCTGGCGCCGTGCGACGAACCTCTCCCTCAGTTGAGAATTTGCTTGCCCGCGCGGAAGCATTGCGCTTGTCCTCAGCCCAAGATGATGGCTTTGATGCCGACGCGACGCGCGCAGCTTTGCAGGATGCCCTGTCCGGAGGTGCCGGGTGACTTTCGACCGGTATGCGTTTGGCTACAGGGTATCCGTATGGGGGCTGCCGGTCTGGATCGCGGTCACCTGTGAAAAAGTAGGGCACGGTTGGACGGTATGGCGTGTTGGTGATGTTTCGGTGAAGCGGCTGGGGTGTGCGGTCTTCAGTTTTCTAGAGCATGCCAACCTTGTCGGCGCGGTAATCCTTTGCGCGGCTTATTATCGGCACTGACGGATGAATAATGTTTGGATTCGCGAAATCCGTACCGATCAACTGTTTTGGCCGCGCCAGCACATGGTTCTGGCGGTGGCGACAGTACCGGTCAGCAATGTGATCTTGGTCATGATCGCGGGACTACTTCCGTAAGGGATTGTATCGCTTGAGGATAATCCCCAGTCCCTAGGGAGCAAAATTTGCGAACACCTTGCCGGTCAATTTTTCTTAATATATATCAATATGTTATGGGTTCGGTGATTGGATTACGGCGGCGTTATCATAGGCGTTCTGCCGATGCCAGGGGGCATCCGTCTGACGCGTCTTGAATGCGGGGGGCTTGATTATTTTCGGCTTTTTAATCGTTGTTCTCTGCGTCGCCGAACAGATCGGAACGGACATCAATATCTTTTAGTGGCTGGTGGGGCTCCGGCGGAGTATTTTACATCTACCATTCTAAGCGGCCTGGAGTTGGCTTAAGGGTACTAGTATCTCAAACGGAACCAACCATGTCTGAAGATCTAGATCAGTTTGAAGAAGGTCAGGCCTTTGAAGCGCCGAGCGCCGGCTCAGGTGTGTCCTTGGTCCTCGATCTTGCGGGTTTTGAAGGGCCTATCGATGTATTGCTGAAGTTGGCGCGCGAACAAAAGTTAGATATCACGCAAATTTCCATGGTGGCCCTGGCAGATCAATACTTGGTGTTCGTCGCCGAGGTGCGCCGCCGTGACCTGGAGTTGGCAGCGGACTATCTAGTTATGGCGGCCTGGTTGGCTTACATGAAATCCCGCCTTTTGCTGCCCGATCTCAGTGATGCCGATCAGCCAACGGGCGATCAAATGGCTGCTGCCCTCGCTTTTCAATTGAATCGCCTGGAGGCGATGCAGGAAGCAGGTAAGAAACTCAGCGAGCGGACAAAGTTGGGCATCGAGTTTTTCTCGCGTGGTGCGCCGGAGGTCTTTCGGCGGACCTTCAACATGACCTATGAGGTAACTCTATTCGAGCTTTTGAAGGCATATGGGGACCAACAACGACGTGGCGGTGAATCAGGCGCCCTGCATATCGAAGCCTATGAGATTTACACTGTGGAGGATGCGCTCCAACGCCTGCGCAAGCTCTTGGGCCCCATTCCCGATTGGCAGAATCTCATCGCCTTCCTGCCGCCGGGTCTGCAGGATCCACTGATTTACCGTTCCGCCGTTGCGGCAACATTTGCGGCTAGTCTTGAAATGGCCCGCGAGGGAAAGGTGAAATTACACCAGGCCAAAGTCTTCGCGCCAATTTTCATCAAGGCGGACGCGCGCCCGGATGATCCCGCTAATGATGATATGATTGAAATTGAGGTGACCGATACGTCGCCGGAACTGGATGGGGTCAGGAATGATCAAAATTGAACGTCAAATCCTCCGTCTATTGGAAGCCGTTCTTTTCGCCGCTGCCGAGCCCCTGAGCGAGAAGCAACTGGCGGCGCGTCTGCCAGAGGGTGCTGATTTGAAGGGCTTGTTGGTCGCATTGCAATCCTATTATGAGGGCCGTGGCGTGGAATTGGCCCGGCGCGGTAGGTCCTGGTGCTTCCGAACTGCGGACGATATCCGACCGCTGTTGGAGAGGGAGATCGACGTCCCGCGGAAGTTATCCCGCGCCGCGATTGAAACTCTTGCAATCGTGGCTTATCACCAACCTATCACGCGGGCCGAGATCGAAGAGGTTCGTGGAGTCAGTCTATCCAAGGGAACGCTAGACGTACTGATGGAAGCTGGCTGGATCAAACCCGGTAAACGCCGCGAGACACCGGGCCGACCAGCAACTTGGAAGACAACGGACGATTTCCTAGATCACTTTGGCCTCGAAGATGTTCGGGATTTACCGGGAATCAAGGAACTGAAGGCCGCTGGGTTACTTGATTCCGGGCCCGCGATCAACGCCTATCGTGTGCACGGGGATGTGCGAGAAAAGGGCGAGGATGGGTCGGATGCCGCCGTCATGTTGCTTCCTGAGGCACTGATGGATGAAGCGGTTGAGGTTGCTGATCCCCTCGATCCAGAGGCTGGTTGAAGACCTTCCGTCGTCTGGAAGGCATGAAAGCGTGATTGCAGGTGCCGGGCGACTCTGCCATTATCTGGTTCTCAACCTCCTGAAAACAGGTGAGAAGCCGGAATGGGCACATTTAGCATTTGGCACTGGCTAGTGGTTTTGGTCGTAGTGTTGGTTCTGTTTGGCGGCGGCGGCAAGATTTCGCGGCTCATGGGTGATTTTGGCAAGGGCCTGAAATCCTTCAAAAAGGGCATGAAGGAAGACGATGCCGCCGAACCCGGCGCGGAGGAAGATGTGCCAAAGGCGATTGACTCGGAAAAGGCCGAGGCTGTTGTTTCGACGCCGGAGAAGGATAAGGCGGCCAACGGTTGATCTAAGGATCATTGCGGGCATTTGCTGGGTATAGATAGAGTTTCCTGCCACGCAAAGCGATCTGCGTCTGCCTGACTTGCCATTCCCCTGCGGTTCGAGACTGGGAGTATAGGTTCCCCATGTTTGACATTGGCTGGCAGGAACTGTTTGTTCTCGCGATTCTGGCGATCATTGTGATTGGCCCGAAGGACCTGCCGCGCGCCATACGCACTGTTACCAATTGGATTCGTAAGGCTCGTGTCATGGCTCGCGACCTTCAGGACGGTTTCGACGACGTGGTCCGCGAGGCCGAGTTAGAAGATATCAAGAAACAGGCGAACTCCATCATATCCGACGAACTGGATCCTGCTAATACGATTGCGCGGGAATTGGACATGACGGACGAGCAACAGGAATGGTCAAAGGCTGTCGACAGCCTGAAAGACGAAACCGATCCGCACTACCCTACCAACACGGGCCTGGAGGAGGAGTTGGATATCGCCGAGCCGCAGGCTGATCAGGTGCCGGCGGTTGAAACAACGAGGGACGCCGTGCCGGTAATCACGAAGGCGAGTGGGTAATTCTGGTGATTGGAAACCAAGACCAGAACGTCGAGGAATCTAAAATGCCGCTGCTTGATCATTTAATCGAACTGCGGAGCCGGCTCATGTGGAGCCTCGCGTCGATCATTGTCCTGTTCGTACTGATTTTTCCCTTCGCTGAATACGTCTATCAATTTCTTGTCCAGCCTCTAGCTGACATTTTCGAGGAGATGGGTGGACAGCGGCGCCTGATTTTCACCGCCTTGCATGAGGCCTTCTTTACGTATATCAAACTCTCCTTAATTACAGCCCTGTTTATCGCCTTCCCATTCATTTCCATGCAGTTCTGGATGTTCGTGGCACCGGGATTGTATAAGCATGAAAAGAAGGCCCTTGCGCCGTTTCTAGTGGCAACGCCGGTCTTGTTCTTCATGGGCGGGGCTATGGTCTACTACATCGTTATGCCCTGGGCCTATGAATTCTTGCTGGCCTTCGAATTGGAAGGTGGACCAGGTACTCTGCCCATCGTTTCCGAGCCCAAGGTCAACGAGTACCTGTCGCTCAGTATCAACCTGATCTTTGCCTTTGGTATTTGTTTTGAGCTACCGGTCGTGTTGACGTTGCTCGGGCGTATTGGTGTTATTTCGTCGAAGGGGATGAGGGAGAAACGCAAGTACGCGATCCTGATTTCCTTCATTGTCGCCGCCGTGATCACGCCGCCGGACGTCATCTCTCAGGTGATGTTAGCGACGGTCTTGATCTTTCTCTACGAGATCTCCATCTTTTCGGTCCGCTTGATCGAAAAAGATCGAGGGCACAGAGAGGATGAGGACACAGACGAGGATACGGAAGAGCAGGCTGACGCCATGTCCGGGATTTGAGCGGGCCCCGCCCGTATTAATGGGCTTCGGTTCCTCAGGCCGCAATGGTTTCTATAATAATATAGGTAATGACTTCCGCTTCACTCAGGTCTTGCGTTGAAGCCAAGCAATTTAGGTGCCGGATACGGACAAAGCCCTGTCCTTCCAAGATCCTCGCTGGCATATGAGGCGCGATAGAGGCGGGCATCCCAGCTAGCAAATTGGAAGCCTCCAAATAAAGAGATTTGGCGAGACGCATAATCTCTACGATCATGGCTTTGGGAAATCAGGATCAAGGGTAGTAATTTTGGCTTAGGGCTCGATGACTACTTTTCCGATGGATTGCCGGGAATGAACCGCCGCGTAGGCCGCTTCGAATTCTGCCAACGGAAACCGTATGTCCGCGATGGGTTTGAGTTTGCCGGCTTCGATCATGGTCCGAATATCGGCATGGAGGGCGCGGTTTTCTGAAATATACGAACGACCATCGTCGCCGGGGCTCCACCCTACATAGGTACCGTAATTGAGTCCGAGGATGGACATGTTCTTTACCAGTAGGAGGTTCACTGGCGGCTCAGGAATGTTTCCGGAAGCATAGCCGATAGTGATCAGCCGGCCTTCGCGGGCCGTTGCCCGAAGGGAATCCATAAAAATATCGCCGCCGATGGGGTCAAACACAATGTCCACCCCATGGCCGCTGGTGGTATCCTTGACCACATCGCGGAACCCCTCATAGGGAATAGCGGCATCCGCTCCATGCTTGGACACTAAAGCCCTCTTCTCTTCGGTGCTGGCTGTAGCGATGACGTTTGCGCCTTTGGCCTTGGCGATCTCAACAGCGGCTAATCCGACCGCGCCTGTCGAGCCATGCACCAAGACCCAATCGCCTTCGTTAATTTGGGCCTTCCAAATGAGCGCCGCATAAGACGTGGGGTAGGATAGGGGTAGCAAGGTCGCCTGTGCAAAGTCGAGATCGTCAGGTATGCGGTGTGTTAGGAAATCTTTTGCCAATGTTTCTTCTGCCCAACCGCCCCAATCTACGCTGGCAAAAACCCGATCGCCTGGTTGAAAGGATGTGACATTTGTGCCGACCTCAAGAACCTCGCCCGCTACTTCCGCACCGGGTGCAAAGGGGAGTGGTGGTTTGCGTTGGTACTTTCCGGCGACGATGAGGCCGGTTGCGAAACTTACACCGGACGCTCGCACGCCAATCCGCACCTCATCGACTGCCGTGGGAGGTGAGGCGATATCCTCCAAAATTAAATCTTTAATCGATCCGAATTCGTGGCAAATGACGGCGCGCATTAGGTCTTTCTCCAAGCCCCCCGTGTGTCGATGACCTTCTGATCGGTGCGGGGAACCGGCGGCAGGTCGCGAAATCTAGAATGATCGGTCAGCAATACGATTACGTCAGCATCATCGTAGGCACGTTGGAGGTCTGCAAGCCGGACGTTGTTCATTTCTGAAAGGCCCCTAGGGAGAGATTGGATATGGGGCTCAACAACAAGGACCGTGCAGTTAGTTTGCCCGGCGATCGTTCTGGTAATGTCGACGGCAGGGCTCTCCCGGAGATCATCAATGTCCGCTTTGTACGCGAGACCCAAGCAGGCGATGGTCGGATTATCCATGTCGTTAGTTATGGCCTTTACCGCTTCGACAATGCGGCCCGGTTTGCCGTCGTTGACGCCCCGTGCCGCTTGAATGAGCGGGGTAGAATCCGGAGCTGAATTAACAATGAACCACGGATCCACCGCGATGCAGTGCCCGCCGACGCCGGGGCCGGGCTGTAGGATGTTCACACGCGGATGATGATTAGCCAATTTAATTGCTTCCCAGGTATCAACGCCTAATTCGTCGCTGACGATGGAGAGTTCGTTGGCGAAGGCGATGTTAACATCCCGATAGGCATTCTCCGCCAATTTGACCAACTCGGCAGTGCGCGCCGTTGTCATTAGACAGCGCCCATTTATGGCGAGCTTGTAGAACGCGGCGGCCTGCTCCGCGCAGTGCCGGGTCAGACCGCCGACGACCCGGTCGTTAATGGTCAACTCCAGCAGGACCCGTCCCGGAAGAACGCGTTCCGGACTGTGGGCAACGCAGACATCGGATTTTTCACCGTGATTGTGTGGTAGTTTTAGATCTGGTCTGAGGGCCGCCAGCCATTCCGACACGCGATCCGTCGTTCCTACCGGCGAGGTAGATTCCAAGATCACCAGATTTCCGGTCGCCAGCACTGGCGCTATGGTTCTGACGGCCGATTCCAAATAGGAAAGATCAGGCTTCTTGCCGTTCGTGAACGGTGTCGGCACGGCAAGAATGAAAACATCAGCGGCCTCGGCCTTGGTCGTGGCGCGAAGTTTGCCGCGCGCCACGGCGCCGTTGACCAATATATCTAGGTCAGGTTCTACGATGTGCACCTGTCCATCGTTAACCAACGCCACGGTATCGGCGTTGACGTCAAATCCAACAACGTCTAATCCGCGGCTGGCGAAAACTGCAGCTGTTGGCAGGCCCACATAGCCAAGGCCAACCACACATAGTTTGCTGAACCCACTTTGGGTGCCGTTAGGTGTCGAGTCCGTGGACACGTCGGATCTCCCTGACTATTCGCGCACTGGCCTTACCGTCACCATAGGGATTATGAGCGCGTGACATGGTGTTGTAGACCGCTTCGTTATCAAGCAACAACGCCGTTTCGCGAACAATGGCTTCCGTGTCCGTGCCCACCAATTTCACAGTGCCGGCGCTAACGGCTTCCGGTCTTTCGGTGACGTCGCGCATGACCAGCACGGGTTTGCCGAGCGCGGGCGCTTCCTCCTGGATACCGCCAGAATCAGTGATAACCAGATGACAGCGATCCATAAGGTAGACAAAGGGCAGGTAATCTTGAGGTTCCATCAGGTGAACATTGTGGCAGTCGGACAAGATCGCGTGTACCGTTGATTGAACGTTTGGGTTGAGGTGAACCGGGTAGGCGATCGCGACGTCGCCGCGTTCGGCTAATGTACGAAGTCCACGGCAAATACGTTGAAAACCATCGCCAAAGTTTTCTCGTCGGTGACCGGTCACTAAAATCAAGCGTTGGTCGTCTGGGATGCTCTGAAACCGCGACGACACGGCATTGCGGCGGTCGGTATCTGCGTTGAGGTCTCCCACGACCTGGAGCAATGCGTCAATCACTGTGTTGCCAGTAATAGAAACTTGGGAACTGTCAATGCCTTCACACCGAAGGTTCGCGGCCGCGCCATCTGTCGGAGCAAAGTATAAGTCTGCGATGCAGTCGGTAAGCTTGCGGTTCATTTCTTCAGGAAACGGTGCGTAAGGATCACCGGTTCGTAACCCCGCTTCGACGTGGCCCACGGGAACCTGCCGATAGTAAGCTGCCAAGGTTGCCGCGAACGTTGTCGTTGTGTCACCGTGGACCAAAAGACGATCTGGTTTCTCCTGATCAAGGATTTTGCCCATGCCGGCAAGGACGGCCTGGGTAATATGCGATAGGTCTTGGCCCGGCCGCATGATGTCGAGATCATGGTCGGGCTGGATACTAAAGAGGTTCAGAACCTGGTCTAGCATCTCGCGATGTTGGGCGGTGACGCAAACGCGGGAATCAATCTGTGGGTCTGCTGCCAGCGCACGTACCAGTGGGGCCATTTTGATGGCCTCCGGTCGTGTTCCAAACACGCTGAGCACGCGCATGGCGAAAGTCCGTTTCATTCCGGTTGCGTAGGGTAGAGCGATGGATATCCCGGTGCTTCCCTAATGGCAAGGCCTACGGCGTGTTCAGGACAGGTTGTGTCAATGAGTCCAGGAGGTTACACTGCGTTATACCATGTAAATTGGGAAGCGTTCATGGGGATTGGGATCGAGCGGACGTGCCGATGGCTGCTTGTGATATGCGTTGCCGTAGAAATCGCTATTCCTTGGAAGAATGCAATTGGGGCAGAATTCGGTTTTTCTGGCATGCATGTGCAGGGTGTTAACGACGGCATTGCGAAGGCGCTCGGGTTGCCAAAAGCAGAGGGCGTTTTGGTGATGGACGTGGCTTTGGGGGGGGCAGCCGATATTGCCCAAATCAAGCGTGGTGATCGAATTACGCATTTTAACGGTAATAAGATCGATACTTTTAAACGGTTGGTGAGCGTGGTGACCAAAACCCGTCCCGGCCAGAGCGTCGAAGTGAGAGTTCACCGGAAGCAGCGCATGCTAGCTTTCAAAATGAAACTCGGATTAAAGCCCGCCTCCTGGAAGGTGATGAAGGGCGCGGTGATTAACTTCACGGCGATTGGTTTGACGCTCGCCTCGATCACGCCGACGATTCGTGAACGATTCAATCTCCGTTGGGGGTCCGTGGGTGTTCTAGTGACCTTAATTGATCCGGCATTTGCTGACCGTATGCTCTTGCGCCGCGGCGACGTTATTGTGCAAATCAATCAATCCGATGTGTGGCGTCCTAATCAAATCAAACGCCATTACGACGCGGCAAAGGAAGCTGGACGGGCCCAGTTACTCATGCTCGTAGAACGAACTGATGGCTTTCGCTATATGATGTTGCCGGTCAAGTAGAGGCTGAACGATCCTCAACGGCCCGACTCGGCGATCATGCGATTCATCGTCGCCGCATCAATAGCGCCAGGAACCAACTTTCCGCCGATCACGAACGCCGGTGTTCCATTGATGTTTAGTGCTTGGGCCAACTGGTAGTTTTTCTCAAGAATGCGGTCGATTTCTGAGTCGTCCATATCCTTCTTGAGTTGAATAACGTTGAGCCCCAATCTGTTAGCGATACTAAGAATTTTCGCTTCTGGGATATCGCCGCGGACTTCCATCAGGGCCGCATGGAAGGCACTAAAATTCGATTTCTGGTTTCGCCATATGGCCAAGGACGCACGCGCCGCCGTAACTGATTCCGGACCGAGGATCGGAAATTCTTTAACCACATATCGAACGTTGGGATTGTCATTGATGACTTTCATGACAGTTGGGAAGACCCGCTTACAATATCCACAGCGATAATCGAAAAACTCCACCACCGTGATGGTGCCAGAGGGATTGCCCATGACGGGGTCATCGGGATCGGCTTCCAGGTCCTGTTTTCTCTCTTTTAGTGCGGCTGCTGCTTGTACCTCTTCCACTGCCTTTTGGCGCGCTTGCATGCTCTGGATCGACTGTAAGATAACCTCGGGGTGGTCGAAAATGTATTGCTCGATCATCTTTTTAAGATGGGTCCTCTGAGCATCAGTAAATGCGCTTTCCGCGGTGAAGGCTGAATTGGTGAAAAATTGAGAAGTGATAATCATAACGAATGCGGCCACCAATGCGAAGCCGCGTCCGAATGCCGAAATCAAAGAAAATGAGCTCACGTATAGATCCATATTTATTCGAATCACAACTACCTTATCATTCAGGAGAACAACGCTTTCTGCAAGTTCGCAGCGCGCGGCATTCGGTCATATAAACCTTAAAATTCTCAGCGAGTGAGGTGTAATCCTCGAATGTGGGCGGCAATCTCTCCATTACCTGGATTGACGACAATTCCGGCAAAAACCACCCGGGTATTCTGCATATTGAGATTTGGCCAAGCTTTCGCATGAAGGGTAGAGAGATCTACTATTTCGCGCCACCAGCGGTTCAGGTTCTCCCGGCCACCACGTGCAATGTAGCGCGCCACGGGTGGGCCCTTGCGGCCCCGTATTGGGACTTCTAGAAATCCTCGTTGAAGCGCGGACGGCGCCCATTCGATGGTTAGCGAACGAGAAAACTTCGGAATATTTGACCCCCAAATTGATCCTGGCGACCAGCTTTTGCTCTGAGCTTCGTCATCCAAGAAACCAATTGTGATTTGCAGAGGTGAATTCGAAGTCATGTCCTCAATAATTCGCCAATTCCAACCCAAATAGGGCGTCGCTAAAAGTTGTGCATTAATGGGGCGAAGGGCTGCGAACGGTTCCGGTCCGCTTTTGATCGCCAAATGGAGAAAAATACCATCGTCTTGAAGAGTAGGTAAGGCTTGTCGCAGGTTGCCAATTACAATCCATTCTTTTTCAAGGCGTGCCAATGAGAGGTCTTGGCGCGGCGTCAAGATTGGCAATGTTCCGTCAAGTCCGACGTTGGGGACTCTAATGCCGCACGACGTAAGGGAGAGGGCAATAACGGCCCAAAATATTTGATATCTACGTTTTTGCATTACTTGTTTTTCTCACGGAGTTTCATGGCGCGCGCCACTTCATCCGCCGCAATCAATATGTCGTCAGCCTGTAACCATTCTCGGGTTCCTCGTGCAAAAGCCTTCTTTGCACGGTTTGCCTGGAACCGCGCCTGTTCTGGTTTGCCTAAAAGTAGCGCTTCTTCGCCAAGCGCCAGGTAGCTTTTTGACAAATCGCCGCTACGGCCATAGGCAATGGCAAGGAAACGCCAATTGCGCGCCGAGCGACTACCATTAGCCAAAGCTACTTTAAGGTTGGTAATCGCGTGCTTTAGATGGCTCGGGTCTTTGGAGTCAATTTGGGCGCGTGCCAAATCACGCCGAATATATGGCGCTTCTGGATAGAGCGTGGCGGCCTTACCGTACGCTTCAATGGCTCCGGGGATCCGACCATTCTCGTAGAGCATTTGTCCTTTCATCTCTTGAAAGTATGGATCACCGGGATACTCGCGGATCAAGCCATCCATGATAACAATGGCTTTATTTAATTTGGAATGGCGAAACTCTGCGATGGCACGGGCATAACGTGCGGCCAGGGTTTGATTCGACTCCGGATAATTCCGTCGCGTGTGTCTATAGGGACGGAGATAGGCGAATAGTTTTGACTGCATCCGAGTAAACTTCATCTTGATTTGCGGCGAGCCTTTGGCGTTTGAAAATACGGAGTTTTTAATATGGTTTTCGATAGTGGTGATCCGCTCACGCGATAGGGGATGAGAGCGGACGTAGGGGTCTTGGCTTGCGAAGCTCAAGAGGTCTTGATCCTCGAGAATCTTCATGAAATTGAGCAGTCCTCGAGCCGATTGGCCCGTTTTGTCAAGAAATCCCAATGCCGCATGATCAGCAGAGCTCTCTTGGATTCGGCTATAAGCTAGAAAGTTCCGTTGCGCGACAGTCTGTCCTCCGGCAACAATGGCCGCCCCTAGGTCACCACGTCCGGTTGCGATTGCTGCTGCACCGCCCAAAATCGTGCTTAAAATTGCTGAGGCAGTCGACTTCGAAAATGCACCATGGACCCTGGAGAGATGGCCGCCGGCAATGTGACCGGTCTCGTGGGCGATCACGCCGATAATCTGATTGGCATTCTCACTCCGCAAAAGTAGACCGGAATTAATAAAAAGTTTTTGGCCTCCAGTGACGAAAGCATTGAGCGAATCATCATTGACGATATAAACCTTTATAGATGAAGCTTTAAGCCCGGCGATTTTGAAAATCGGCGAAGCAAATTCACGCAACGTGTCCTCGATCTCTGTATCTTGGATCAAGCTTGCGCTGAAGACCTTTGCCGGGAACGTTGAGAGCAAGAAGCAGAGGACCAACCAGGAAGCGACGTAGACGATGCGGCTCATGATGGACACACCAATCAAATTTGTTTTGGCAATTCTGTTATCCGTTGGACTCATCCAACGGCAAAAAATTAGATGGCGATGGGTAACCCGTCAAACGGCGATGCTAATGGCCTGCACGGGATTGGTGGGTTGTGTGACCATTCCAGGGTTTGATGATGAGAACTCAATCGAAAAGGGAACCGTTGGCTTTGTCCAAGGATTTTATGGCGGCGTGGCCGCTGATGAGCCCCATGCTGTATTGGTTGGTAGGGATGTTTTGGCGGCGGGCGGTTCCGCGGCTGATGCAGCCGTTGCGATGTATTTTATGCTGTCGGTTACCTATTCATCTGCTGCGAGCCTGGGCGGTGGCGGTCTTTGTTTGACCCGCGATTCTAGGACCCAAAAGGTCGAAACCTTGGATTTCCTTGGTCAGACAAGCAGCGGGGCTGGCGGTGTCCCGATCAATGTTCCCGGTAATCCGCGCGGATTTTTTGCTTTGCATGCTAAGTACGGTTCTTTGGAGTGGCGCGAGATGATCCGTCCGGCAGAGAATGCCGCGCGGTTTGGCGTTCAGGTGTCGCGGGCTTTTGCCCGCGAGATTTCATCTGCTGGTCCGTCGTTTGCGGAAACAACGGGTGGGCGTCTAATGGCGCTGCAAAATGGAGGTCGCCTTCACATTGAAGGGGACACGATCATCCAATCGGAGTTGGCGGCAGTTTTGGCAACGCTTCGCTCGCGCGGGGCTGGCGCGATGTACGCCGGACCATATGCCCACCAAATCGTCGCGGCTGCGCAAGAGAGTGGCGCTGCTTTGACCTATTCTGATCTTCAGGCGTTGCGTCCTCTTTGGCGATCCGCCCTTGAGGTTTTGTTCGACGCCAGGACATCGTTCTATTTTCCGTTGCCGCGCACACCCGCCGGAACCATGGCAGCAAAGGCCTTGGCCGCGACAATGAAAAATGGCCGGTTCCAGAATGCCGACGATGGCCTGCGGGCACATTTGCTTGCCGAAACTATTCAGCGTGCACTGGTCGATGGCGCGCGGGGTTTTGAGACTGTAACGCCGAAAGACAGTGAGCCACGAGTTCGTCTTCCGAGTACTTATATAGACGATCTGATGGAGAGTTTTCTGGAAGATCGTGTGGTGCAACTAGCTGTGCGTTCGTCGCTTCCCTCGGTCGGTGCCGGCGGTCAGGGGCAGACGAGCTTTATTACCGTCGATAGGTTGGGGGGGGCCGTCGCTTGCTTCGTGACCATGAATAATCGTTTTGGCGTCCAGCGCGTGATGCGAGGCACTGGCATTATCATGGCGTCGCCGCCGTCCTCGACCGTCGCGAGAGACATGTCGGCCGGATTGCTGCTTATGTCCCGGCGCGACAAAAATCTCTTATACATGGCCGGTTCCGCTAGCGGCGGGATAGTAGGGCAGGCGGCCGTTGTGCAGGCCGCATTGCGAGCCGGCGGTGGAACGCCTGACGACATGGATTTGGCAATTCGATCGAAACGACTGTTTAGAGATCCAAGCCGAGCGGTGACCTACGTCGAGAACGGAATGCCAATGAGTGTTTTAAATGCGCTCAGGAAACGTGGCCACCAATTGCAATCATTGCCGACCTTTGGGCTTGTGAATTTGATTTTCTGCGTAGTAGGCCTGCCCTCTAATGAGCCGACCTGCGGCGTCCGAAGTGACCCGCGTGGTTTCGGCCTAGGGTCTTCATCGGCATCGTGATCGAGGGAAAGTTTAGATGGTACTTAAAGTCTCAACTCGGGGCGAAGTCCCACCGTTCATAGTTATGGACGTCATGCGTGAAGCCAACGCCATGGAAGCGGCAGGCGAGCATGTGTTGCACATGGAAGTGGGACAACCTGGCACAGGGGCCCCGCAGGGGGTAGTTGATGCCATGCGCCGCACGGTTGGAACGCAGACCTTAGGATATACAGATGCGTTTGGAATTCCTGAACTTCGCAATCGCATCGCCCAGCACTATGGAGATTGGTATGACATTCAGGTCGATCCAAGTAAAGTTGTCGTCACGACTGGTTCCTCCGGTGCATTCGTGCTCTCATTTCTGGCCGCTTTTGACTCCGGTGACAACGTAGCGTTAGCTAGCCCTGGATATCCCGCCTACAGAAACATCCTTACTGCGCTTGGCATCAACGTTGTTGATATTCCCGTCGGACCCGAATCGAATTTTCAGCCAACGGTCTCGGTATTGGAGGCCGTTCAAGCGTCATGTGATCGGCCGTTTGATGGGTTGATAGTTGCTAGCCCCTCCAATCCGACCGGAACCATGTTGAAGCCAGAGGAACTGGAAGCGCTTGCGGTGTATTGTGAACGCGAAGGGGTTCGTTTGGTGTCCGATGAGATTTATCACGGGATTACTTTCGGCGTCACGGCGCGGACAGCCCTCGCGACATCCAATCAAGCCATCGTCATCAACAGCTTCTCAAAGTATTTTTCGATGACGGGTTGGCGGTTGGGATGGATGATTCTTCCCAGTGATCTGCTACGCGCTGTGGAGTGCCTGGGGCAGAATTTGTATATCTCGCCACCGACGGTATCGCAGATTGCCGGTGTCGTCGCCTTCGACTGCGCCGATGAGTTGGAAGAGAATGTGCGTCGTTACGCGGCTAATCGGGCCATATTGCTTGAGGAGTTGCCTAAGGCCGGCCTGCACGATTTGGCATCGTCCGAGGGCGCTTTTTACATTTACGCAGACGTTGGACATCTCACCGGTGACAGTGCGGCGTTTTGCAGGCGGATGTTAAAGGAGGTTGGGATTGCTGTTACTCCCGGCACGGATTTTGATCCGTCCCGGGGGCACCGATATGTCCGTTTTTCCTTTGCCGGAGAAACGAGTGTCGTTGAGCAGGCGGCGAGCCGGCTTCGCAACTGGCTCGCCTAGCTGAGCAAGGGCGGGGATTCATGGTCGTTTCCACCAACCGCGCCGTGGGTTCGCATTCTCAGCCACTTGTTCATCAACGTTAACGATGATGGTCGAACGGGCCTTGTTGGCGTTATTAGCTTCGACATCTGGTTCCGCGGTTTCATGAGTCGCCGCTTTGGTTTTTCTGGTGCGAAGTTGCCGCTTCGGTTTTTCTGTTTCTTTGGCGACTTCGACGCCCTCCGCGCCCTCCGCGCCCTCCGCGTCTGCGGCTTTGCGCCGACGTCGACGGAGCTTAGGCGCCTCGGTCGCCGTATTCTCTTCGGCACTATCTTCACCTTTGATCGATTGATCGTTCGAGAGTTCATCGCCGGTAGGCTTACGGCTTCGGCGGGATCGGCGTTTTGCTTCTTTGGGCGGATCCTCGTTGACGGATGCCACTTCCGTTTCGCTATCATCCGGAATAGAAATAGCTGCAGGCTCCGGATATTCCGAAGCATTTAATAAGGCAGGTTTAGCAGACTCCGAATCACCGTCGGCAGCACCGGCTTCGCTGTCTACCGCTTCCGCATCGTCTTCGCCGCGACGGTGTCGCCGTCGACCGCCCCGGCGTCCGCGTCGCCGGCGACGACCGGACTCCTTTTCGTCGGACTCGCCGCTGGCTTCCTGCGTGTCGTCGCTGTCACCGTCATCCGGTTCTTCGGATGCAGCTGCGTCATTTTCGTCAGCCGTATTTATTTCCGCTTCCTCGCGTCGACCCCGCCTCCGACTGCGTCGTCGACGCCGGCGTTTTCCACCCGATTCATCACTTCCATCACCGGAACGGGACTCGGATTTCTTGGCCTTCTGGGTGACGTCGCCCTCATCTTCTCTCTCGATTCGGATCGCCGGCGGGATCAACGTATCGTCGCCCTCGAACGTAACCGCCAGACCGTACTTCTCTTCGACATCGACCAGAGATTGGCGTTTGTTGTTGAGAATGAATAGGGCGACGCTGGTCGGCGCGTAGACAGTGATTTCGCCGTTGGGCTTGCGCATTCCCTCTTCTTCGATGGCGCGAATAACCTCGACCGCAGTGGTGTCCGTGGAACGCCGAATGCCGGTGCCTTTACAGTAGGGGCAGGGCTCTGAACTTGTTTCGATGAGGCTGGGGCGCAGACGTTGACGCGACAGTTCCAAAAGACCAAACGGACTGATACGGCCGATCTGGATCCGCGCGCGATCGGGCCGCATACCTTCTTTCAAAGCCCGTTCAACTTTGCCGTGGTTACGGTGGACTTCCATATCAATGAAGTCGATCACGATCAACCCAGCCAAATCCCGCAGCCGTAATTGTCGGGCAATTTCCTCGGCGGCTTCGATATTGGTTCGAAGCGCGGTTTCTTCGATATTGCGTTCCTTCGTCGAGCGTCCGGAGTTAACGTCAATGGAGACCAGTGCTTCGGTTGGGTTGATGACGATGTAGGCGCCAGATTTCATGTGAACTTCCGGCGAGTGAATGCTCGAAAGCTGCTCGTCGATGTTGTAGCCGTTGGTCATAGGTACGCCCTCGTCCTTGTACTTCTGGACCTTTTTGGCGTGGCTCGGGATAAGGATTTTCATGAAATCCTTTGCCATCCTGTAGCCTTCTTCCCCATGGACGATAATTTCGTCGATTTCTTTCGTGTAGAGGTCACGAATGGACCGCTTGATGAGATCACCTTCTTCATGCACGAGACAAGGCGCAATGGAATTCAGCGTCATCTCCCGCACTTGGTTCCATAGCCGCAGCAGATAATCGTAATCCCGCCGGATCTCTGCCTTTGAACGTTTTGAACCGGCGGTCCGGACGATCACAGCCATGCCTTCGGGGATACCTAGTTCGTTGACGATGGACTTTAAGCGCTTACGATCGGCCGCGCTGCCGATTTTTCGAGATATGCCGCCGCCACGATCCGTATTCGGCATCAATACACAGTATCGTCCAGCCAAAGACAGGAAGGTCGTTAACGCCGCTCCCTTAGTGCCGCGTTCTTCTTTAACCACCTGGATCAGCAAAATTTGCCGACGTTTGATGACTTCTTGTATCTTATAATTGCGTCGGAGCTTGACTGGCCGCCGCGCCTCGATTTCTTCGCTGTCGTCGCCGCCCAGAGTTTCGACAGCTTCGCCTTCCTCGGGCTCGGCCTCATCGTCGTCGGTCACTTGGGACTCTTCCGCGTCTGCGCGGGCTTCCGCCATCAACAACTCACGATCGGCGACTGGAATTTGGTAGTAGTCGGGATGGATTTCGTTAAACGCAAGGAAACCGTGGCGATTGCCACCAAAATCGACAAACGCCGCCTGAAGTGAGGGTTCAACGCGGGTTACTTTGGCTAGATAGATGTTTCCTTTAAGGGGGCGCCGAGATTCAACCTCGACGTCGAAATCTTCCAGCTTGTTCTTGTTGACGACCAGCACCCGGGTCTCTTCCGGATGCGAGGCGTCGATGAGCATTCTCTTCGTTGCCATTAAATTCAAAGCTCCAAGGCGGCCGCCTGAGGTATTTGCTTAGATGTCCAGGACAGACGCGAGTTTTCAGAAAGCCGGTGGCGGCTGCGGCATGGCGCACGGCCGACAAAGTCGATCCGTCGATGGTCTTCATGATCCGCGCTGCTCGATCCGGCATGGTGAAACAAACCTGTGAGGTGTGTGTCTTCAACTTCGACTAACAAAGTTCCTGCCTGCAGGGACTAACTTTTAATACCGACCTGAATAATATCAGTATCGGCACTAGCCCCGGATCAAGCCTGCATGTTAGACGATTCGTTATTAACATAACGGTAGTATTTTCTTTCGACAATGCCGAAGTCACAGGTTTGCATTCAATGCGACACGATTGGCGTTTGCGAAGGGTGTCTGAAGGGCCGTATATTTTAATATGATTGTATTTCGTACACTATATATGGGGGTTGCGAAGGATATTTCGCGCCGAGCCGTCTCGTATTTGATCGTGATTTTTGTCTGCGTCGTATCCCAGGGTGCAATGGCAGCACCGGTTGTCACGGATATTCGGATTGGCTTACAGCGTGACATAACCCGGATCGTTTTTGAATTTACTGAGGCCATGGATGCCCAGGTGTTCGCGCTCGCAGCCCCCTACCGTGTAGTTTTGGATTTTCCTGAGGTAGGCTGGCGCCTACCACCGCGCGCCTTGCCGAGCGCCAATGGTGTTTATGAAAAGTTGCGGTATGGGCTCTATAAACCGGGCAATTCCCGGGTCGTTATCGATCTCTCGCAACCGGCGCTGATCCAAAAGGCCTTTATGTTATCCCCTATAGGTTCCCATGGTTATAGGTTGGCTCTTGAGTTGAGCGCTACCAGTCGGGCCAAGTTTTTGGCGACAAAGAAAACCGGCCCCATAATGGTGTCATCAACCCCCCTTGCGGGTGAGCCGTTACAATCGTTATCGGCGCCCAACAAACGCATCCGGAAATTGCCGCCGCCCATCCGTGCGGTCAAACGGGCAAACGTGAAGAAGGCCGTGCCGAAACAGCATGCCAGGTTCCCCTTGGCGCCACGCAAACCTGACTTAAGGCCCAAGCGCGTGCGCTACACTGTAGTCATTGACCCGGGACACGGCGGCGTAGATCCTGGGACCATTGGCACGACCGGTACCTATGAGAAGCACATCGCGCTTTCCATGTCGCGGGCGATCCGCGAAGCGTTGAGGGACTTCGCAATTTACCGGGTGAAATTGACCCGCGACCGCGATATTTTTATCCCGCTTCGCGAGCGCATCGAAATCGCGCGGGAAGCCGGTGCCGATCTATTCGTTTCGGTTCATGCGGATTCCATAAAGAAACCGAATATCCGAGGCGCATCCGTCTACACCTTGTCGGAGCGTGCATCGGATAAAGAAGCGGCTGCCCTCGCTGAAAAAGAGAACAAAGCGGACCTAATTGCAGGTATCGACCTCTCCGAGAATTCCCAAGAGGTCGCCAACATCTTGATCGATTTGGCGCAACGGGACGCAATGAACCAATCGGCACGTTTCGCCAGTATTTTGGTCGGAGAGTTGAAACAGCGGATCAAATTGCTACGAAACACCCATCGGTTCGCGGGATTTGCCGTGTTAAAAGCTCCGGACGTGCCGTCAGTTTTGTTGGAAGTGGGTTTTCTCTCCAATGCTCGCGACGAGCGGGCCCTGAAGACGCCCGCGTATCGTAAGAAAATTGCCCTGGGCGTAGCAAAAGCCGTGAACAGATACTTTCAACGGGTCGAACAAGCGTCGCAGCGTTGAGGTTTCTAGATCCGTCATATTCCCGACAGGTTTCGGTGTTATTTGCCCATTTAATAAGTTGATTTGGCCTGATCGAAAGCAAATGTGACTTGTCGAAAAACTATCCACGGCGTATTGGAAGAGGGTATCGGAATCATGATTCGAGCCATTTTGACCACGTTGGGTTTGTTCGTGCTGGCGTCATTCGCTGGTATCGGCTGTGTGCTGTTCGTCTTCTACAAATATGGTCAGGCGCTTCCCGATTACCGGCAGTTAGCGGATTACGAACCGCCAGTAATGACCCGCGTGCATGCCGGTGACGGTCGATTACTGGCCGAGTTTGCGATGGAAAAGCGGGTCTTCATCCCCATCAGGGCCATGCCAAAACAACTGATAAATGCATTCTTAGCTGCCGAAGATAAAAATTTTTATACGCACCCTGGCGTTGATTTCATGGGGATTGGAAGGGCTGTTATAACAAATTTCAAAAATATTGGATCATCGCGCCGACTGGTGGGGGCGTCAACCATCACCCAACAGGTGGCCAAAAACTTCCTGCTTACAAACGAAGTGTCCTGGACTCGTAAAATTAAGGAGGCAATTCTGGCCTTCAGGATCGAACGGGCGATCCCGAAGAATCGCATCTTGGAGCTCTATCTCAATGAAATCTATCTCGGCTTCGGGTCCTATGGTGCTGGTGCGGCGGCGTTGAATTACTTCAATAAATCGCTTAATGAACTTCAGGTGCATGAGGTTGCCTATCTGGCGGCCCTGCCTAAGGCACCCAACAACTACAACCCAATCAAAAAACCAAAGGCCGCGCATGACCGGCGAAACTGGGTGATCGGACGCATGCTCGAAGAAGGCTTCATCTCGCTGGTTGAGGCGGAGAAGGCCAAGAAAGAGCCGCTGATAATATTCAAGCGCGCGGCCACGGAGTATGTGAAGGCGGATTTCTTCGCAGAAGAGGTGCGCCGTGAACTAATGGTTCGTTATGGTGAGGAACAACTCTACAAGGGGGGCTTGTCCGTTCGCACGACGATCGCGCCGCGTATGCAGGAAATAGCCGATTGGGCGCTGCGTAAAGGACTGATATCCTATGACCGTCGCCATGGATGGCGCGGCTCCTTCCTTCGGATAAACGACAGCGTTCGCCTGGAGCAGTCGTCAGAATGGCGAAGGGCCCTTGCCGACCTGGAGCGCCCCAAGGGATTGTTTGAGTGGTCATTGGCTGTCGTATTGAAAACCGAAAAGCAGGCCGCTCATATTGGCGTGGAGGGAGGCATTAAGGGACGCATCCCGTTGTCGGAATTGCTCTGGGCCCGCCCCTGGCTGGAAGGACAGAAGCGCGGAGCCAAGGTGCTCCATGCTCAAGACGTTCTGCAGCGGGGCGACGTGATTGCCGTGGAGCGGGTGGACAAGGACCCTGAAGGCTCAAACTATCCCGCAGATACCTATGCGCTTCGACAAATCCCAGAGATCAATGGCGCCATTGTCGCCATGGACCCGCATACGGGTCGGGTTCTCGCCATGAGCGGCGGTTATTCCTTCGAGCGCAGCCAATTCAACCGGGTCACGCAGGCTCGCCGTCAGCCCGGGTCTGCCTTCAAGCCCTTCGTCTATCTGGCGGCTATAGATTCCGGATACACCCCGTCGACCCTGATCCTGGATGCGCCGTTCGTTATCGACCAGGGGCCAGGCCTCCCTAAATGGCGCCCGGCCAACTATACGAAGAAATTCTATGGCCCTAGTACCATGCGTCTGGGAATCGAAAAATCGCGTAACCTGATGACTGTCCGCCTAGCGCAAACCATCGGTATGGATCGGGTTGCCAGCTATGCCAAGCGTTTCGGTATCATCAACAATCTGCATCAAACGCTCGCCATGTCCTTGGGCGCCGGTGAAACCACGCTTATCCGTCTGACCACTGCCTACGCCATGTTGGTGAACGGTGGCAAAAAAATCGTCCCAACGCTGCTGGACCGAATCCAGGACCGCCATGGTCGGACCGTGTTCAGCCATGATCGGCGAGTTTGCAAGGGATGTCGACAGAAGGCTTGGACCGGTGAGTTGCCGCCGCTCGTCCCAGACACGCGGAAGCAGGTCACCGATGCCGGGAGCGCCTATCAGGTGGTGGCCATGCTGAAAGGCGTTGTTGATCGCGGCACAGGCCGGCGTATTGCCAAGATAGGTAAGCCCTTGGCTGGAAAGACTGGCACCACGAACCAAGAACGCGATACCTGGTTTATCGGCTTCTCCCCCGATCTGGCTGTTGGTGTATTTGTCGGCTTCGATAAGCCGATCCCGCTTGGGCGTCGAGAAACTGGTTCATCCGTCGCCGCTCCGGTATTTCGCGATTTCATGGGCGGGGCTTTGGAGGGTAGGCCGGCCATACCCTTTCGAATTCCACCCAATATCCGCCTCGTTCGTGTGAACGCGCGAACGGGACAATTGGCGCAAGCGGGCGAACGGAATGTCATTCTCGAGGCGTTCAAGCCCGGGTCCGTGCCTACAGGAGCTTCGCAGGTCCTAAAGGGCCAAAGTTGGACAGCGGGTCAGGGCGCGGGCAGTGGGGCGTTGACAGGGACTGGTGGGCTCTATTGACCGATTATCATGCTTTGCGGGTCAAGTGACGTTGCAGTCCAATTTCCTGAAATCGTCGAAGTTCATGGTAAAACCGCCGTCATAGTGTCGGACGACACGGCCCTCGCGTGCTGCCAGGGATTCCGAAAACACATTGATCTCATCATTTAGATCGAATCGCACGCGGGACTCACCCTGCGGCAAGACGAATTCGATGGCGGCGCCGCTTTGGGAAATATCGGTAATTTATCCGTTGTAGGTGTCTTGCCCGCGCATGATCGATGCCGATTTATTTCGGGGCGTGCGGGGGTGGCGGCGACCGTTCTCAGGCATAATAAATTCTCCGATCAGCTCTCGCCATTGTAGCACGCCCGTGGGTGGATTGGCGTAATCAATTTCATTGAAAAAAACACAGATTGTTTATGATTATTCTCGAGCGAATTTGACTGAGCAATACTTGATCATGCTTGATAGAATCCCATTCCCTAACGGATTTCCCCAAATCTTTTAGGTGGACCATAACACTAGGCAACCGTCGGCTTCTTCAAAGCGGCGCCCCTTTGTGTTCTATTAGAAATTAGCGTGATACGTGCGTTTGCGCCGAGCACAAACCAGTAATTTCCCGGAACGATGCAGCTGGTTCCGATTACCTCGACCTCGTCGGTTAGTGGTGCTGCCAACGACATGTCGCGGCCCATGTAGTGTTTGTATCGACGGCCTTCGACCAGAATACAGGGTTGCGGTCCCATCATAGTGTCGCTTACACGATCACTTAGAATAACGCTCACTGCGAGGGCACGTGAGCTTCCTGAAGATCAATTCCAAACCCAGGGACTTGCATTCTTGAATGTTCTGCCGCTTTAATTGTGCACTTCATGCACATTCAAGCTGACAAAAACGCCACAAAACATGCGCGCCGAAATCGAAACACTGGCCTCCGAGATCAAGCAGTCCGTTGAACTGCTGAGGAGGCATCTTTGACTATGATCAAGCCACACTTCGTCGCGAAGAACTGAATGCTCTGGCCGAAGATCCGACCCTTTGGGAAAATCCGGATAAGGCCCAAAAGGTCATGCGCGAGCGGACCCAACTCGATGCTGGCCTGAAGGCCATCGACGAGATCGAACATGACCTCTCCGACAACATTGAACTCATCGAATTGGGTGAGATGGAAAATGACACGGACGTGGTCGCCGATGCGGAGGCTACCATTGAGGTGTTGCACGGCAAGGCGCAGCAGGCGGAACTTCAGACACTCCTCTCCGGCGAAGCCGACTCCAACGATTGCTATCTGGAGATTAATGCCGGCGCCGGTGGGACGGAGGCCCAAGATTGGGCTGAGATGCTAGGCCGAATGTATGCACGCTGGTGCGATTCAAAGGGTTACAAGGTGGAATTGCTGGCTGAGAGCGCGGGCGAGGAAGCTGGGATCAAGTCCATGACCGTGAAGGTTGGAGGACACAATGCCTACGGATGGCTGAAAACGGAGTCAGGGGTCCATCGCCTGGTTCGGATCTCACCCTATGACTCGTCCGCCCGTCGCCACACTAGCTTCGCATCCGCCTGGGTCTATCCGGTGATCGATGACGACATCGACGTAGAAATCGAGGAAAACGACGTTCGCGTGGATACCTACCGCGCGTCCGGCGCCGGCGGTCAGCACGTCAACAAAACGGACTCCGCGGTCCGTTTGACTCATGGGCCCACCGGCATTGTGGTCCAGTGCCAGAACGATCGGTCCCAGCACAAGAACCGTGCGGCGGCATGGAGTATGCTAAAGGCGCGCCTTTACGAGACCGAATTGCAGCGCCGCGAGGCTGAAGCCCGAGCTGAGCACGAAGCGAAGACCGATATTGGTTGGGGACACCAAATTCGATCCTACGTTTTGCAGCCCTACCAAATGGTGAAAGATTTGCGCACGGAAGTGGAGACGTCAAACACGCAAGGTGTTTTAGACGGCGATCTGGACGAATTCATGGCCGCCGCATTGGCCCAACGGGTCCGCGGCGAGGACGTCGCTGACGGTTAGTTCACGCAGGTTGTCTGCTAGAACTCCGGGATAACCTATAATTCTTTGCCAAATTGATCGGAAATGTTCCCGCGAGATTTGAAAGTGGACATTACGCCGACGCGATTGCCGATGCTAACAGATGCACGACCGATGTAAAAAATAGAGAGATCGGCCGCGCTTGAACGGCGCTTATTGTAACATAGTCTAGTCGTTCATTCAGTGTGACATCGTCGCGGCGCTTGACCCAGATTGCTGGGTCGGTTTTGTCGCTTTGTCAAATCGGTGTGAGTTAGACGCGCACATCGATGCCGATGGCAATTGATTCGCATGCGACCAGCACCGACAATACGTCCCTGTGTTCTAGAACGGGAGGGTACTGATGTCGGAAGGCGTTTTGGTTGTGACTGGCGGGGCCAGCGGGATTGGCCTAGCTTGCGCAAAGGCAATGGCGGCAGCGCACGATCGGGTGGCCTTGATTGATGTAAATGAAGACGGATTGGCAGCTGCGGCCGCGCAAATTGACGAAGCCGGCGGCGCGGCGGCGACCTTCGTTGGTGATGTTGCCAATTCGGACGTCATGGTGGCGCTGGCTGCACGCATTGAGACAGAAGTCGGGCCGGTCAGAACCCTGGTTCCCTCCGCCGGAATTCTTCAGAACGCGTCGACTGTTCTCGACATGGACTTGGACGAATACGCGCGCGTCTGGGACGTTAACTACCATGGCACGGTCTACACCGTCAGGGCGTTTGCTCCTGCCATGACGGAGCGCGCGCTGGGAGCGATCGTCACTATTGGATCGATCAACAGCTATGGGGCGTTTCCGTTACCTGCCTATTGTCCAGGCAAGACGGCGATCCTAAGACTGACTCAAATCCTGGCCGTGGAGTTGGGTCGGTTCGGTATTCGGGTCAACGGTGTCGCTCCGGGCTATGTGCTGACCCCGGCCTTAAAGGCGCGCATCGATTCTGGCGATCGCAATGCCGATATGATTCGCGGCGCCGGCGCCATCGATATGTTCTTGTATCCCGAAAATATTGCCGATGTGGCGGCGTTCCTGTGTTCCGATAAGGCGGCTGCAGTCAGCGGTACAATGATGCCCGTTGACGCGGGCTGGGAGGCGGCGACGCTGTATCGAAATTATGCCGGTGGCGTGCCTTGGGAGACCGGAGAGTGACGACTGGCAGCAGCGGTATTCTGGCGCTTTGGAACGATTGCGAAGCAGGTCATGAAGACGCCTATGAAGCCTGGTACCAGGGAGAGCATCTCGCCGAGCGGCTTGCCGTCCCAGGGTTTCTTCGCGGACGGCGCATGCAGAGCCTCGCAGATGGCTCTGGCTATTTCACTTACTACGAAACTGTCGCGCCCGACGTCCTGTTCTCGCCGGTGTATCGTCAGCTATTGGATCGCCCAAGCCTTGAGACCGAGCGGATCATGCGTGAAACATTCCGCAATATGAGCCGCACCGTTTGCAGCGTGGCACGACGCTGCGGGTTGATTTACGGCGGCTACGCCGTCACCGTTAAATTAGGTGACCAGAACGCCGACGGTCGGGTTCAGCTTTTCGTCGATGACTTGGCTGACCGGCCGGACGTTGCCCGGACTGAGATCTGGACAGCGGTGGAACCGCCCAAAGATTCGATTAGTCGGGAGGAAATCTTACGGGGGGGTGATGACACGATTGTGAGCTGCCTGTTGGTGGAAACCTTGCGCGATGGGTCCGCTCGGGACATTGCCGATCAGGCGCAAAAGAAGTTATCAAATGCTTCCAACGCGATTGGTATCTATCGTCTGCTTTGCGATCTACAGTCCGTTGATCAATCGACATAGAAAATAAAGCCCCTTTTATGATGCCTTGCGTTGGTCGGCCGGAGCGTTTCATGATTTAGCCATCAATTATAATAATATTAAAATGTTCTCACCGTTTAGAATGAATACACAATAAACATGAAAATAAAAAATTTTGAAATTAAGTAATCTTTTAAATAAATCTATCAAATTATATAAACGGAGCATTGACGGATTTATAGCCTTTTTGAACAGTCCTCACATTACTCACTGGGGGAGAACCAACGATGGGTCAACGGGCCGTAAACGATACGGAAGCCGCGATTGCTGAGAGGGCGCGCAATGTCTTGCCTGCCGGCGGGTTTGGAAATGTTACCTTTGACGTTGTCATCCGCGAGGGCCGGGGCGGTCGCGCCTGGGATGAGAGTGGCAATGAGTACCTGGATTTCCTTCTGGGATCTGGCCCCATGTTGGTTGGCCACGCGCATCCGGATGTGATCGCCGCAGTTAAGGAGCAGGTGGCTAAGGGCTCGACTTTCTTCGTCAACAACGAAGCGGGCATTCAGCTTGCTGAAGCCATTGTTGATGCCGTGGCCTGTGCGGAAAAGGTGCGCTTTCTGTCGTCGGGATCTGAGGCCACGTTTTATGCCATGCGTGTGGCCCGAGCCTGTCGCCAGCGCAGCAAGATTATGAAGTTCGAGGGCGGTTTTCATGGCATGAGCGACTATGCTTTGATGAGCATGGCTCCAGTACGGCCAGGTAATTTTCCGCAGGCGACCGCCGATACGGCCGGCATTCCCGATTCCGTTAGTGACGAGATTTTGATCGCGCCCTTCAACGATCCCGACACTGCCGTCTCTTTGGTTCGCGAACACCAGGACGAACTGGCGGGGGTTATCGTCGAACCGCTGCAACGCATGATCCCACCAGAGCCTGGTTTCCTGGAGGCGCTCCGAGAGGTTACGCGGGAATGTGGCATGGCATTGATCTTTGATGAGGTCGTGACCGGATTTCGCTTTGCTTACGGAGGTGCGCAGGAACTCTATGGTGTGACGCCGGACCTGTGCGCACTGGGGAAGGTGATCGGTGGTGGCTACCCTCTGTCCGCCGTAGCGGGCCGTGAGACGTACATGAAGTATTTTGACGCTCATGAGGTCGGTGTGGAGAACGCCGTGAAACAGATCGGCACCCTAAGCGGCAATCCGGTTGCCGCGGCCGCGGGATTAGCGACCCTCGAAATTCTCAAGGAGCCCGGTACTTTTGAACACCTGTTCGCTACCGGACAAAGGTTTATGGACGGCTTAACTACGTTGATCGCAACACATGGGGTGAAGGGGCAAGTTCGGGGGGTGCCGCCCATGTTCGACATCTTGTTCACGGATGCGGATGTTAAGGACTACCGCGGCGCAGCGGAGAGCGACAGCGCAAAGCTAAAGGTTTTTAATGAACAAGTGCTGCTGGGAGGCCTGTTGAAGGGGGACAACAAGTTCTACGTGTCGACCGCTCATACAACCGAGGACATCGACGAAGCATTGGTCATCTGTGACACGGCCCTGGCCGCCGTTGCGAAAGGGTAATTCTTTACGTTAGTTGCGGTATCTACCGGTTGTGCACCTTGCACCTCAGCATTCCATAAGCCCGGCCTCCCCTGACAAACGAATGATCCGTATGTCAGTTGCTTCCGTGCGGCTTGAAATAGGCTTCTGACATGCCGGCGGCCATTCGGGCCTGGGCATTGAAGGGGGGTTTGATGGAGCTGGCAAATAGCGTTGCTGCCAGGTTATGAAAAGTGGCTATGGGATCCAGGCCACGGTGTGCCGCGACATGTTCGAACCAACGCACGCCGGCGGCCACGTGGGGTATTTCCTCTCGGCCAATTTTTTCCAAAATGGCCGCCGTCTCAGGATCGCCATTGGCTTCGAGTTGGGCAGCCGCTGAGGGAGTTGTATCTAGGCCGCGCGCCTCTAGTACCATGGGTACCAGAGCCAGGCGCGCTAATACGTCATGGCACGTATTGGTGGCAGCCTCCCAAAGACCGTTATGGGCTGGCAGGTCGCCGTAGTGGGAGTCCATTTCGACCAGGCGATGGTCAAGTAGGGCGAAGTGCTCCGCTTCATCTTGGGCAACCCTCAACCAATCATTATAGAAGGCGCGCGGCAGCTCAGGAGTGTCGAAGCGCGCCACCATATCCCATGCTAGGTCTATGGCGTTCAGTTCAATGTGCGCGATGGCATGTACGAATGCTCGACGTCCGGCTATCCCGCCTTTGCGTCGGCGGGGCATGTTGCGGGGGGCCTCAATTCGGGCCGAGCCGGTCGAGCCGGCCTGTCCGGCGGACGCGCGTCACCCAGGTCGGAGAGATTACCAGACTGCCATGCACGGGCATGCTCCCGAGTACGGTTTACTTTACCTTTCGGGTCCGGATCGCAGAGCACCGCGCAGGCAGCATCGCGAAGCGTGGCCGAATAGGGCGCCAGTTCTAGAGTGCCTTTGCCGCTTCGAGGACCGCTTCGGCATGGGCCTTAACTCTAACCTTCGGCCAGATTTCCCGAATGACGCCCGACGAATCGATCAAGAAGGTAGTACGGACAATACCCATAAACTCGCGACCCATGAATTTCTTTAATTGCCACACGCCGTAGGCGTGGCACAGGTAGCCGTCTTCATCCGCCAGGAGATCGAAATTGAGTTCATGCTTCGCCTTGAACTTTTCATGGCGTGCCGGACTATCTTTTGAAGCGCCGACAATTACCGTGTTTGTTTTGGCGAAGGCGTCGGCGAGGTCGCGAAAATCCTGCGCCTCGGTCGTGCAGCCAGGGGTCATATCCTTTGGATAAAAATACAGAACCACGTTTGTGCCCTTGAGGTCCTTGAGAGACAAATGGGTGTTAGAATGTGTGGGGAGGTCGAAATCAGGTGCCTTGTCGCCAATATTAATGGTCATAAGATCATCCTTGTCACAAGGTAACTAAACACGAAATCATATCCGCACGGGTTAAAGTCAAGTGTTTCCCTCTGACGTTAACGTGGCGCGCCGCAAGACGTAAGGCAGTCATGGCCGGACTATCGATTTTTTACCAGCGCCAAAATTTCGGATCCGGCACTTTTCTGTTTGTGGCCAAACTCGCGCCCCTTACCGAAATCATCAAGGCATTGTCTACTTGGGTATCAGCCTCTGGTTAAGGCGGAGGAAGCTGGCTCGCTGGGGCGTCAATGATCTTCTGGAATAAAGTGAAGACCTTCGACGCCATGCCGTTCACTTTCGATTCCAGCACATTGAAATCCGCGCATTTTTCCACATCCGCCAATCGCGACTTGAGCGCTTCCGAAAACTCATTAACGCGCTGCGAGGTAATGTCGTCTTCGATGGACAGGCTCAGTGTACTCTGCAACGCTTGAAACATCTTTAGAGCGTTAGCAAGAAGGGCGCCGCTTGATGCGTCTAGATAGCCGGCCCGCGTCAGGTTGTGTAAAAGGGCCACGGTTTCGCAGTTCAGAATATCTGGGCTCTCCGCGGCGTGGCGCAAAGCTAGATACTGGGCAATGAATTCGATATCGACCATGCCGCCGCGCAATTGTTTCAGCGACCAAAGGCATTCCGCTGGCTTTTCGCGCACTAGCCGGGCACGCATGTTGGCAACATCGCGTAGCAAGGGTTCGGGCGCACGCGGGTTGGTGAGAACGCGTTGGATGGTATCCTCTACAGCGCTTTGCATTTGGTTGCTGGTCGCGGAGATGACCCTGGCGCGCGTCAATGCCATATGCTCCCATGTCCATGCCTCGTCAGCGTGATAGGTGGCAAAGGCCTCGATGGTTGTGGCGATGGGACCAGAATCCCCTGATGGCCGTAGGCGCATATCAACCTTGAACATGGCGCCTTCTGGAGTCAAAGCGGTCAATGCGTTGATCAGGCGCTGCGATAGGCGCGCGAAGTACTGGCTGACCGGGAGTGGCTTTGTGCCGTCAGAGCCAGTTGAACCAATAGGCGCCTCGTAAATGATCACAAGATCAAGATCGGAGCTGGCCGTCATTTCTCGGCTTCCCAATTTGCCTAGCGCCAAGACTGCGACATCACTGCCCTTGACGATGCCGTGAGCTTCTATGAATTTGGAATGAATCGGTTTGAACAAGCAGTCCACTGCGGCCTCGGCGATATTACTATGGGCAGTTGCGGCCTCGATTGGGGGTATCAGTCCTCGTAACCGTTGAACGCCAACTTGAAACCTGCGGTCGTGCGCCCATCTTCGACTGAAATTGAGGACATCCTCGGTGTATTCGGCGCGGGCCAGGTAGCAACCCAATTCCTCTTTCATCTCGTTGATGGAGGGTAGCGACTGAAAGAAATCCGGGGTAAGGACGCTATCTAAAACCGTCGGCCGGCTGCTCAGATGGTCAGCAAGGCGGGGTGCCATCCCCATGATTTCAGCCAGTAGTTTCATCAGCTGGGGGTTTGCCTGTATCATCGAGAATAACTGCACGCCAGCCGGTAAGCCCTGAAGAAATTCGTCGAACTTCAAGAATGCGGTGTCCGGACTCGGGGTGGCGCTCATGGCGTCCAGGAGGCTGGGTAGCAGTTCTGTAAGAATTTCTCGGGCCCGCGTGCTGCGCACGGCGCGATAGCGACCGTGATGCCAGCCGCGGATCGCCGTGTCGACGCGGGCCGGATTGTCGAAACCCATGGAGGCGATTGTCTTGAGCGTATCGGGATCGGAGTCGGCGCCCGTAAACGCCAGGTTACCCTTGCTCTTGGCGGTGAGCGACGGCGAGTCAGCAAATAGCTCTAGGTAATGTTCCTGAGTGCGATTGAGATGATGGTCCATGTCATCACGGAATTCATCGGCCGTATCGTAACCCAGGAATGTTGCCAGGCGATCAAACTCGTGACCTTCGGGTAAAGTCTGGGTCTGCTCGTCGTTGATCATCTGAAGACGATGTTCGACCCGACGCAAAAATCGGTAAGACGCGACCAAGTCATCGGCGGCATCTTGATCACACAGTCCGAAGGCGGCCAGATCCTGAAGGGCCTGGACTGTGGAGGGCGATCGGAGTCCCGGCTCGCGCCCACCCCATATGAGCTGCTGGGTCTGGGCAAAGAATTCGATCTCACGAATACCGCCGGCACCCAGTTTAATATTGTGTCCTTCTGCACCGACGGTCGGGCCACCCCGATGCGCGTTGATTTGGCGTTTGATGGAATGAATATCTTGGATAGCAGCGAAATCAAGGCTTTTGCGCCAGACGAAAGGTGACAGATGTTTGAGGAACGTGGCGCCGGCCTCCAGGTCCCCGGCCACCGGTCGGGCCTTGATCATTGCTGCCCGCTCCCAATTCTGGCCGAGGCTCTCGTAATACGTCTCCGCAGCGTTCACCGATAAGGCGAGCGGCGTGGCGCCGGGGTCGGGACGGAGACGCAAGTCCGTCCGAAACACATATCCATCGGCGGTTCGTTCGTCCATGAATTTAACCAAGCCGCGGGCGAGGCGCACCATATGGTTCTGCAATTTGTCGGGGCTGGTAGTGGAAATGCGATCCGTGTCGTAGAGGATGATCAAATCGATATCACTGGAATAATTAAGCTCAAAGGCGCCCAATTTACCCATACCAATGACGATCAATCCGGACCCGTTTTCGGGGTGTTCGCTATTTGCAAGGTCAAAGGCGCCCATTCTGGCCGAATTGTGGATGAGGTAGGCCGTCGCCATGGATAAGGTAGCGTCGGCGGTTTCGCTCAGTTTCCTGGTAGTTTTGTTGAGATCCCATACATTCCCCAAATCAGCAATTG
>MDTG01423331.1_pt1 | contig 44432 bp, 49 predicted proteins | sample 811421 | NCBI WGS metagenome assembly MDTG01 (sample SAMN05326645, study PRJNA326480) | marine metagenome | isolation source: seawater | place: Pacific Ocean: South East | collected 2011 | reverse complement strand
TCCCATGGCTGTAATAACGCATGTGCTGAAAGATCATATATTTCTGGAGTTGTTTGTCCGTGCTCCGCGTTGCCAATTCTAACAATGAAGTTTACACTGCCGGCTTCGGGAATCCTATTTGCATCTCTATCCGCGGAGATTTCATTTATTGGAAATTGAGCAAGTACTCTACTCTTTTCTATCGATGCAGAATTTGCTTGACCAAATATAGAGAATATCTCTAATATATCAGAGCTGCCCATGTTCGACACCTTAGCACTGGACGATAAGTTTGCCTTTAGTGCTGTTGATATCACATTATCTTTTGTTGCTGTATATTTCTTTATAGTCATTATCTAACTGTTCCTACTATATCACTCTTATATTTAACTTCCCATATAGAATTGTGAGGTATGTAAATTATCCTACCTTCAGGTGAAGTATTGCTTTCTATATTGTGTTTATAGGTTGTGTAATTTATTCCTGATTTGGATGTGATTTTTACATTTACAACATCTAAAACCTCATCTACATCTTTTAGTATTCTGAATACCTCAGAGATGTAAAAAGGCTCACCTATCTCTGGCTTCACTTCCGTTAGTTGCTTATGTATTTCTTCCTTTGCAATATTAAACAAATTGTTTTTATTGACATCAGATTGAGCTATTACATCAAACTCTATTCCTAAATTCACAACAACAGCATCGAGTATATCCAAGCTATCATTTACCATTCTAATTGAGTTAAGCCAGGTCTTTAGATTGTTTTTTAGAGCGGAACTTGAGGTTTGCAGCTGTCTTTGGGAATTCTCAGAAATTACAAATAGATTCATATTTCTCCTCAAGTCGTCGTTGTCTCTGTATATTGCTGCTCTCTTTACGGCTCCAAATTGTGTTGGCATCGCATACACAGAAGAGATATAATCTTGCAAGGTAACAGCCCTTCCCTGTGTTGCAAACTGTGCTGAGGCGCGCCTCTTTATCTCTTCTGTTGTGGGCGCAGTGATATCACCATTTATTGGAGTCTCATTGAAAACTTGTATATTGTCAAGTGTAAAATTTATTTTTGATTGCTGTAGGTTCTGAACATTTCTAAATTCAACTAAAGGCTCTGAAATTATGGAGATTGCTCCGGCAGCGGCGTTGGAATTTTGAATTGAGTTAGACCTGTAGACTATAGTTAATGTTGTGTTCACGGGCGCTACTCCAAGCTTCTCGGTCGATAAAAGCATGCTTGGGTCAAAAGTTGCATTCGATATGTAGTTTTTACCTGTAACCTTGAGGGCGATCTCACTTGGGTCAGCTACTTTATTAGATTTTATTTCAGACTCAGACCCGAAACCAAAAACAACAGATGTGTTGTTTCCATCTCTTTCTACTATAAATCTCCTGGGGACCGGATATGCTTTCATAATAGATGGAGCTGTTTCGTCAATTGATTCTGTTGCTAAATTGATTACTGGTCTGTATACAACATTTTGACTCAAAAAATCTACCTCAAAATACTCATTGCCCGCAGAGTCTGTAATCGAAATTATTTCTGTAATATCTGATCCTGGGATTTGTATTTTTCTAAACCTTTTGAAATCCTCAATCTTTATGGATGTTTGTCTGGTTTCTCCGGATATTACCTCTCCCTTTGCTTTTGTTATATAGTATGTTGTTCTAGAGCCATCTGTTGATACTTCACTTCCAACGACCTCGACATCATCAGAAAAAAATTCTATATCTTTATTTAAGGTAAATGTATTTCCGCCGGGCGTAGAGAAAATCGAACCCTTCCTCATTTTAGGCAGGTAATCTAAATCTGGGCCGACATTTACTGAATCGGCCGGTATGGGCATATATATTTCAACTTCCCCTACAGATGCCCTAGTTGGACTATGCCTGTAGCCTAGCTGTTTTGCGTGCATTACTACATTATCATATTCGAGACTTGTGTTTATAAATGATTCATTCGCATTGTAATCCAAGTAAAACGAAAGATTATCTCCAACATACGAGACAAGATCTGTCATTAGAGATCCAAAGGAGACCTCATTGAAATCTTTATATGTATCTGGATAATATCTTCTGGCGTAGTTAACTAAATCTCTCTTTATTTTTTCAAAATCTCTGCTTGTATAGTCTACTGGTATTACTTTTTTTGGCATAATTTTTTACAATCCTGTTTTAGCACTTTCTCCAACATTTAAGATAACTAGATCTTCCTCAGCAATTGGGGTAATATTATATCTAATAACCAACTTTATCTCATTTGAATCTACTAGTTTATTTCCGTCTTCGTCTTCATCTATAAATTCACTCTTTACTATTAAGAACGGTAAGTATTTTGCAAATTGATCTTTGATTTTTTTGTGTACAGCATTTATTTCCGGTGATGGATAGTTAGAAAATAGAAACCTTCTAACCCCTATTCCTATATCAGGATTACTAGGCCACTCGCCAGGAGAAACATTTAGTAACGTCACAACATTTTGTTTTACAGTATCCTTTAGTTCCCTTATTGATTCATAAGGACCATCTATTTCAGAGAACCTAAGTGGGTACTGGGGCTGATACATGTTTTTTTCCTCTCTCTCTTTATAAGTAGTTGTGTTTCCTATTCTTCCTCGTCTTCACAATAAGTTGGAGGTTCAGGCTGATTATTAAATTCACACCTTTGTATTTTCTGTCTTCTATCTCCTGGTAGCACTGGAGTTGAAAGCGCTAATGCTGTAAATATTGTTGCAGGGTGGCCGTATCGACCGTAGGCTCCAATATCAAACTTATCCAAATACTCACTAAACATTGTATCACCTGAAAAATCTACATCTTGACATGGTATTTGAAATGCGTAGCTAGGATCTATAAGTGGAAGGTTCCCCGTTCCTATAAAATCCAGTAGTTTTGCAACTCCGCTAACCATATACTCTGGATCAAAATCTCCAGTAAAAGGAATGAGTCTGTAAGTGCCAACAGCAAAATCAACTGGAAATGCTATATTTACAGGTGCATAAGTTCCCTTTTCACCAGGTGTACGTATACCGGTCGATAACTTTGATTTTCCTGATATCGGTGTTATGATTTGGCCGCTGTCTTTTCCTTGCCATGAAAAACCATCTAACTGACAGTTGGTCCAATGTGATTTTATTTCTTTGTACGCTGGGTCTATCTGATTTGCAATACCCCTGAGCACCAGTGCAGGGAATCTTTTTACCATCTCTTCAATCATCTCTGATACAATTCTGAACCACTTTCCTAGAGAAGGGGCAGAAAAGCACTCATCCGGACCTTCGGAAGATATACTCTCGTCTATCATATTTCTTAGTTCTACATTGGTAAAGGAACTTCCGAACTTCAACTTTTCAAAATCAGTTCCAGATGTCATTAAGCTGAATACGCTTGCTATAACATCTTTTGTTGGACTTATAACAAGAGGCATAGTGCTGTAACCTGACAAAAGAGAGCAGCCATGAACTGTCATCATAGACGCATACTTCTTTACAGGAAAGCACAACTCAGTGTACGCACGGTATTCTTTTGTCTTTTTCAATTCGTCTATCATAAAAGAATCCATACTGTAAAATACATCAGTAAAACTTTCACCTCTGGACCAGCACTCAAATGATTCTATTTCCCTCTCATAAGATGCTATTTCTGAAGTGAATATATTGTCTACTCCTTGTTGTGTTGAAAGTTGTAGAAGTCCGCGTCTTTCTTCTGTTTGAAATATAGCATCTTCTTCCAGGCCAAGACTTGTTAAACTAAACATGACGGCGCCGAGATCCGGGTTGCTGTTTGTGGTATTGTGCATTAACCTAAGTCCTTGTATTATTTTTGTGTCCTTTAAAATACTAGATACTACGGTGTTCCCATCTTCATCAACTGTCTGATAGGATGATAAAATATCTAACATACTTTCTAACACGTTTAATCCATCAGCACCCAGAGCTGCGTTATATCTTAAGTTGATATTTTGCCTAGAATTTCTTATAGCCTGCATGTTCTGGTATTGCATTTCTGCGAGGCTACGACCTGTGGACAGTACTATATTATTTTCACTCTGTAATTCAGTTATATTCAATGCTTTAAATACTTGACCATATTGTGATAATCTGGCGCTGGATATTATTTTTCTTCTGGTGCCGCCGGCTTCATTGATAGGGCTGTTTATTTTAATAATTATATTTCTGTAGTGTGTAAAATCTGGTACATATCCGGGAGATTCCCCTCCAACAGCTGGTTTGTCAAACTGAACATGGTAATCAACCATGTCTTGAATGTATTTTTGCAACTCTGTTATGGTTGGCCCTAACTCATTAGAGAAACCTGTAAAATTTTCTATGTAATCTGTGTCTTGTTCAAAATTTTCTCCGTATATATTTTCAAGCCTGGCTGCAGCTTGATTTATTTTAAATTGAAACTGAGTTAGGTACTCAAGAAATACATTGTAATCATCAACATTTTCTACTCCGCCATCTTCAATGTAAGAGACTACAGAATACAATAGCTCCATAAATTGAAAATCATATGTTCTATTATCTGAAACAAATGGCGATAGGCCGGACTTAAAAAAGAACTCTTCAAATGGCACCTGTGGTGGTGTGTACTGGACAGTTACTCCAGTTTCAGTATTAAATATTTCGTTCGTAGTTCCATAGTTTACTAGATCATACTCGAGAGAAGAAATATTATCACTTGCATACGTATGGCCCCAAAAAGCATCACTTCTTCTCTGTTGAAAGGATGTTATAATATTTGAAATGCTTCTTGCTAATTGGACGGTTGGCAATCCTAAATCTGTATTGTGGATACCTCCGAGGTCATATAGATTTGTGTACTCCAACCAAGATTGCCTAACTATATTTGGAGTTACTTCATCTGTTAGATTATCTGCAGCATCTCCGTAATCTATACCGGTATAGGCAGCAGCGTGGTTGAAAATGTTGGTACGCGTTCTGGCATATTCTTCGAAAAAACCTAAGTTTCTCTTTACCAACATCCCCCTATCTCTTGCAAACAAATCATCTATTTTTGACTGCTCTAAACTGAAATTGCCCTCACTGTTTTGTGCTTCTAATTGGCAAGCAACACTATAAAGTTTTGAAATGGACATTACAGAATTTCTGACAGATCGACCAGTTGGCAACGTGTTTTTGTTAGTTCTGCAAAATACTGGAAAGTCTGGCACTTTTTGTTTTACAAACTTATACCTTTCCACCGGGTCGAGTAGGCGCTGCCTCTCTTCTTGATTGTGATCTTCATCTTCCTTTATACTTTCATATGTTGTATTTATCGACTCTATGAAATCTCTACATATGTTTTTGAATGAATTATATAACTTTTCTCTTCTTATTGAATCTATGTCTCTATTATTGAAATCAAGTATCTCGGGAATCACTACTCTTGCGTGACATGATGTCACATTGCCATCCGAATCTAAAACTTGAGTTATAAGAATTCTGACTGGGACTTTGTAATCATTTCTCTTAAGAAGTTCCTGTGTACCTATTGTCCAATTGCCATTGTCTTTTACACTTTCAAAGGTGTTGTATAGAGTTTCCTCTCTGTAATCAAAAGCTCTCTTATAACCAAATGAATCGCCTAGGCGCGGATCTCCGGTGAATTCTCCTAAACCTGCTGAATCATCTGAATTCAAAAGAAAAGTGAATCCTGGGCCGGTTTTACCCTCCTGTGATTGGATTATTGATATTCTCTCATTTAGCTCCATATGATCTAAAACGTTTGATATATCAAACGTTGTCCCTATTCCAAAACTTTGTCCGACTAATGGATCTTTCGATTCTCCAATTATATTAAAAACAGGAGATGCGTCAAGTGTAAGATCTATTACCGTTTCTTGCCATGTCTCATCTTGAACCCCCTCAACCTGTTCAAAATGAGTGTTCCAATTTTCTTCAGTAACCTCTCCATAGTTGTTTGCAAATAGTGCTTCCTCTGTTGCATATGGATCTTGAGGACCCTGTCCAGTATACCGCGCAATAATATCACTATTACGTTTGAATAAATTCCATGGCGCAGAGGGGTCTAGTGGATCATGCATCTGGTCAGGTACTCTTTGATCAGTCGACTTCGCCCTTACTTTTGATAATGTATAACCTCTCCGCCCTTCTTTATCTATACTGTCTGTGCCTGTCCAGAGAACCCCTGCATCAACCATCTCTGGTAATACTGTTTGAGATTTTTTTTGTATCAGAAAATTTTCCTTAAAGAAATCCGCAGCACCTTCAGTGTTATTCTGTACAAAACTATCTAAATCTGTAGTCTCTGCTTGGTCAATTACAGCGTCAGATTCAATAGCATTTACAGGTATTATATAAAATCTGTCATTCTCTTCCGAAAAATTAGAAAACTGTGTTGATAATCTAGTGATCGTCTCTGCATCAAATGAGAGTTTTTCAAAAAAATTATCAAATAGAGTTCCTCTATTTGAAGTTATCAAATCTTCATCAGATATTGCTATTATCCTCCTTTTTCTTCTAATAGCTCTAACTGGTGTTCTGTTTATTGCTTTTGGTTTTCCAAAAAGAGATTGATTTGAAGTCTGATCAGGTCCAATTAAATTTAAAAGATCTGACAGATATCTATCCATTCCGGGGTTTCCTGATAAGACCTGTTCAAGTAAAAATTTAAATTCTTCCGGTGATAAAAGCTCTCTGGTTCTGTTTGCATCTACCAGTGGCCTAAATATCTCTTCCTCACCAGTTAAAAGATAGTCCTGCAAATTTGGCATCTGTGGGCCATCAAAACTAGTGTCTCTTAGCTTTTCAAGTATTGACTGAGCCTTAGATAGTGCAGCTTCGTATTGATTTCTCACAAGAGAATCTACATTAGCCATTGGGCCTTCGATTCTAAGATATCTTTCCAGGTGATTAAACGGATTAATTGTTGAAGGTACCTGATCACCCTCCAATGAATGAACAAATTGCCCACTGTAGGATGGTGAATTGGAAAGCACTTCAGGTACATTTACTAAAGGTAAGATGTTTAAATACCAATCTGAATGGTCGATATCTGGGTCGTGATCATAAATTGCTTTTGACAAATTAACAAAAGTGGCCAGTTCTGCTTTTATTAAATTTTTCATTGCAAGGTATCTATTTGAAATTCCAGTGACCCTAAAAATTGCATCATCGAATTGCTCCTTATTTACGGAGAGTACTGCGTTTCTATTTATCTCTAAGTTCACAAACTCAAATACATAGTCGTTGAAAAACTCATCCGATACAACATATTCAAGATCCCAAACGGAAAGAGTTACAGCAGATTTCAATATAATTTCAAGTATACATAATCTTACAAATGCTTTAGCTGTAACATTTGCTACTGATAATTCTACAGGGCTTTGCTTTCCGGGATCAATACTTAACGCGCTGTTCTCGGGTCGACCCAATTCTCTTTGGAATTCTTGCATAAAATCAAATACTATTATTTTGTCAAAATCAAGCTCACTCTTTCCTATCAAGTTGAATTTATTTTTGATACATCCAGTTTTTTTATCCAAATAGGCAAAGCCCCTGATTACTCTATCCAATCTTTCTACATATTCAGAATCTGTAAAAAGTCTAGAGTTTGATATGTAATCCCTCAATTGCTCTGTTACCCCTTCCGCGGTGGCGGCATACAACTTTCCATATATCTTTTCTAGTAGGCTTGAATTGGTTTCCGGGACAAGCCCATACGCTTCAAGATCAATTCCGGATGGTGCATATTCTTGTACTTTTTCTTTCAAATTCTGTATGTATATTTCTGCAAAAAGCTGACGTCTTGGATATAGATTACCTGAGATTCTATCATACGTTAGGAATTCTGTTGGGATTTCATCGCAGTACGAAAAGTCTCTACCAGCGGCGTTACCGAGAAAAAAATCATCATCAACACTTATTGTATAGGGTAATTTGTTACCTTCAAATTTTTTATCTTTCATAAGTATACTGGAATTAAAAGCAAGTCCTTGAGGCTGCCTCAAAAACAAAGTATTTTCTTCATCTATAAAATCTATTAGTTCTGCCGGAGTACCCTCTCTTGCCTTTTCTAGCGCACTATCATAAAAATCTTTTATCACTAGCAAGAATTCAGATTTATTAGTAATATTAAATGCCTTATCAATATTATTTTCAATAACTGTCTTTATTTCTTGTAATCTTTCATTTATTTTTGATTGTATGTCAAAAGCAGCAGTGGTTGGGTCTTCTCGATTTGCAATAAATGAGACAAATTCTTCTTCCGTGGTTATCGTTATTTTTTCATTAAATGCTTTTGACAATCTAATTGGTAACATTTCTTGAAAATTTATTGCTTCTGATTGATCGTCATATATGGACTGGGATTCATCTGTGAGTGTTATTGGTATCAAATAGATGCCTGTATCAGTTTGCTGAGTCCTATAAGAAAATACTGATGTACCATTAGACAGTAATGTTTCCTCTTTTTCATAATCATAATACAAGTATGATAATCTTTTTGTTAAAAAGAAGAAGCGATCGCCTTCATCGTCTATTTGACTACTACCTGCAGAGGCGGCGTATCGCCGGAGGTTTTCACTAAACCTCTGCACCAGTAAAGTGGCGTTTTCATTGTAATTAGGATCTCCGGGTTCGGCTGTTGAAGGTACATTCAAATACATGGCTGGAACAAAATTTTTCAAAGATGACATGTATGACATCTTAGGTGCTTCAAAAATTGTGGCGGCCATCTCTTGCGCTGATTCCAAAACAGCATCTGGAAGGTCACTAATCAGTGCTTCAGGGTTTCCTGGGCCGTAAATAATTTCTGGGAATGCTCCCTCTAAACCATCTTGGCTGAATAAAGCTTCTAGTTGCCTTGTTTTATCTTCGTAATTTTTCTCTGCTAAATTAGCTGCTCTTTCTATTTCTTCGTTTGTGACATCCTCATTTCTAGAAATCCTATTCCTTATTTGGGATATTACATCCGATGGTTTATCACAAGAATATTGTATTAATGCTTCATTGATTGAATTGAGATCTTCACAAAATTGAGGATCCAGGAAGGCTCCTAAACTTACAAACATCCGGTATATATCACTATCTTCACTTAGATATTCTGATATTTCATTTTTGCTTGCTGTTCTCTTAATTACACTTATTATTTCTTGAGGCACCGCTTCTCCTTCGAGTAAGGCGCAAAGTTCCCTAGGAGTCAGCAGTTTTACCAAATCGCTCATGAAGCTTGATAATTTATCAAACATAGATAAGGGTACTCCGACATCAACAAGCGCATCAGATAAAGCTTGGCGTACTGCAGGATTTGATGAAGGGTCTGATTGGTTTGAGGATGCTCCATACAAATCTTCTATTATTTGATCCCCACAGAAAGGAGTTTTTAATACATCCAAGATAAGATTTACAAACCTACATATTAGTCTTTTTGCTATTTCTCTTAGAAGTTCTAAGAAGCTAAGGTTTTCCATAAACCCAGGCCAACTAAATGTTGGTAGATTACTTGCATCAGGAAGTTTAAAATCTATATTTGGTGTTTTTATACGAAAAGCTGGTAATCTTAAGCAGGAGATGTAGTCACATATATACTTCTCTAACTGTCTAGTTGAGACAAACTGTTTCAAATCATCGTAATCACAGTCATCCCCTATTAGAGGTAAAACATCATTTACGCCATACGCAGTTGGTGAAATAAAGTTGTCTAATATGCCGGTTCTAGATTTCTTCACCTGCTCAACGAAATTTTCTATTTCTAGTCCTGCAGGCTCAGCCGGATTATGAAAAGGATTATAAACATCTACTTGTCTATCCTCTGATAAAAACTTTGTATAACGCAAGACGTAAGCGGCGCCTAGACCGGCCTGAGAGTAAGTGTCATCTTCACATAATGCTCCAAAACCAGCGCCTAGGCCACCTAGGTCATTTATGTGTCTAAGATAGTGCATTGTTCTTTCATTGAGAAATATCGAAGGTACCGAAGGAGGAGCATCTCCCTCAGGGGCCTGATATATAACAATGCTCTGCGCATCTTCTACTTTTAGCATAATCCTATCTAATAGCGAACCCTTTGGATTATTTTTATATGAAAAATCAAATTGAAGTTCTGCACTTGCAAAACCGGCCCAGGATCCTTTTTTCACCAAATCTCTAATTGATGTACGAAGATTTTTTGCTAACTGTTTTACTTGGCTGTTATCGTTTATAATTGTATCAAGCGCTGGCTTGATCTGTTGAATTTTGTTTGCCTCTTCTTGTGCGGAAAACAGTATGGGCGCGCCATTACCATCTTTGAATTGATATTTCTGCACATCTGGATCCGCTTTTATAAACTGCTCATATGTATTTTCTAACTGATTAACTAAGTCATTATACCTTATCCTTAGTGGGTTTTCTGATTCACTAGGATCAGAAGAGGGAAACAACCCAAGAAATTGATTAGTGACACTGTTTATAAACCTAGTATCGGACAAGTCAATTTGACCAAATGGGCCCAGATCTGCAATAAAATTGTTTCCAATATTCTGTTGATTTTGAGTTGCTCGCGTTGCTGCCGCGCGGAGTTCTCGTACAATTTCTCTTTTGTTTTTTGTTGCATACGCCCTGTACTTTTGATACTGCAGCCGTGATTGCTCTTCACTTATGTCTGTCCCTAATGAGCAATAAAATTTTTCTATTGTTTCAATATTTGCATCTAGTTTATCTGCGATAATATTCACATTCTGAGATATGGACAACTGGCTGTTTACTTCTTCACCCACATCAGGTAGAGTATCAAAAATTGTCTTATTTACTTCAAGATAAGCGCGGTAAACGTCGCCGGGCCTAAGCGATGGAGTTCTTAGATCTATAAATTCTATTATCTCGCTAACAGTGTTTTCATTTCCCATACTTTTTGAAAAGTATTCTAAAATCTCAAGAAGTGCAGCAGCTTTGATGGCGCTGACTTGGTCTGATTGGAGAACTGGAGGTAGAGATTCTAAGGTGTATTGAGTTCTGTAGAATGTTCCAATTTTTTCTTGATTTATGATAAAAGGGTCAGGATCAGTTAGATGATTTGGTTCAAGGGCCCTCATAGAAAGAGAATTTATTTCTTTTTTGGATTGTAGTGATTGAGAAAGAGAAAGTTCTTCTGACAATTGCTGTATCACTTGAGAAGCTCCCGCATAAAGGCCTGATTCTTGACTTGGTTGCCTGTAAACTGCCCATCCTACAACTTCTTTTATTTTATTTTCTATATCCCTATAACTTCTAAAAAACCTCTCAAAATCTCTCTTAATCATTTGAATAGTTGATCGGTCTTCTTGAGAGTCAGAATTTGGACCAAATATCCCCTTGACTCTTTCTGGTAGGTTAATGTTTCCAGATTTGAGCGATTCATACAAGAACATGGGAACTTGCTGAGGTACTTCAGAACCTATATAAAATCCTTCGTTTGTCAAATCTGACGAGGGAACCCACCCGTGTAATGTTGCCAGGGTACCCTCTCCAATGTTTCCCAACTCGGACGCAAATATTTGATCCGCATTTATCATCTGTGATAGTAAATCTTCTTTTGTTTTTACATTTCTTATCAAATATTTTTCAAAATAATACGAGAGTATAACAAATTGATTTTGAATCTGGTATGACATAAGTCTAGATTTCATTTTTTCGTCGAATACTATCCCCATAGTCGAAGATACTTCTTGCCCAGACTCACAATCAAACCAACTTTTTCCTATGGAAAAGTCTTGAGGAGAGCTGTTTGAAATTTGTAATGTATTTGTGATTATGCCCAAAGCTATTTTAATTGCTAAAATATCCCTACCTTTGGACCCTTGTGATCTCTCTACGAAATTTACAGTTTCATTTCCTATCACAATTGAAAATAATGTTCTTTGTTTTGTCACTTAATAACCTCAATTCGTCGTATTAAACATGCTATTTATATATTCTGGTTCTCCAGTAGTTAGATAATTTTTCTTAAAATTTTCTGTATTCACTATATGTTTAGGAATTTCCATTATAAAATTTCGAAAGTGTGATACCTGCGTTTCAACTCCTAAGGCCCAACTCGTTATTGATGGCGTTGTACTGGCTCCCATTGCGGGTGACTGATGAAAATGAGTTGCCAATTCTTTATTATATGTCATCTGCAACTTTACAAAACCAAATAATATGTCTACAAGAGATCTGTGTATTTCTACGACATCACTCATTGCTTTTACTAACGACTGACCTTTTGGTATTGGCTGTTGAGGTCCATAATCTCCGTTGCCAGCTATCAAGTGAATCCCCCCAACAGACCTTATGGGTGCACCCATTGAGTTATAGGGTTCAATACTTCCTCCCGTTACTATCTTTATATCGCTTCGAGCATGCATTCTTAGCCTATCTGCCTTCATCACAATTGCCGAAGATGGGTTTTTCGTTTTTAAATCAGAGTTGTTTCTTATTCTTTTTGTTATTCTAAAATTTTCATCTACATCTGTCATTTGACTTATATAAATCCTTGCAGCGTCCATGGCATAGGCTGGGTGGGGGGCTGTGATACCATCTGGTCTTGTGCCTGAAAGTGTTACATTTTTAAATGCTTTCGTAGCCGCAGGACCTATAAAGGTAGTAAACATTGGGCCGAATTCTTTTCCAGCTACAGGAAAGGGAGCACACCTTCCGACCACAATATCGATGGCGCCGGCGCCCATGTTATCAGAATATCCAGATTGAGAACTTTTCTTATCTCTAGAATTATATTCTCCTAATCCGCTTCGATCTCTACCTAAAACAATATGGGTATTATTATCGACACCAGATTTTATTGTTGATGCATTTATTATTAAATCCCCAGGTCTTGAAAAAAAAGATGGTATCGGTTCTGAAAGTTCGGAATGTCCTGATCCATCAATTTTCTCTTCATCATATTTTGGCCAATCTTGATGCTTTTTTCCATTTTTTCCTTTGATAAATCTTGGTAGTGGCGCGGGTGATGTTGGACTCTGATCTGTATCGTTATTCTGTTGAGAAATGTCCTCTTTCTTCACTTTTTCAACCATAGTCTCAAGTTCGTTTGCGGCGTCTTCAACTGTTATTGGCTTTTTTGAACTGTCGTACTCTATCTTAGCATTCGAGACATCATATTCTGAACTTGTTTCTTCGTACGATTGCCCCATTTTATGTAGAGATGCGGCCGAAGCTTGTTGAATATTTTTTCCAATTGCTTCATGTTCAGAAAGAAGCTCGCCGTTTTCTGTGTAAACCCTAGTACATGCAACAGTTTGACCTTTCTTATTTTTGTATGACGATAATTTTATTTTGGTTTTTTTTGACATAAATTAGTCTCCTGATATTATCTCCAAAAATCTTCCAAACATCATATTATTTTCATCTGAAAATTCTACTCTGGCGCCAGACATTAATTTTGGTGGAGATTCTAAATCAACGCTGTAAAATGGTGTAAATCTGCTAATAGTTCTTTCAAATAGGGCGAACTCCTTAGAGCGCGCGTCGTCGAATATATTTTGCGATTTGTCGCGCTTCATCTCCTTAAATTCTATAAGTTGTTCACGATTAAGTATCGGTAAGAATCCATGTATTTCTGATATGTATACTATAATCTTATACACTTTTTTTGCTTTATTATCAAGCGGTGCGTTGCGTGTTGTATAGAGAGACTTTTGAAATTCTATAGATGTCTCCCCCATTAGTTCTACATGCGTGAGTTCATCTACTGACAACACAACACCTAAATAATATGACTTCTTATGCTTTTTTGAAACTTCTTTCCTGATTGCGACAACTGATTGCACAATCTCGTCAAAAGGTTTTATATTATTTGAACGGTCATCTAGATCTGTTCTCATTGGTGAGCTTCCAGGGTTAGCTGTTATATCATCAATATCAGAGGGTCCAGAGGAGACTATTTTCTTCTTTGACATTATTGCTCACCATTATCATTTATCAAATCAAACAAATCTTGCCTATCTTGTTCAGATATACCTTCAGTAGTCTTTTCCTTTTTTTGTATCAAAGATGCTAATTTGACTAATTGTTCATTCGACCTCTGAAGAGTTTCTAAATACTTAGCTGCTATCAATCCAAATTCTCTGTGCCGGTGGTCATCAGCTGATTGCATATATTGCATCAAATTCATGAGAAGAGCTTTTGTGGCTGCGCGGTCGTCTGTAATATTTTCCGTAGCTTGGTTTATGAAGCTTTCAAGATTATTATTTTTCATACTTATAAATAGACAAAATACACATTTTATTATTCTTTATCCCATTTTGATTTAAACAACCTATATTTGTCTCTAAGTTTATTAAGATTATTTACAACCTGCTTAGTATTTAGCCCAGTTAGCTCTCTCAGGTAAAGATAGACGGCCTTTTTATTGAATATCTCTATGTCTTCTATGTTATGAAGAAGGACCCTAACTGCATCAAGCACTGCTTTTTCATTTACTTTTAGGGAACCAGTATCCCACTTATCAATTTGAGTTAGCAAACTATTCCAAAATTCCATCTCAACTCTCTGCTCAACATAAGAGTTAGCATCATCAGAGGTCCCCAAAACGTCAGGGCCGCCGGTTGTTACGAGGTTTTCAAAAGAAACCTCTTTTTTCAATCTCTTAGAGTTTTTCTTAACCTTATGGATGAACCAATTTTTTGTCACAACAGAAAAGTAAGAAAATGCTTTTGAACCTTTGTCTGGGTCATATTTATCCAGGATTGTTGTTAGCCATATCTTACAGTCTTCTCTTAGAGGATCTATATTTGGTAAAGTATTAAATTTGTAAGTAAATATTATCTTATTAACCATTTCGGAAAAGGCTGGTCCTATAAGAGATTCGTATAATTTAGTTCTATGTTTAAGGCATGCTGACCTAGCGTAGTCTACTATAGCGAGTTCGTGCTCCTTGGTGAAATAATCATTTTTCCGTCTTGTTCTACGCCTCCTCTTCTTCATTTTCTATCCCTTCATTTATTACCAAGTCTACATCTGATATGTCTTTTACAAGATCTTTACCATGTTCCATCAGTGACTGAAGTGTCGGCTCTCCGTAAAACATCTCAAGCTCATGCAAAGAACCTACATGAGAAACATAATCGGTTATCTTTTCCGATAGAAACTCTAAGTCTTCAGAGATTGATTTTATTGTAGACAATAACCACTTTACGTAGAATAAAAATATCACGTTTACAATAGAACTAATAACGAATAAGGACATCCACATCTTACAATTCCTGACTCTTAAGAGACTTTTTCTCTTTCTTTATTTCTTCTTTTGCGTCCCTGATATAGTCATCTACAACCTTACCCACTTTTTTAGAGGAATTGGACGCAGACTTGCTCTGATTCGTGTATTCTAAGCTTGGAACTTTGAATATATCTTCACCGTAGCAGTGAATACACACTTTTTGTTCAAAAAACATCCCATGTTTTTTTTCAAAAGTTTTCTTGCAATCATGACACCTGTAAACATATGTAGGCATCAATCTGAACCTGTCGTGCTCGTAACCTCTGGTGTGAAGAGGTCTTTATCAATTTTGAAATTTGGGGGATTTGTAACATTAAGTGTCTCGTTTTCCGCTACCACAAAATTTAAATCTTTTAGGATCGGAACTATGTCGGTTTGCTCTAAAAGTGATTTTTGCAGGGCCATCATTAATGTCCCCAAGGCCTGATTTGAAAGTTTCATATTATTCTCCTTTTACTATAAACTTAAAAAATGTCTCTGAATGTATTGACTTGTCACATATATAGTAGTCAAAATGAGGTTTCCACATCTTTACTTCGTGATGTTTTGCACCCCAGTCTTTTATCTGTTGGTTTGTTAATTCTGTCCAGTCTATTCCTGTATTTGAACCTCTTGCTGTCCAATATACTACAGTGTGCCCTTGATCATATAACTTATTAATTTCTGCTATTCTTGCTTTATTTGGAGTCGCTTTTTCATACTCTCCTTGTGTGTTTTGACATATAGTGCCATCAATATCCACGTAGTAAATCATTTTCTCTCCTCTATGCTATCAACTCTCTTTTTGAAAAAATCTGCCTTTGCGTTATGAAAGTGATGTCTTTTCTGTAAAAGCATCTGTTCATAACCTAATGCTGCCTTGACTGAATTCAAAATGTCATGAGTTTCACTTATTGTAAATACAACTGCTCGAGTCTCGAACCTGTCCAGGAGGCCATCTAAGAAGAGACTTTCTATCACCGAAACACTTTCGGAAGAGACTGTTCCACCCATTTTTGTTTGAAGTTTATATTTTTTAGCATTCCTGAGTGTTGATCGTACGACATCGATTACTTTTTTGTCATTTACATTCTTTTTTTCGAGACCCATTGATTTTGATAAGTCGGAGCGTCCAACAACAATACCATCCAATTCATTATGATATTCAGATAATATCTCTGCAGAACGACTACAAGCATCAATAGTTTCCAAATTCACAAACTTTTTCGGTTCTGGAATTGAGAGCAACTCACATTTACTCTTAACAGATGATATAAATTTTGATACCGCGAATGGAGATTCAACCATGGGAGCCACGATGCCAGAAATACCTAAACGAAGACACTTTTCAATATCCCTATTTGCTTCACAACCACCAATTTTGACATAAACTTGTAAACCTGTATCTCCAGATAGCAATATAAGATCGTTTAAATCACTATCTGTAACTCCTTCATCCTCAAATGAAGCCTTCAGCGCGTAGGCTCCATGTTCTTTTTTCAAATCTGTTATTGATTGTTTTATTTTTTTATCAAACATTATTATTTCTTTCCTTTTCAAATAAATGCTGAGCGAATTCAAAATCTAGCATAGTATCTATATCTACAGACTCTATTTCACTAATTTCAAGCAAATAAGGATTTAAACCTATTACATTTTTACACTTTACCACATTTTTACTTGAGTTTATACAAACTCCATACGTAATTCTAAATATCTCTGGTAGGTTTTGGCTGTTTGGCGAATTCAATATATCATAATTTAGTGGATTTCCATCTAACCACATATGATGTTTTACAGGGTGAACTGTAGCTACAGAATCACATTTTTGATTCTTATATAAATCAATTGCTTTGTCTACAGTTTCAGGCTTCACAAAGGGACTGGTAGGTGGTGAATATACTAGGACATCACAAGAAATAGACCTGGCTAGATTTTGAAAAAACTCACTTCCGGTGCATTTTGAACTAGCATAATACTCCTCTCTCAAGTGAGTATTTACTCCTGCTGCATGTGCAATATCTAAAATATGTTGACCGTCAGATGATACAATAATGTCTGTCAGTCCATTTACTTTTTTTAAGCTTTCTATCTTATTTTCTAGGAGCGTCGTGTTGCCAAACCCCCTAGTTCCCTTATTGAGCACACGGGTTGATCCAGTCCGGACTGGTACCACGGCTACAATACTAGTCATCATTCAGGGCCCTATACATTGCTTCATAAGCTTTAAATTCCCATTCATAATCAACATCAAAACACTCCATCTCTTCAACCGGAAATAATTCAATATCCCCTTTCTTTTGAAAATCTCCCATCCAAACTCCATTATCAATACTGTCTAACTTTGAAGCATACAAGCAGTGAGCAGCTTCCCATGTAACTCCCACTGCCTTCGTATTTAAAGTTGGCTCGTCCTTAGGCCAGGGTGTTATAAACTCTCCATCTGTATTCCAAAAATAGTTCTTCTTTTCCATAACAGCAAATAGACCGTCTGAGTCTGATTTCAAGTAGTGTTTAAAGAACGAGTCTATGGTTTCTGTTTTCATAAAAGGTACGCAAGCATTGACAAGAACAACATACTTAAATGGTATTTTATTCCACCACTCGTACATATCTCTTATGTGTGTTCCTGCTCCGCCATCCCATTTAGCTGAAAAAGAACTTCGCTGAAAGACGTTTACTCCGTTTCTCTTACCTATTTCTACCAGCTCTGGTTCGTGAACTGCCAAGTAAAAATTTTCTTTTGGTATAATTTTTGACGCTAAAATTTTCTGGCACGTGATGTCTGTTAGGGTGCTGCCTGCAAAGGGTCTAACCATTTTTCTTGGACACCTCTCAGATGATAATCTTGCTTGTACCAGTACCGCTACGTCACTTACTTTTTTCAATTCTAATCTCCTTTTTCAATTCTATAACTGTCTTTATCAAAATGTTCTGTAGAAAATTCAAACAACTCAGTATCTTCTAAGGCTAACATTCTATGTATCTGGCCTCTTGGTACATGCCAAATGTCACCTTTCTCAAGTACTCTGACATTTGCATTTTTTATATTTCTATCACCCTTGTCCGACCAGAACAGTTTTATTCTTCCAGATTGAATGTAAAATGTCTCGTCTTTGTCTACGTGATAGTGCCAAGAGCACTGTTTGTTTTTGAAAAAAAACAATAATTTTCCACAATACTCTTGCTTATTAACAATCCACTTTTCATATCCCCAGCCTTTAGGTACATATTTTGGATCCTTAAGCATTCGACGATTTTCCACCTTCAAAGTACCTGAGTTTATTTGCGACTGGTACCTCATGCTGAAGAAACATTTTTTGACCAGTTCCCATTGTGTTTGTGACTTTTCTAGATTCACTGACAAGCCTTTCCAATTCTGGCTTCTCAATAGAAGCAGATTGATCTGACCCGTACATTGTTTTGTCTAAAGTTATGTGCCTCTCTAGGGCAACCGCTCCTACAGAGACGGCCAATATAGAGGGAAGAATACCTTCTTCATGGCCACTGTAGCCCACTGGGCATCCATACCTATTCTTCAGAGTAGTAATAAGATTAATATTACAATCTTCATCCTTACATGGATATGTAGAAACACAATGAAACAAGGTAAAAGGGCAGTTTGCTTCTCTAAAAATCGATACTGCTGAGTCGATATCTTCAAAAGTGCTCATTCCAGTAGAGATGAAAGCGTGCCTCCCTTCACTTGCGATTTCCCTTAATAATTCTGTATGGGTCAACATAGCCGATGCAACCTTATTGAATGGTAAATCATATTGCCTTAGAAAAATTTGACTGTTAACATCCCAAGCCGAGGCTGACCAAAGGATCTCCTTTTGCTTACAGTATTCATCAATCTGATCATACTCTTCCTTTCCAAATTCAAGTCCAGATTTTTGATCACGTTGAGTGGTGCCCCAAGGACTTTGCCTTGCAGAATCTAAATATTCTTGAGTGTACACTACATCAATATCTCTCTTTTGAAATTTTACTGCTTGACATCCGGTTTCCACAGCCATGTCAATTAATTTTTTTGTTGTCTCAATATCGCCATTGTGATTGATGCCAATCTCAGCAATGAAAAAGGGCATGTTTAAAGTATCTTTATATGGGTTAAAACTGGTTGTCATTTATTACTCCTTAATTATCAGTTCTTTTTTGTATTATACATTCAGAGGAAACATTTTTTTAGAGATTTCTGCATGCGCATTGTGTTTGTATGTTTCCCCCAAGTTTGAAAATTTCACACGACCCTTTGTGGTGGATAGTAAGTAATCCCAAAATACAACGGTCTCTCTTCTTTGGAAGTCAAAGTTGTAATTCGATGAGATGTTCAAAGCTTTTCCATTCTCAAAAGCATGCTCACCCGCTTGAGATGTCTCTATCTGTTCTCTTGTCCATCCATCCATTCCTACTACTTTTATTTCGGAAGCTCCAGCAACAAGAGCAAGTGCAACAAGTTTTGGTGCCGCTCCGGAAGATAAAAACATTCTCATATTAAACAGCATTGTTTTGCAATTTTCGTCCTTGAAGCTCTGTAAGATATACTCTGGCCTAGTGATAGATGTATCAGCCGCGCAGATTGGATCGTGCTTCTTTACATACTCCGAAAGTTCTTTTATACCCATATGTGTTTCTGCATTAATATAAAACAAATCTATCTTTGAATTCACGATCTTTTCGTTTCTATAGAAGTGGTTACAAGACCAAGTATAATCTCTTTCAGCATTTTCCCAATTGCAGCGATTAGTGCTCGGACCTCCGCCGACTATCAATATTTTACTTCCCTTAAATTTATCCATTTGGGGAATAGCTTCGAAGAATCCATCACTGTGAACTTTCATACCCATTTCTTCATTTATAAAATTTTGATATCTGGCTATCGATGGTAGGCCGTATTTCTCACTATTTATGAAACCAGATTTAGAATCTAAAAAGCTAGCTTCATTCGGCACAATAGAATTCTTATATGTTTCATCTGCACCAAATATTTTTGGATTTTGTTCATCATACCAAACATTAAATGCGGGTCGCCTGTTTATCCTGGTAATGAACTTATGGAATTCTTTTTCTACTTCATCTGATAGTTCGTAGCATATCTCTTCCGTTGATGCATCATAGACCATCCTACAACCCAACCAGTGTTCTCTGTTTGTATCTGTCATTGTGTTTCCTCCTTTTCAATCATGTAGTCTCCAACAACTAGTACATCTATATTTGTGTTCATAAAACATTCGTAGGCATCCTTCACATCGTTAACAATTGGTTGACCTTTTACATTAAATGAAGTGTTTAACAATATTGGATACCCAGTGCGTTGTTCAAATTGCTCAATTAGTTTTTTAAATTTGGGATTGAGGTTATTAACAGTTTGAACTCTCGCACTATTATCAACATGAACTACTGCTGATATTTCATCCGCTTTGTCATCTCTTGCTTGTACAGCCATAAGCATGTGTGGAGACTGTTGTTCTATATCAAACCAATCTGACGCTTTCTCTTCCAAAACTGCAGGCGCAAAGGGCCTAAACGGCTCTCTAAACTTTACTCTTGCGTTAACGTGATCCTTTATGTCTTTCGGTGCGGGCTTTGCAAGGATGCTTCTATTACCTAATGCTCGCGGTCCGAATTCGGCGCCGTCTTGTGACCACCCTATAATTTTACTATCTTCTAAAAATTTGCACACCTTTGTATAATCACCATTCAACTTTGTGAAAGATATATTATTCTTTACCAGGAAATCTTCAATTTCCTTATCAGTATCTCTGTGTCCCAAGTAAAAGTTATGAAACTTCTTCGGACTCAATGAGCCTACTATTTTCTTTCTAGATAAGTAACATGCGCCAATTGACAAGCCGTTATCCCCACTGCCGGGTTGAACGAATATCTCATCGAAGATCTTATTCTCAAGTATTTTTCCATTCAGAGAACAGTTTAAACCTACCCCTCCGGCGATACACAATTTGTTATACCCATACTTCTTGCGCGCAGTGATTAATTGTTCTAACACCACTTCCTCCAACCTATCCTGTAATGCCGCGGCAATATTCATGTGTTTCTGTTCAATCTGATCTGACCATTCTCTTTTATCTCCAAAAACTTCAATAAACTTGTCGCTAACAAACTTGCTGCGGATTTCGTGGAAAGATACCCAATCTGTATTTACCTTTACCTCCAGGTCGTTTTCTGTTTTGATTATTTCTCTAAACACGTCCAAGTATGTAGTTTCTACACCATCCACAGTTATCTTCTCAGAAGAGTCACCTAGTGGTGCCAGGCCCATAATGATACCTTCATCGTACATTGGTTTCCACCCTAGAAAAAAAGTAATTGAGGAATAAACTAAGCCTAATGAATTCGGCCAGGGATTTCCAGGATGAAGCACTTTTATTGCACCGTTGTTGCCGGCAGCAAACATAGAACACATTCTTTCTCCGACACCATCATTACTCATCAACAGTGAGTCCTGGAATCCACTTGGATAGTATGCGCTTGCGATGTGAGCCATGTGGTGAGGGTGGAATTCAACCTTGCCGTAGTATCCAGTTTTGGCGCCAAGTGTATCCTTGAATTCTTGTTCTGTTGGTAGATCTCTTCTCATTTTCCTAATTGGTCCTTGGTGGTCCAATAGTAGTTTTGGTTTGTATGCAAAACTTACGACGTCAACCTCTACTAATCCAACGTTTGCGATTTTCAAACAATCGTTTATAGCGTTTACTGGAAATTGTCTTGTATGCTTTTCTCCTATATATCTTTCTTCTTCACATGCTGCCACAAGTTCTCCGTCCACCATTAGTGCTGCGGATGTATCATGACCTCCCCAGTTTACACCTAGAATAACATTTCTTTTCTTCATATCTTCTTAGTCTCCAAAACCTTGCTCAAGAGAGTCTCATCTTCGTTAGAGGCACTATATATATTCATTCCGTGAATATCTTTCCAATCTCTCCAGGTCGATATAATATCTAAAGGTATTTTTGCTACGTCATCAATTTGCGATTCGTCATTCCATGGGTGACGGGTGTCAGCACTATAAAACCTAGGACCAAATAAATCGAACCCCATTACATAGACTTCTCTAGCTTTTAAAAAGTAACTAATCGGCAGTACAGCGCTGGAGAGCTTATTTTCTAATCCCCAATGGTATTTAGTCCCTATTACTGATTCTGAGTCGAACGGTATAGATCCTAGAACAACTTCATTGTGCATGAATCTGTAGTAAGCATCTGTTCCAAAAATATTGTTTTGTAAATCTTTATTTGTTGAAAACATTCTAATGAATTTAGTAGATGTTGTTGGTACTGTCTTTACATCACGATATTTTAATGCTTCCGCGAGAAGCGATTGCAAACTTTTCCATCCATTTGGCTGTCTCAGTAGAGGTGTGCTTCCACAATATTTTTTATAGTTTATTTCATCTTTCTCAAATATAGATGGAAAAAGAATTGTTGTTTGTTTCTTTATTTTCTCATTCTCAATATATTGTAGACCTTCAATGAATCCGTATGGATCAGACGCAGTCCAATAATCCGGCTCAATGTCTAGTAGGGTTTTACAGTGTGGATAAGTTCTTTGAAAGGCTAAAATTTTATATTCATCTCTCTTTTCTCTTATAAGATCTGCTTGTGCAGTGACTGAGTGGCCCGGGCCCATGACTAGTAATTTATCAATCATTATCTGCCAACTCCTTCAACAGTTCGTTGACTTTCTCATCACAAAACTTTATCTTCTTAAATATGGATCTAGATTTTGTTGGTGCAACTTCAAAGGCCAGTTTCACCAGATCCATCCAGTGTGTGTTATTCTTTGCTCTTATTTCCTGTATGTCATTTATAATATCTTCGTCACTTCTCATAATCAATTCTCCAACTTCTGTTTCCCAGCTTGTAATGCCTAATTTTTGTAAATACTTTTCAGTATCCTCTTTGGTATGATAAGAGCCTTCAGCTAAGTTTTGTTTTGTTCCAGAAAACTGCAAGCTCTCTATTATTTTCCATTTTTCCATAAAAAGATCTTGAACTTCTTTTAATAATATGTTGTAGCTCTGCTTCAGAGTGTGGTTGCTTTTTAAGAAAACTGTTTTTTGAAACAGTATATCACCAGTATCGATTCCCTCGTCAATTAAGTGTATAGATACTCCTTTTGGAGTTTTTTCTACAAAGCTCCACACATTTGGACTAGCTCCTCTGTTCCATGGTAAGTATGATATATGAAGGTTGATTATTCTGTTTTTGTATCTTTCTATAATTGGTTTTTTAATTATGTACTTATATCCGAAAGAAATAATAAGATCTGGACTTATCTCTTCGATTTGTTGCAATGTTAATTTTTCTTCTGTTTGGAACATCTCACTTCTTCTGTTCAGGAAGTAAAATAAATCACAACTTCTGTATCCTAAAAATAAAATTTTCTTCATGATACATCTCCTGGATGTAAAACTGTACCTTTTTCTATAGTGCGAGTTGAAGCTTTACAAAGTGTATCATAGTATTGTATTGCGGGAATAGAACCTTCTAGGGACGGTCTCATTGTAGTTATGTTTTGCTCTGTCAATAACTCCCCTTTTCCTATATTTCTTTTTGAAACCACTGATCTTGTTGCATTGCGAAAATTCTTTTCGCTTTCGGTCAGTAAACCTGTTTTTATACCAATACACTTTTCTGCAATGCGGATATTTTGAACCATATCATGTAATTCAGTCGGCTCAATTGCAAACTTATGATCTGGGCCTTCTAGATTTCTAGAAATAGTGTAGTGTTTTTCTATAGTAGTCGCTCCCATGGCTACAGCTAACGGTGGAACCAAGATACCCTCAGTATGATCTGACAGGCCTATCTTGAATTCAGACTTAAAATATGATCCTGCTCCTTGAAAGTACAAAAGTCTTTTTATTTGTCCCAAGTTTATATCTTCAAACGGCGTAGGGTATGCATTATTTCCGTGCAAAAATGTGATGTCTGGTTTACTGTTTTCTTCTAATATCCACCCTATTATCTTGTTTATCATTTGAACGTTACATCCGATACCAGCTGTTATTATCAAGGGTAGTTGTGTGGATGCCACACACTTTATAATTCTAGGGTCTGTCGATTCAAATCCCGCTATCTTAAAGCGCTTGACACCAATGTTATATAATTCTTCAACGGCTTGTTCATCAAATGGTGTAGACATGAATTCAATCCCATGGTCGTCACAGAATAATTTTATGTCCTTCTGCCAATTCCTAGGTAGTTCTATATCTTTTATGAGTTTATTGATATTTTTATATCCTGCAAAGTCAGGTGTGTTTCTAGCATACAGAGTTTCTGAGGAATATGTTTGAAACTTTACTGCGTCTGCTCCAGAGGTCTTGGCAATCTTGACTAATTCAAATGCCTGGTCAAGTTTTCTGTCATGGTTAGCTCCCGCTTCGGCTATAACGAATACACTCATTTACTATTTTCTCTAAGTCTTGCTGCTCTAAATTTTGATGTATAGGAAGATTTATTATTTTATCTTCCAGTGAATCTGTGTACGGTAACTGAATGTCAGTTTTGTAATACTTTGTTTTATGTAAAAAAGGATAATGAAAACTTGATTGAATTCCATTCCGTGTTAGATACTTTCTGAGTATAGCAGAGGTATTATCATCTTTTAAAATGAAAGTTGACAAGTAGTATGATGAAAATCTGTCATGGTCTGTAAAGACACCGAGACAAGACGGGATGTTATCTCTTAAGAACTCAAGGTTTTGTTTTCTTTTTTGAACATTACTTAAACACCTCTTTATTTGCGACAACCCTAATGAAGCATTCAAATTATTCATGTAAAAATTAAATCCAGACTGCACTAAATCATACGTATCTCCTTTTGTTTCTCTTCCAAAATTTCTACCAGATGTTAAGTATTCAGACGATGACTGGTGATCTGTTGCTAGTAGCCCTCCGTTTGACATACATATTGGTTTGACTGGGTGAAATGAATAAAACGCATAATCGTAATTGAGAGTTGGAGATATACAATGGGCAGAATCTAAAACAAGGATAAATTTTTTACCTTTCATTTTTTCATCAAACCCACTAATGGTACTAACGCCTCCATATAATACTGGCATCACAATATTTGGGCGGCCATTGTCTTGAAAGTTTGCAAGAGTATCCTCTGGAGAAAGTAACAAATCTTTTCCTACGTCCACAAAGCGAACTTGGTGACCATTTTTAATCGCTGCAAAAACGGGGGAAACAAAGCCAATAGCTGTAGTATAAACATTGCATGGGCCCACAGTTTCATACAGGTATTGGAACAAACAGTAGATTGCAGATGATGCTGAGTTGAATCCTATATTATACTTTTTTCTTGAAAACTTTGCATACTCTTTTTCAAAAGCTTCAACGTTAGGCCCGAATCCTAAAGTCTTACTTTTGATAGTATTTGTTACAGTCTCAACATCTGATTGATTAATGTCTGGTTCGAAGCAAGTAATTGGCATCTTAATTGCTCTCTTTCAACCCTCTCTGAATTAGACCTTGAAGGTGTAAGATATCATTACTTACATGTAGGCTTGAGTTGAATTCTTTACCCTTGTACTTTTTCCAATCTGAATTATGTTCTCTATTGGTGTATTGTGGTCTCACTGCAAGCAAACCAGAAATAGGTGGTATAAAAGTGTATGGAAGTTCCGTTTCGGCTAACATATCTTCATGTAGTTTTTCTCCGGGGCGTAGTCCCATTATCCCGTAATTAAATGTCTTTGACATATACTTTTCTAGCGTTATCAAGATAGTTTTCATATCAAATGAACTAATATGAGGAATAAAAACTTCACCGCCTTCAGCACACTCCACTGAACTTAAGACTGTATCTACGGCGTCTGATAATGTAAACAAGAACCTAGTCATTTCTAGTGATGTTACCATAAGAGGTTTTTCCTCTTTTATCATAGAAATCCACAAAGGAATAAAAGAACCTCTAGAAGCGATAACATTGCCATATCTGACAGACGAAAAAATAGTCTCGTTTGACATATAATCATAATTTGTAAACATTCTTTCTGCGATGAATTTTGAAGAGCCGTAAACATTGACCGGTTTACAAGCCTTATCTGTTGATATTAATATGCACTTTTTCACTCTGTGGAGTAATGCTGCCTTTGCTACATTCTCTGATCCGTGAATGTTTGTTTTTATACATTCATCCGGATGAAATTCCATATCATCGATTCTTTTCAACGCAGCAGTATGAATAACGTAGTCTGGCTTATGCAAGGCAAACGTTACATTCAATTTGTCAAAATCACGAATGTCACCGATAACACAATGTAGTTTGCTGTTCCTGCTGCTCTTAAATGCTAGTGCTTGTTTTCCTTCGTCCCTAGAATATACTACTACATCGTGTCCATTTTCCAGCAACTTTTTAGTCAAGGCTTTACCTAGTGAACCAGTGCCTCCAGTGATCAAGAACTTCATTAAATTACAACCCTTTGTATTCTTTCCGGTGCAGGGTTTATTTCTGAGCATATTTTTATTTCACACCCTAAACCTTTCAACCAATCATACCAGTGGCCAATTACATCACTTGTAATTTTCTCTTCATGACTGAGCTGTGACATTTCCACATTTTCTGCAACTTCATTATAATGTATAAATTCAGACTTGTCAAATCCAGAATCATCTTTATCATAAAAATGTTGTTTTGACTGATCCGTTCCTGATAATTTATTATCCCACCCCACTGTAATAATTTCTGAAAACCCTAAATGCTCAACTAAGTAAAACACTGCTTCATACATAATTCCAGGGCCATATGGTCTAAGTAAATTTTGTTTGTCCAATGTCCAATCTGAAAAGTTATGCTTTGCGGAGACAGAATTGCTAAAATCTCTTTCCTTTATGAAGAATTTCAAATCACACTCTCCGAGTTTCCAAGGCGTAGTCGAAGCCTCGGTAATTATTGGTTTTCTTTCTCCGTATTCATAGTTTTTGTAATTGCCGCAGTTGTACACATGAAAATCCACAAGATCCTTATACATGTCAGCTGATTGCTTTATTGCTAAAACAGGATGATTTTTTAATTGTACTTTAAGTTTTTCTTGATTATTTTCTAACAAAGTAGGTCCACAGGACAAGACATAACATTTCTCTCCCTCAAATGAATTTTTTAGTAAGGCAAGCCTTTCTTTTTGAGACTCAAGTTGGTTACACTGTTTTTTTAAAAAGTCCACTCTCTTTTTAGTATCAGTTATTCTTAGTGCTTTTTCCCTAATCGGCTCTATCGATGACATATCAATTTTCTTTATCAAGTCGCCAAATAAAAGTTCATTAAATTTCTCGTACATCTTTTGCTTTGAAAACTCTTCTAAAACACTATCCCTGAGTTCTGACGCCCATTTTTTATACATACCATAATTTTTTCTCACCTTCTCCATTGACGCTCCAACCGAGGAGGTATCACAGTAAGCCCATAAGGAACCTTCTTCAATAACGCCCTTCCACACTGCATCTTTTCCAACGGGCTTCATTGCGTGAGGTATCTTACAAAACAGTGGCTTCTTAGTTTCTACTGTCTTTACTTGACCTTTTACTTTCTTTCTTTCTTTTACATTTGCATAAAGAAAATCAACATGACCTGAAAAGTCCGGAGCTAGAACCGGAATTCCATTACATACTGCTTCAAATATAGGCAGGCCAAACCCTTCGCCGTGTGTTGTTGTTACATATGCATGTATATCTTCTCTCTGGTATAAGGCCGTTATCTGACTTTCAGTCATCTCACCATGAACAAGATAAACCTTGCACTTTCTGTCTTTGTATTTATCTAAAATGGGCTTGAAAGCTCTCCTTGTCATGTGCTTATCCATAATACTAGTATTCATTGTGTGAGTTTTAACAATCAATCCAACATCTTCGTTGTCCTTATACTTGTCTAAAAATGAGACTAGTAATGTTTGTAGATCTTTTCTGGGACCAAACTGAGAGATAGTTAGAAAATTAAACTTTGTATCAAAGTTTAATTCTAACTTTTCACTTGATTTTTCATAGTTTCTTGCACAATAGGATACGTACTCAATTGGAGTTGAAAGCTCGTAGGTCTGTACAACATCCTCAGGACTATTCTTTTTTGCAACATCATATTTTGTATTTGTATAAGCATTTTTTGAGTGTTCTGAGATGGTGATAATCTTGTTCATCATATTGCCCTTCTCTATCCATACTGGTGAAACTCTGTCACATTCGATGCCCGCGGTATAACCAATGTTTACTGGGGCTATTATTTCCCACTCATTAGGTATTGTTACTTGAATTGAAACATCGTATGAAAAATCTTTATTTGATTGGTGTGTTCTCACTGTCTTTGCTATTATTTCTTTTATCCAGTTACTTCTCGAATCAAAAGCTGATATTTGATTCGACTTTCCCCAACCAATATTTACAAGATAGAGATCAATATCTGCCCTATCTCTGATAGCATCGAGCATATACCTTGTTTGCTCACCATAACCTGACATGGACAATGCAGGCCCCTTGACTAAAACTTTTAACATTTATAATTCCTCAATTGTGTATGGCTTGTAATTTTTTCTTGTTTCCCAGGATCCATGCTCTTCTGTTATCTTTTGCAAAGTTTGATACCAGTTTCCTGCATATATTGGTAAACTATAGTTGTCCAACACATGCTTTCTTCCCTTGGCTCCCATTTCTTCTCTTTCCTCTTTTGACATGTTATACATTTTTAACATAGCATTTAAGAAGTCTTGCTTTGAAACCCTATCTTCATATATCCATGGAACATCTTGCGAGCCTATTATTGCCTTTGCAGCTGGCTCTAAGCCTATTCCAAACCAGTCTTCTCCGTTTGTCACTTGTTCTTGTAGTCCACCAGTCATAGTCACAACAATAGGAGTCTCACAGGCTAGCGATTCTAGTGTGCCAAGACCAAATCCCTCTGCATCCGCAATATTAACTGTACAGTCAGCAAGGTTGTACATTTTTGACAAATCTGCGGGTGGCATTTTTTGAACCGATAAAAGCACCTGACCATTATTTAAATGAAGCTCATCTATAATTGCTTCCAGATCCTGACCGTTGGGGTCTTTTGGTTCAGTGTGCATTACTAAACATGCTTTGTCATGACCCACAATGTCCAAAAATTCCTTAAACCAAAAAAGAAGAGTACCGGATTGTTTACGTCTAGCGTTTCTATTTATCCAAAAAACTGTAAATTTGTCTTTCTTGCTGACTTGATTTTTGAAATCTTGCCACTGTTCTTTTGGTCTTTTTTTGAAAATAGTTGTATCTAGCGCATGCGGTATATGTACACACTCGACGTCTGGTGCTACTGTTGTCACTATATCATTTGTAACTTTACTTATTGTACAAATAACATCATTAGATTCGTAGAATGGCTTATTGAATGTAGGGTATGGTGTGTTGTCCCAAACATGATAATACACCATTGGGATATTTGGCCTAATTTCAGATTCTGTTTCCCACAACCACACATAAAACCTTGGGTCTGTCATGAACCAAAGCATATCTGGTTTGTGATTGTATAACATAGTTCTAATTATTTCGTGTGTGCCGTACCCATCGACCGGAAAAATAACCCAATCCTCTCCCCATGGATCAACCTTCATGGGTCGATAGTCTGGGTGCTTAATTGCGCCGGCCAAACAAATGAATGAATATTCTCCTGTTTTCAACATAGATTCAATCATATATTTTGTTTGTGTTGCAACACCTGAAGGTGCTAGCGGGTTATCAGCGATAACTAAGATTTTTTTCTTCTTCATTTCTGTCATTTGCAATACTCTGTTTTGTAAAATTTGCAATATTTGCAATTCAGGCGATTCTTTACGTAGTTGCCTCTTTCAATATTTATAACAGCATTTTGCAAAACTTTTAATGAGTTTGAAGTCTTTTTTTCTCCAGAAGTTACTTTCATGATTTCTACATTCTGGTTTTTTGCAGTTCTCTTTAGTAGAACAAAATAAGTTTCTATAAACTTCGGATCAATATTGTGCTTTTTTGCAAAGTAGTTTTTATAATAGGTTAACTGATATGTTGTCATAGGATCTGATCTTTTGTCTCTGGACCACCCCCAAGAACAGGTCTTCCAATCAATTACATGGTATTTGTTGTCTTCAGTTTTTATTACCATATCAATGAAACCCTTGAAATTGGTGCCATAAGATTCAAATTCGTCGATCGACTCCAATATTTCTTCCTCTACTGATACAATCTCAAAGGCGCCAAAATGGTTTTTTACTGCTGGTAATACTTGTTCACAAATTGGAACAGCCTGATCTCTCATTTCTTCTATTAGTTTCTCTCTTGTTTTTATTCCTTGGGTATTTAGATTTTTGAGTTCCCTATTGAATGCTGCTTCAAAAATACTAGTTGGATTCTCTGTTTCATTTGGTATGGTTTGTTCACACACTTCATGAATAGCCGTTCCGAAGGCTGTAAACTCATTCCCAGAGAAGTATGGCAATTGATCTACATATATTAATTTATGCCTATATGGGCATTCTCTCCAGTTTTTCAAGGCTGAAAAACTGATTCTCTTTATCTCTGTCATTTTATCTTTCTATTGGTTTTTTTTGTTTTTTGCTATATTACTCATTCTACCACGGATTGAGCGCTTTGTCGAGGAATTTGCAGGTTCAGGTAATTTTTCTTGTGTAGTGTCAGATAGTACATCTTTTTTATCAATCGTCGGTTTAGCAACTTTTCTTGTTCTTGGTTTTCTTTTTTGTTTCTCTTTGACCATAAAAATCCAAGAACCTTTTTGTTTTCCTCCACCGCGCATGGAATTAGAAAGTCTGTTGTCTTTGACTGTACTGGTTATTTGATACTTTTCTCCTAACTCTTTTATAACATCTACAGCGTTTACAAAATTAACTTTTTCAGCTACTGTTCTCCTAAGTGTTACCTCTACAAGAACAGTCAAAAATGTTCCTTCTAAATTTTCTTCTACTATTTTCATATTAGTTCTCCAATAGGTTTGATATCTTAGTAAATAAAATTGGGCATAACGACTTCAGCCTGAAAATATCTTCTTTCATAAAAAATGCCTCAAAGCCGTCTGCAAAATATTCTCTCAATGATGTTGAAGCATACGGAGAGTGAAATATATTAGAAGTCAACATTCCTAATACTGAGTATCCGACCTCATCATAAAGAAAAATATCAAATTCTTCATTGTATTCCGGATCTAAGTATAGTTTTAGATCTGTCTCTATTCCTTGATTTTTCAATGCCAACCACATATTTTTTCTTTTTGTAATAAATTCTTTTTCCATTTTACCATCTCCGTAGAGTGCATCTTTATACAGTTCTTCTACAGAGTGAGCTACTTCGTGAAGAATATCATCAAATAGATCTTCTTCACTATCCTGTTCATTAGTTACAAATATAGATGAATTCTCATAGACACCTTCTATATCTCTTTTCTTCAAAAAGTCAAAACTACCTATGTATATTGATTCTACATTTCTCATAAGATGTTTGGGTACTGATTTGAAAACGGAATTTACTACCTTTCGAGCTGAAATATTATTTGCAATTGGATCTTTTACAAATATCTCAGTCCCGTGAATAGTAAAGTGATTTACTTCCTTATTTCTTATATAATTCTTTAGACTCATAGTTTTCACCTTGTGTATACTTCACATCATTAAGAGCTTGAGTATATCCATTTACCCAGTTTTCTTCAGCTACAGCTAATAGAAATTCTGGAAATTGCTCTGCAAACACTTCTATAACTTGTTCTACTGTAATTTCTTCACTATCTGGCTGTAACGTGTTTCCTACATAATTTACTATCACTTCTTTCAGTTCTGATTCTGTAGGTATTATTTCTTTTAATAAGTCGGGGTTTTTCATCATAATTTTGTCGCGGCTATGGTTGCAACCTTTGACCTCTCTCCTTTCAAAAGTGTAACATGTCCTGTTATCTGTTCCTCTTTCAGTCTTTCCACTACGTAAGATAAACCATTATTAGTTGCGTCAATGTAAACATTATCTATCTGCTCAATATCACCTGTCAAAACGATTTTTGTTCCTTCGCCAACTCTAGTGAGAACAGTCTTTATTTCATGTTGAGTCATATTTTGTACTTCATCTATTACAATAAATGCATTTGAAATTGATCTACCTCTAATAAATGTCATGGCCTCAACTTCAATCTGGCCCTTTTCCATGTACATCTCTAGTGTAGATTTATCATCACCCATCAAAAACTGTAAGTTATCTTGTATTGGGGCTAGCCATGGCATCATCTTATCTTCCATCGATCCAGGTAAAAAACCTATGTCTTTTCCAACAGGTTCCACTGGCTTTGTTACCACAATTTTTCTGTATGTGGAATTTTGACCAAATGTCTGTTCTAAGCCCGCGGCTAGTGCTAGCAGAGTTTTTCCAGAGCCCGCCTTACCAACTAGTGACACTACGGGTATGCTTTCATCCATAAGCAAGTCAAAGGCAAATTGTTGTTCCTTGTTTCTTGGGTTTGTACTCCAAACGCTTTGATTGCTTTTTACAATTTTTTTAAGTGGAGTGTTGTAATCTACAAATTTTGCTAAGGCGGTCTTTTTGTCATTAGAGTTGGATATCAACATAACAAATTGATTTGGGTATAGTGTTTGCTCAATATTGTTTATATGTATATCTCCTCCCGCGTAAAATCTATCTATATCCTGCTCGTCAACTAAGATTTCAGCGCGGCCCGTATATAATCCTTCTGAATTTTCAACTACCTGCTCTGCTTGATAATCTTCCGTCAAGAGGCCGAGTGCGTCACACTTGACTCTCATATTTATATCCCGGGATACAACAACAACTTTCCTAGATTTGACTGCTATTTCCTTTTCAGATAGGGCAGTTGCAATTATCTGGTTATCTGAATCTTCGAGATCTAGATCATCTGGTAAACATAAAGGGTTATAAGAGGAGACCTTTACTATCCCCAAACCCTTTTCTATTCTTACTCCTTTCGACAAACTCCCTTTATCTCTAAGTGAGTCAAGCTTTCTAATAATAGATCGAGCTTGTGAGCCCACAGAGTCTTGTCTCTTTTTGTGCTTATCTATCTCCTCTAATACTTTTAGAGGAATAACAATGTCGTTATTTCCAAATGAATTTATACAATTAGAATCGGTAAGGTAAACACTTGTATCTAAAACGTATGTTTTTTTTGTCAAAATATATCCTTTTGTCTTGATGATAACACTATTAACTAGATTTTTTAGAGGTTTTTATCCATTTGGTTGGAACCTTTTTATATATGATTACATTTTCTTTTTTTGGGCCTGTTGGCTTCTCAAAAACCAAATCCTCTTTAATAGTGCTATTTTTGGGACCACAAATAGCAAGCGTTGCAATTGTTAGAGCTACCGTAAAGATATTCATTTTATTCTCCTTTTAAAAAAAAACTTATTTTTATATATATTTATTATATATGATGCAAAAAAGCAAACTTTTTTTTATTTTACTTTTGCCGCTATTTTTTAGTTGTACGTCTGTAAATCTGCAGACAAAAGTTGACCCTCCACTACGTAGCTACGTAAAAGTTCATCATAAGATACAAATCACAGAATGTACCAAGCCATACAAAAAGTCATGTCCGATTGGAGAGTACGCGTCAATGGGAAGCGGGATGATCATCGACTTAATAAAAAATGAAACAATTGTATTAACAGCTGGTCATGTTTGTGAATCGGAGGTTGATCATAGTAAGATATCTTCTCACGAACAATCTGTAAGTATAATTGATCACAGAGGTTTTGAACACGACGCCCATGTTATAGTAGCAACATCAGACAATAGCACTGGGTCGATTGATGGTTGTGCTCTTTGGGTACCCACACTGAAAGAAAAGGGCATAAAATTTTCTTTGTTCGCGCCGAGGATTGGTCAGGAGTTGTATTACATTGGGTCGCCTGCAGGTATTTATCACCCTCCAGTTGCACCTATATTATCTGGTATATATAGTGGACAAATTGATCCATCAAATTCATTAGTTTCAATTCCTGCTACAGGTGGATCCTCAGGTTCTGCTGTAATGGATTTAAATAATAGAATTGTAGGAATCTTATGGGCAGCTCATAATTTTCATCATGTATCGATAATGACAGAGTGGCATGCTACATCTTTGTTTCTTTACAATGTAGTAAAAATGTTTGATAAAAGATCTAGTGTTATTCATCCTCTGCTAAAAGACTAATCTTTTCAAGCTTCTTACTTATCATCAACCTAAGACGATTAGCAAAATGAGGTTTATTATTTGCTTCAGCTCTTTTTATGGATTCTTCAATTTCCATAATCTCAACTTTTATCTTATGTAATCTATTTTGTATTTTTCTATATGTGCTCATTATATTACCATTTCATATTCTATATACACTTTATATCTAAGAGATATGCTATCAACTGTTCCACCTGGTGGGGGTAATGATGGGTTAAAGTAAACATTTTTCACTCTTTCGTCTTCCATAAGAGAAATCAAAAATTCTAAAGACATCAAGTCCACAGTAAACCTAAATGTATTTTGCTTCAGGTTATGCTTTCTATGGTTCTTAAATCCCAATATTTCATTCTCATCTTTGATGTAATTTGACAATATTGTCATTGATTCTTTTGCCCGAAGTTCTCTTAATTTTTTTGCGCTTCGTCTTCTAGTTGCCATTATTATATTAGCTCATCTACTAACCCATACTCTAAGCACTTTTCAGCTTCCCACCACAGATCGTGCTTAAGAATATTGTCTAGCTCTTTTTTTGGAATTTTAGTGTGTTGTTTATAAATATCCTTTATTTTTTTCATAAGCATTTCAGAATTCTGCATGTCATCTTGCATTTCCTGAAACTTCCCCCACATCATACCAGATAGTTGATGTACCAACATGCAAGCATTTTTATGCATAAATCTTCGTTCTGCAACACAGGACATCAATGTTGCTGCTGATGCTGCGCAACCATCTATAATTGTGTGTACTGGAATTTTTGAATTCTTTATATAATCAACTGCCGCCAACCCGGCGAAGACTGAACCTCCATAACTGTTGATATGAATTTTGATAGGTGGAGGAGTATATTCAAGGGGTGCTGTTTTTGATAACATGTTAACATTTAGATTGAAAATATTCTTATTAAGTTGCAACACCTTAGGCCTTGTTACTCCCGAGTAGAAATAAATCCTATTATGGCTTGTCTCTACGACATTATTATCAGTTGATGCATGACCTTTTGTTTCACTAGCAAATTCATGTATTGAAACTGGTTCTGAATTTTCTTCCTCTTTTGATCCCCAAAAATAATCTTTCATTTGTTTTGCTCCAATACTAGAGTTCGCAATTCCTTTAGTTCTTTGATTGCGCTCATTGATGCTTTTCGAAGCCTTCGACCGGCAGAGGCATTTCCGCTTTCACTTTTTTCAGCATCAATTTCTGCCTGTGCCAATTCTTCTAGGATTTTCCTAAACTTTTCTAAAATCATTTTATCTCCTTTTGATATGAATAAGTGGGCCCACCTGGACTTGAACCAGAAACCTACGGTTTATGAGACCGTTGCTCTAACCTATTGAGCTATAGGCCCATAAATATTTTATATCACGACTTATAAGTAAGTTTCAATCAATTTTTTTCTTATAGTTCTTCTAATTCCTGGGTTTATTATCAAAACTTGTGGCATAACGTTATGCCTGACGTGGTTCCTCATAAAGTTTGTTTTTTGGTTTGAAGGGTCCTCAATCCACTCAATATGCTTTTTTCTTGCATAATCTTTTATTGATTTCTTTGAAGTCATCAAGAATGGCCGGAAGATATTTTCGTTTCTCCTATGTGGGATTAATTTACTTTGACCGTGGAAAGATGACATTAGCCATGTTTCTACGCAATCGTCGAGATGATGACAAGTAATAATATAGTTGCTGCCAGTGCGCTGCAGGAAATCATATCTTTCGTCCCTCCAGAATTCTTCTAATGATCGCCTACCTTTACGACCGCGGACTCTACCAATAACTAGGTTTAGTTTGTTTTGATTTGCATAATTTTCTACAAATTTTTGAGCCTTATGTGAATGTTGGGTATCATGATTGAAATAAGCTAAGTCAACATGTCTATTTCCCTTCAATAAAAAATCTGTAAAAACCATACTGTCAATTCCACCTGAGCATGCAATTGTCACAGAGTGGGGTATTTTTCCAATAATTCTAATCATTTAGTTTCTCAAAAACTTTGCAAGCATTTTGTACTTCCTGTGGTAGACTTTGCTGAAAACATCTTTCCTCTTCCAGAAACCAGCAAAATTTATGATCATCACCTGCCTCATAGCAAGCCTCTGAACATATATTTCCGTGCTCTTCTGATTCTAAATTATGACATATCCAGTATTGAGTATCTAAATCTGTTGCTGGTTCTTGGTGGGTTAGACATCCCATTAGCAATAAAAAAAATAATTTTTTCATATTCAAACAATATCATACTATTTTTTTATTGTCAAGTATTTTTTATAAAGGATTCAATTCAAAAACAACTGTTATATTCACTCTACCATGGTTATTTGTCGGATTGACAGATATTCCTATTACGTCATGTGCGTTGAATACTGCAGAAGTTGAAAATGTCGCTTTAACTACTGTATTTGCTGTAGATAAATCTATGGTCTGAGTTTCTGTTGCTGTTGTATTTATGTGTTCTGTTCCATTAGAAGACTTGTGAAAGCCAATCTCTGTACTTCCGGGGGTTGCGTCAGACCTAATCAATACATATTTTAATGTTCCATTCGATGGCACAATAAATTTATTATTAACACCTGGGGATGTAGTCGATCCGGTATCAACGGGCCTAATATATATTTTACTACTTCCGCCGGTGTTAGTATACTTTGCATTGAAAAAGTGTTTCAACACCAATGTGCTTTCGTCTACATCGTCACCGGTGACTGAATTATCGGATATTTGATTTCCATCTATTCCTGTTCTTGCCATTCTACCATTTCCTGCAAGACCAGTATCTTGCCTTCGTCTTCGGACCAGGATTTTTACAATTGTGCCTTGCTCTAAAAGATTTTCTGCGTTTCGGATTTGACTTTTTGATTCTCATATTCTTATCTCCGAAATTGACCTTTTTTATATTTCCAGTCTTGGGGTCCCTTACATAAACTTTAAATTTTTTGACATCACCGCGAGTAGGTTTATTTAACGTTACTTGGCGACCTTGATACTTAGCCTCTGGTAATAGATCCGGGCAGCCGCAGGCAGCATCAGACAAAATTTCATACAAACACTGAGGGCATGCTGATTCATTATCTTCCGTTATTGCATCCTGAACTGCTTCATACAAGTTGTAGTATGTATTTACCTCACATATGCCTTCGTCTACTATATCATCTATTTTTTTAGATTGTTTCTTGTGCATATCTGATGCCATTTTGAGCTGGATTTTTATTTTTTTTAGTTGTTCTTCTTCACTATCTGTCACTTCTTCCTGAAAAGGTACCTTTGCGGTTGCGTACACACTTTTACCTTTTTTTCCTATTTTGGCGCCGAAGGTATTCTTATTCTTAGATTTAGGTTCTCGTGGCGGTGGTGATTGTAATATTGGATCATCTGGCTTTAGAGTAGTTACTTTTTCTTCTTCAAGTTGGCCCATAGATCTTGCCATATCACCATCTAGGTAGTGTTTTACAACAGACAAGTAGTCTGATGCTTTTGTTATCTTTGACTCCACCCATTCCGGGAGGTCATCAGAGTCTTGAATCATGCTGAGAAGCTCTTCTGAATATTTCATTGTTTTCATAAGTGATGTTCTATGCATTTTTGCTTCATCGCCTTCTCCGCAACATTGACCCTCTTTTAGTTTTATATTTATTTTTTTCATTTTACTCCTCCACAATTATGAACTTAGCTGCTTTATTTGAAGCCGCACTTAAGTTTATTTGACCATTGATTTTTCGCTGCAGACCTGGCTCTCGCAGTTCGTACCTCTTTTCCTCACCCTTTTTCGCAACATTCTTATAATACTTTTGACCAATGGTTGAGCCGAATGGACCTGATGCGTACTTTCTAATTAGGAATTCCATTTCTGTTTCACCTTCTTTTTGCTTTGCTCTTGCTATCGATTTTTTGGCATGCGGGAAATTCATGTACATTATTGATGATATAACATTATGCTCCGGAGATTTTATTACAATTTCAGGATCATCTTTTACCCCTTTAAACATTCTTGCTACTTCTCCGCCGGCGTCACTGGCAATTTTTTCAAGGTATCTGTAATTTCCATACCCAGTCATTTGAACAGCGCCATGCCCTCTGTACTTATAGCCAGCAAGTTCCGGGTTATACAAGGCAGGGTTTACTTTTGTCTCTCCAGTATTTGAATCTTCAACGGCAACTTTTACACTGAATGATATTTGTCTAGTTGAGCCGTCGAGGCCGGCTTTTTGAAGTATGCGAGAATAACCATAAGCGATATTGAACAAAGCTATACCGTTTCTGCCTCCACCAGTTATAGACTCAATTTCATCATCAGTTGGGTACCGTCCGAGTTGTTTGTAAAATAATCTGTTAACTCGACCCGCGACTGCATTTCCTGTTTTATTTTGCTTGATATTATTAAAGCTGTATCCTGTACCCTCCTTAGTTGGACCGAATGCAGACTCTTTAGCACACACAGACAATATTGCGATTATTGCTTTTGGTGAATGTGCATCACTTGGCATGCCTGCCTTTATCTGATCTATCATTACTTTTATAAGTTTAATCTTTTTATCTCCATATTTTTTAGTTATACCAACACCCTCATGTATTTCATATTTCTCTTCCAACAGAGCCTGGCCGTCGAATGGAAAATTTATTTGGTTGAAGGAGGGTATTGAGGGATTTTGGACTTTCATAAAGCTGTGCACTGAAGCTGCACGGGATTTGAAAGCTTTGCTGTTGGCAAACTTCTCAAAACTAAATTCATCAGTTCTCTCACTCAAAGAACTCAGGTTACTTTCTAATCTTTCTTTGAGACTAAATTGTGAAGATTCAAAGATTTTTTCTGTGTTTAATTTATTTTCTTCTTGCCGAGACGGAGACATGAGTACGACCAGTGTAATCGCGGTCATGGTTTGGGGGCCTATTTTTCCGTCTATCTGACCCTCAATTGTTCTGGATCCCTTACTTGTTTTAAATGTTCTAGTTTCTCCACTAAAGCCAGCATTTTTCTGAAAATTCTTTACACCATCTGTACTGAAATCAAATGGTAATTTAAGAATCTGCATACATGCATCGTTAACTCGTGCGGTATTTTCTTCTATAAAATCTACAATCACTTGTTTACCACCGGGCCTTGAGTTGTCTAAAATTTCTCTCTGCTTTATCTTAGGCACTTCACTTACATCGGTCTCTAAGTCTGTTTCGCTCTCTTCTGGGGGTGCCGTGGGTGGAGCTTTTCTGCCAGAAAGTGCAATATCAAGCAGTGCGTCAGAGCCTTGCTTTGTTGGGTGCAAAGGATCTGACATTGGCAAGTTTGACCCAAAACTAAAGGTGGAATACTTTGAAGTTATGTCTTGATTTACTTCACTTGCAAATTCTTCATATTTATCTCTTGAGTAAACTTCAAAACCTTTCCCCGGAGGCCAGGCATCAATAATTTTGACCCTTACCTCGTAATTATTAGATTTACCAAGGGATACAATTTTATCAATATTTGCAATGGTTTTCTTAGGGGTAAAATTTCCTGTGTCTCCAGAGTATGCAAGGGCGTCATTCGTCCCGGCAGTTACTATCATTGTTTTTTTCTTTGAACTAGTTGATGTATTTGAAGGATTGCTAAAATACTTTTTTAATTTTGCTAGTATTTGCCATGATGCATCACCTCCTTTAGCTGTAGGTGTTTTACATCTACCATACCACAACCCCTTACATTCAGGGTACCCCATCCCTCTGTCTGCATATGCAACTGCTAAACCTGTGGCTATCGAGTCTCCAACAAATAAAACATCTGAAGCATCAGTGTCAGTACCAGAAGGTGAGGGATCGGGGTTATCTATCGTCGGGGCTAGATCTACCTTTAACGCTTGACTAATGGCTTTTACAGTAAGCTTACCCATAATGCCATCTGCTTCTAAGCCTAGGTGTTCCTGAACTCTAATTATTGCTTCTATAAACCCTTCGTCACACTTATCAGGCTGGCCGAATTCAACGACTGGAAAGTCTAAAAGATTTTTAGATGATGCATAATTTAACAACATGTATGCACCGTCTCTAAATGAAGTATCATGACCTTTAGAGCTGAAACATGAATAAGAAACTTGGTTCTCAAAATCTATTTCTCTTCCAAGTTCTGAATCTGGGTTCTCATTTGATGTATCATCAGATGCTTCATTTAATTTTGATAATGAATACCTCTTCATTAATTTTACAAAATTACATAATTTCATTTCTTTTCCTTTTTCGACTTCTTCTTTGGGTCTGTATTTACGTTTATTGGTTTGCCGCTCCTGTTAGGGTTTGGGTCTTTTTTGCGTTTTCTTCTAGCTGCAGAGTCTCTTTCTTTCTTAGACATTGATTTTCTTTTACTAGCAGATACGCATTTTGGTTTAGTTTTTTGGCCTGGTTGTTTTGCACATGGTTTTCCATCATACTTTCCTCCGGCTTGCACCCATCCTTTGCTTGGCCCACTAAACCACTTGCGCAAACCTTCTTCGTCTAATATTTCATCTGACTCTTGTTTAGTCTCTTCTGCTTTTACACAATTTCTATATGTTTTTCCATACATTTTTTTTGTTTTTCTTGTCGGATGTGTTTTGTAACCTTTTTGGCAGCGCTCCTGCAAAATAGTTTCGACCTCTTCTAGTATTATATCCAAGACCTGCTTCTTTGTCATTTCTTCTTTTTACTCTTGTTGCCCCAATTTTTTGCGCCGACTTTACGACACCTTACAAGCGCACCAGAAGCATATGCTGATGGCCAAACTTTATATCTACTTTTTACTTTATGATAACATGCATCTTTTTTACCAGATGATTTTTTCTTTTTACTTTTTTCGGCTAGCACAATCGTAATTTCCTCTTTTATGATTTCTATTAATTTTTCCTTAGTCACAATTAGTACCTCTCACTTTTATATTTATCAATCTTGATTCAGCTATTTGATTCTTCTTCTGCCATTCGTAGGATTCATTATTTTTCTTTATGGGTCCACCCTTAGCCCAGGTGTGACATGATCTAGCAGAATGACACTTAAAATGATGCATCCAACAATACCCCAGTTGACCATCATCATCAAAAGTATCACCGGGCATGCATGTTTTCATTCTGGGAGAAATATCGAATGCTACGCAGTTACCACATACAGCTTTTTTTACAGCTTTCTCAGTTGTTTTCCAATACTTGGCTACTTTTTTCCAATAATCTCCAGGTTCATCTACATTGAGCGGCCCGTAATTAAATTTTTTCAGCGTCATATCGCGGTTTTTGGTATTTAGTGCTAAGTCTTTAGTTGCTTTAGGGCACTTCATATTTTTGACATCTGATTTTGCTGTCTCTATAGATTTTACAATTTTTATAATAACATCCATGCTTTAAATAGTACTAATTATTGTAAATAGACATGTATCTCTCACCCCTATCACAAAGCATTGTTACGATAATACCAGACAATACCCTTCCTTCAACATATCGCTCTGATGCTAATATATTAGCTCCTGATGAAATTCCAACTAAAATGCCTGTTTCTTTTGCAAATTTTTTTGCTCTGTTTTTTGCTTCTTCAGTCTTTATTGGTATAATTTTATCCGCATTTTCTGAATTAAAAAGAAAATCTTTACCATCGGCTATGCCCTGGATGCCGTGTGGAGATTCTACTGGTTGGACCAGACACATTTTAGTTCGGAGGTTTTGTATTTCTTTATATCTTCTAATTCCTTCCATTGTGCCACCTGTGCCGGCGCCATGTATAAAAGCAGACCATAAAGATTTTCTTTCTATAACCTGCCTATGTATTTCTGGGGCTGTCTGATACTGGTGGCACAATACATTATCCTGATTGCTAAATTGCATTGGGGACCATGCATTTTCATTAGCTTTTAAGTATTGGTCCCTCATTGCAATTGCTCCTGCAAAATCATCGTCAGGAGCTTCAATTATCTTTGCTCCATATGCCCTCATCATCTGCTTCCTTTCTTCAGACATATTGCCAGGCATAAAAATCAAGCAAGGCAAATTCATTGAGGCTGCAACCATCGACAGGGCGATGCCTGTGTTTCCACTGGTAGCGTCACAGAGAATTGAATTATCATTTATCCTACCAAACATCCTAGCTTTGTCAACAACATAGGTTATCATTCTATCTTTTACTGAACCAGCTGGATTGTAAGTTTCTAATTTTGCATATATTTTACTTGATATTTTTATAAGTGGCGTTTCACCAACAATAGGTTTTATGAGTTTCATTGTATGATATTACTTCTTATCAATCTTTGGTGGTAAAGCAATCTTTTTACTTTTATCAAATACATTATTTTGTCTTGCGATTAATAGATCTTTGTATTTTCTTATTCCACCGGAAGAATCTGTAGATGTAGTGTAGAAATCTCCATCTTTTATAATATTTTCTACCTCGTCAATGTAGTGTTGGTAATTTGATATATTATTTTTCTTGTACTTCTCTGCTAGCTCTAATCCAATGTCGTTGTTTTTTAGATCTCTTCTTTTGTCATCTTCTTTGTGTTCTGATCCCCTGTACTTTTCTTGTAAAAATTCTAGCAGCTCTCCTAATTTCTGTACTGATAGTGATGGGTTTTTATGTTTTATTGTAAATGCGGCCAGTATATGCCTAAATGCATCCTCTTTATAGCCTGTACTGTCTTGTGCAGCTCTCTTCTCTTTCGGATCTGATATTTTATTTATCTTTGTCCTAGGGATAAAGTATTTTTGCTTTGCGAGTTTTGCAGCTTTATTATATAATGAAAATATGTCATAGGATTTTGCGCCTCCAACTGCACCGAGTATTCCTAAACCCGTCAGATAAGCACCTATCTCGTTTATTGCTTGTGAGTTTTTCCTCCAGTTTTCCATTATCGTTTTCATTATTTGTATGATCCCCATCTAGCATTATATCCTCTAACATCATAGTGAACAAATGTAGGGTATATGCCAACTCCGCCTTTTTCCATCTTTCCTTGTTTTATTAATTCTAGTATTATATCTCTAACTTCTAAAGAGGTCATCCCGGGAACAATAATATCTGCTGCCTTTGCTGCCATATGCTGTGACCGTTTAGCTCCTCTTATTTTAGTATTATATTCTAGAGACCTATATCCACTAATTATAGTTATGGGCTTCTGGATATGATCCCTTAGTATTTGTAAATTCTTTGCGAGACGACTTACATTACCCATCAGATCCTCAGGTACATCAGTGCCATCTCTACACTTGAATTCATAAAGTAAAAAGTTTTTTTCCAACCTCATAAAAGTAACTAGTGTATTTATACAGAAAAACTCTCTCCACAACCACACGTTCGCTTAGCGTTCGGATTTATAAACTTGAATCCGGACTGATTTAAATCATCTATAAAATCTATTTCAGTACCCATCAAATATAAATAACTCTTAGGGTCAATGTACAACTCTACACCGTGACTCACTAATACTTTATCACTTTGACTTTGATTATCAAATTTTAGCTGATAAGTAAAACCAGAGCATCCACCGCCTTGAACAGCGGCTCTTATTCCTTTTTCATCTTTGCTTGCCAAAAGTGTTTTAATCTTGTTAGCGGCAAATTTAGTTAACGTTATCATTTTTACTTTTGTAATCCTCGATTGCAGATCTTATAGCATCCTCAGCTAATATAGAACAATGAATTTTTACTGGTGGGAGGGCAAGGTGCTCTGCTATATCTTTATTTTTTATTTTTTGCGCTTCATCCAAAGTTCTACCTTTTATCCATTCTGTTACTAAAGATGATGAGGCGATTGCGGATCCGCATCCGTATGTCTTGAATTTTGCATCTTCAATTACGCCATCACTACTTATCTTTATTTGTAGCTTCATAACATCACCGCATGCGGGGGCACCAACTATTCCTGTTCCAACTGATTTGTCGTTCTTATCTAAAGATCCTACATTTCTAGGGTTTTCAAAATGATCAATTACTTTGCTTGAGTATGCCATACTATAAATATATCATTTAATAAGTATAAAGTAAAGAAAAAGTGGTGGAGGTGGCGGGAGTCGAACCCGCGTCCAAAGCATCTCAAATAATTCGTCGTTCACAAGGTTAGTCTAGATCTGGCCCTAGACCGCCATTAAGTA
>MDTG01295573.1_pt1 | contig 44449 bp, 33 predicted proteins | sample 811421 | NCBI WGS metagenome assembly MDTG01 (sample SAMN05326645, study PRJNA326480) | marine metagenome | isolation source: seawater | place: Pacific Ocean: South East | collected 2011 | reverse complement strand
GGGTCCTGCCTCGCTCCGAAAATCACCTGCGCGTCAGGGGACAGCCTAGATGTCATCAGCTCAACCACCTGGTTCGCCTGCTCCAGTGTCATGTATGGTCCTCCCGTGACGTGAATCAGGGCTCCCGTCGCACCGTCTATGTCTATGTCGAGCAGCGGGTGGTTCAGAGACTCGTGGACCACCTCCTCCGCACCCTGGTCGCTCTCGCCGTAGAGCATCATAGTGACTCCCCCGTTCTTCATGATGGTGCGGACGTCCGCGAAGTCCAGGTTGATTAGGCTCGGCAGGGGGATGGTCTCCACCACTCCCTTCACTATCTCTGCGATCAGCTGGTCCATGATGCTGAAGGCCTCGTCAAGGGGCAGGTTGGGCACGAAGTGCAGCAGCCTGTTGTTGTCCAGCACGAGAACCGCGTCGGCCGTGCTTCTGAGTAGGTCGAGCCCCTCCAAGGCCCGCTGCATCCTCTGGCGCCTCTCGACGCTGAAGGGTGTCGTGACCACCGCGACTACGAGCGCACCAGCCCTCTTCGCCTCCTCTGCGACCACCGGGGCGATGCCCGTACCGGTTCCCCCGCCTAGCCCCGCGGTTACGAAGACCAGGTCAGCGCCATTGACGATCTTCTGGATGACGTCCCGGCCCGCCTCCGCGCAACGTCGACCCATGGTTGGGTCCCCGCCCGCTCCAAGGCCACGCGTGATGTGCCTGCCTACGAGGAGCTTCTGCATAGCTCTAGTGTGATCCAGATGCTGCTTGTCGGTGTTGATTGCGACGGTTATGGCTCCCTCAACCCCTATGTGCGTGATCCTGTTCATCGTGTTGTTGCCTGAACCGCCGCATCCGCAAACCAGAATCCTCGGGTCAGGGGGGCCGAAGGATTCCAGCTCATTGTCAGTTAGTGTTGTTGCGATCCTGCCAGGGGCAGGGGCGTTTTCCTGCGAGCTGACTGCTCCACTCACTCCATATCCCCCAGTGCATCCCCGGCATTGCTGCCTTACGAGTCCTGATTCCCTTTCTTCGCATTCTTAAGGTTGAGGGGAATAGCGAGAGCCAAACCCCCGTTTGTTGAGAGCCCAAAGAATGCCACATCCCGGAAAGCGACATAAGGCAAAGTCCTCACGAACATACGCGCCGCGCTTAGCTCAGTTGGCTAGAGCACCTGACTGTAGACTGGAAACACACGGTTGTTGGCAGCCATCAGGGGGTCCCCGGTTCAAGTCCGGGAGCGCGGACCACTAATCCATCAGTTCATCCAGTGAGAACCCTATTCTGGGAATCTCTAAATCGAACGTATGGCGACTCGTCTTGGGGGGGAAGAGACTCCCCGAGACACCCATTTCCACTACCTGACGCTTGTTTATCGAGTCTATCCCACATCCCGGCCAGACACACACAGAGACGTCGTCCGAATTCATGTAGTCGACGGCGACCACGGGGATTCTATCCAGTCCCAGTGCCTTTGCAGCGTTCCACCTGTGGTGACCATCGAGTATCACTTTCGAATCCTCGTCCACAAGTATTGGTTGCATGAACCTCCCAGTTTTGACCAACCACCTCATCATCCTGTTGAGATTCTTTGGAATTACCTCTTCATGTGGCAGCAGGCCATCGATTGAACTGAGAAGCACCGATTCGCCCTCCCCGCCCATGGTTGTGGAGTTGTGGGCAGGCTCATAAAGGGGACTTTGCTCGGCCAGCCGCTGGGGGTTCACTAATGGGCATTTCAAAGCACGTACGCGCGACATGGAAGCGACCCAAGGAGGGTATGCCCCCCCTGTACCGAAGAGACCGAATGGCGACTTGGAGGAGAGGCCCTGTTTTCCAGAGGGTCGAGAGGCCAACCAGGCTCGATGCTGCTCGAAGGCTCGGCTACAAGGCGAAGCAGGGAGTAGTAGTTGTCCGAACACGTGTGAGGAGAGGCGGACTCAGGAAGGGCAAGATCCACATGAAGAGGAAACCGTCCAAGGCTGGTATCAAGAAGATCACCATGGCTAAGTCGATTCAGAGAATAGCAGAGGAGAGGGTTAGCAGGAGGTATCCGAACCTCGAGGTCCTGAACTCATACTGGGTAGGAGAGGATGGCAAGAACAAGTTCTACGAGGTTATCATGCTAGACCCATCTCACCCTGTGATAATGTCGGACAAGGATTTCTCATGGGTCTCAGATGGCAATAGCCACAAGGGTCGCGCCTTCAGGGGTAAGACGAGCGCAGGTAAGCGCGGAAGAGGACTCTACAACAAGGGCAAGGGCGCAGAGAAGCTACGGCCGAGCCTGAAGGCCAACAAGAACCGCGGCAAGTGATTGTTCTGAGCCGTCATATTGATGCCTCATGGTGGGCGCCAGCGTTCAATGGCAGACAGTCACGCCTCGGATATCAGGGGCCTTCCTGTGATTCTACCGTCCGGAAGGCTCATCGGAACCGTCTATGACATGTTCGTAAATACCGACGACTGGAGCTGCACCCACATCTTCGTCTCAAACCCTCCAGCCGACCTAGTTGAGAACAGGACTCATCTGGCAATACCCTGGAAGTGGGTCAGATCCGTGGGAGATGTAGTTCTTCTCCGATGGTTCCCACCCACTCCCTTACCGAAGAATCTGTGATGCGTCTACGAACGCAGGGCCGATATGATTCAAAAGGCAAGCGTTGACGCTCGGCCTATGAGGGCAGCGTCTTCAACCATCCTAGCTATCCTACTCTTGTCATTCGCGGGGCCAATCGCCGAGGCCGATAGCAAGGGGGTAATATCCTGCGTAAACGCAGATCTTTCGATGATGCCGGCCAACTGGGAGCTAGGTGACCAGGCATGTGCAAGACTAGATCTCGGTGAGTTGAATCCGGGTCAGACGCTCTCTTTTGATATTGTAACCGACTCAGCAATAGACATACTACTATTCTCTGCTAACGCCATAACAGTCTATCAGAATGAACAGTCTTACAGAAGCGACTTGGTTTGGGAGAGGGACTCAGTGTTCGAGTCGTTCAATGGAACCGGCTCTTGGCACTGGACGGTACCTGATGACAGGGATCCAACAAGGTGGTACATGGTGTTCGATAATCTAAACCACCCTCAGGACTCATCAAATGGTGCGCAGGGAGGAGGCACGGCATCGGTAACCCTGGACGCTGGAATCATCTCCCCTGCTCCGTTCACCCTTGCTGATACCATCGTCCGTCTGGAGGCTGGGGGACACTCTCTCCTTCACGGACCATTCGTTTTGGACGCTGGGACACAGGTAAGTATCCAGGCAAGCACGATGGAAGGAGCGCCAGACGTCTTCTTGATGACCCAATCCCAAGTGGACCTCTATGAGGCGGGAGGAACCGCAGCCACTAGGGTCTCGGGGACCGACATGCTCCTAATTACCGCCGACAGGAGCATAGTCTGGACTGCACCTGAATCCCTCGAGGGGACCGACCTCTACTTGGTCGTCGACAACAGGGCAGGGCCCTCGGGTGGCGGCGCTGGAACTCTACCCATCGCCACTACAGTAGTCATGGTCCTAACTCCAATACTAGAGCCGGTTATCGGCGGTGATGCATCCACTGGTGTCGTTGATGTGGGATCCATTGTGACCCTAGATGCCACTGAAACGCCAAATCTCTCTGAGCAGGTACCCGAATCAGGATTCTCGTGGGACACAGACGGCGATGGATTTGATGACAACTCTGGAACGATGGTAAACGTGAGTTGGAGCGAGCCAACAAATGTAACCATCAGGCTAACGATTCTTTCGACGGATGGAAGGAGTACCAGTGTTTACCAAGAGGTACAGGTTTCTGACATCACGCCCCCTGAGTCAAATATTCAGGTGAATGGAGTAGTTGAGAGATCATTCAACGAGGCCGTGATCCTGAGTGCAGACTTCTCAGATAACTGGGGGGTCTCTTTGGTGGAGTGGTTGGTAGATGGGGAAATTTCTGCCTCTTTCTCAGGGGACCTCTCCGGAGCGGACTCATTCTCACACTCTTTCGGCTCAAACGAGACTTCGGGCGAGCACACCATCACCCTGCGTGTTACTGACAGGTCGGGAATGTCATCTGAGGACACAGCAGTGATCAGCCTCTACGATTCGACACCTCCAGTATCGGAGGAGTATGACGAGGAGTCTAGTACAGTCGTCGGAGAGACCACTAGGCTGAGCATCGGTTTCTCTGATCCAGAATCAACCAACCTGTATTTCTCATGGGACTTCGATGCAATGACCGACTCCGATGGTGATGGCGATACGAACAATGACGAAGACGCCAGCGGACCAGTGGTACTCCACGCATTCGAAGAAATTGGTGTGTATCGTGTAATATGCAGAGTACAGAATGAGGCTGGATTAGTCTCTGAGTCAGAGATACTCCTGACGGTTACCGACGGAACGGAAGGCAACTCACTTTCATCCACCGAGATGTTGATGATTGCAGGTGCCGCCATACTGTTTATCGTAATTCTATCCCTCGTTTTGATGAGGATATCCACCAACAGGAGAATGGCTGCCATGATGGCAGAGGAGGAGCCCAAGACAGAGGAGGAGGCTCCAAGGGAGATGACCGCTGAAGAACAGAAGGCGATGTGGAGCACAGGCGGCTCCAACATAGCCCCTTCCCAGCCATATGGGGGATTCTCAAGTGGGATGTCCGGATTACCTGAAGCGGCAACCCAGGACCCCCAGTCAATGGAGATCGGAGATGAGATGGCAGATCTTTTGTCACCCGAGGAAAAGGCCCCCTCGGACTCCCCTCCGAGCGCTGCCGAGGAGCTACTGAGTGCCTTTGACGATGAAGAGCCACCGGTTAACTTGGAGGAGGGAGTAGTCGAGTACACTTTCGATGATGAGCCGGATACAAGCACCGAGAATTGGAGTCCTACTGACGAGCAGGCGGACCCAGTCGAAGAAAGGAAGGTTAGGCAGGCTTGCTCTTCTTGCGGGAAGCTGTTCGAGCTCGAGCTCCCGGAAGGTGTCAACTCAGCCAAGACCGCATGCCCACACTGTGGGTCAATTGAGAGAGTCAGCTTAGCGTGAATCTTCAATGGGGCATTACATAACAATGACTACAGCGAACTCAAGCAGGGCAATACCCTTTAGCGCACCTCTATGAGGTGCGAGTATGAACAGTGGCAGTGTCAGGGTGATTCACCATGCGCCGCGATCTTACAATTCAACCAGCATCCTGATTGTAATGATACTTCTTTTGCCCCTGTTCTCACCGATTTCCAGTGTCAATGCCGAGGCTAGGATAGAGTCTCAGGACTTCCAGATTCTCGATGACTTGGATAGTGTTCTCGGACAGCGTCAAGACGTTTTAGATTCGAATTCAGTCGGACAGATTGCAGGACCCTCGTTGGATGCAGTTCGGGATGGAATTTCAGATAGCGGCCCGAACCAACCACTGTCGTCGATAGGAGAGGCACTGGTTGACTCATCTATGGTCGAGACTTCCCCACCGTCACCAGATCACCCACTTCCCTACAATGTGATTCTCGGAATAGAGGACGGCTCCACCGGACAGGTTGACAATGTTTGGCAGACTCTGGTCAACATCACAGATTACGTCATTCTTACTGAATTCAAGGATCTGGATGGCAACGTCATAAGGAATACCGAGGTAGTCACCTTCACTGCAAATTTCCTTTCACTTTTGAATCTCCAGACTGATCCTCTGAGCCACGCTGTCGACGTTGATAACGACGGAGATGACGATATCCAGGTTGGCCTAGGAATATCTCTTGGCCCCATAGGTCTTGACAATATCATCTCAGATTCGGGGACTCTATGGATACAGCCAGCAATTACGTATTCAGTAGATGTTCTAGACTCGAGTACAACCGATCCAATGTGGGATGAAGTTGACACGTTACAGGTATCCCTCATCAAGGCGTTCGCATACTCTAGTCCCGACTCAATACTGGCCTTGGGGGATGGTGAGAGTTACATTTGGGTGGTCGATTCATCGTTCAATACAATGCCGAATCAGTTCTCATTGGAAGTCGGTATCGAGAGAGTGTTCTTCAATGCCAGCGCGGTAATGCAAGACCTCATCCAGGCCATCCTAAACATCTTCTCATCAAATTTCGATGGTACGGGAATGACACTAATTGGAATCTCTGCCCCCTACTCCATCTCTGTCGACTCAAGCAATATGGATACCTGCCCCGATAGATATACTCCAGACCAACTCCTTTTCCTGCCTTCGGATGAGATTGACTGCGGCGTATCTGTCGGTTTAGGGTACGGCCACTTCGCACCCCCAGATTCAGATGGGGTGAGGGGCCTATGGGAGCTTGCTTACATCAACATAGACATCCACCCCAACAAAGAAGCGATGGTAATTCCGGGAGATCTGGAACTGATAATCAGGACAGACAGTACCCTTCCAGCAGCGGGTGGGATAGAAGGCGACAGAAGCCTCACTACGGTCGAGTATTTCGCCGATCGCAAAGCGGATTTGCACATACATTTCTACGAGGACCGATCCAATTCCCCTCCTGAGGACAATGGAGGGGCATTTGGCAATATCACCGAGTCTCTCGGTTGGATTAGGGGCATGCCTGAGGGCTCCCTCTCTCCCGGTGAGATTACGAGAATTTTCAGAATGCTTGGATCGGAAGATGAACCAGATCTTCCAGGGGGAAGGCCAAGCCGCCTAGGAATGATTCTTGGCATCAAGAATTTCTCCAGGGACACCAGTCCAAACGTGGATGACCCCACACTCCCCGTTAACCCAGCGCATCCGCCAGTCAGTATGATCCTACTGAGGTCAGCCCAGACCATTGATTCACTCGAGTACCAATCATGGTTCCAGAGGGGGGGTCAAGCCGAAGACCACAGAAGAGTCAGTATAGAATTGGACTCCATACCTCCTGCATTGGTATTGTTCGGGTCATTCGATGTCGGGGGTTCGGAGGGCGATGATACCGATCTCGATGATTCTGAGAATATGGATTTCGTATCCAGAATAATGGACTCCCTGATACTCAATTTAGTCGATCTTTACTTGGATGTCGGCTCTACCCTAAACGACATTCCGTCTACAGTGGTCAGTGCGATAACTGGGGGTGTCGGATCGGGAGGTGATCTCCAGGGCAGAGAGTTCAACCTCCTGATGCATGATCACTGGGGTGCCCAGAGGACTCCGACCACGATCTCTAGGATAGGAATGGAACTGGGATCGAGCCAGCATCCGGTCTTACAGGGGGATCATTTGGTTCTAGCAAATGATAGATCTCTTACTCAAGTGGTCGGGAGGTCTGGGGCTTTAGTCGATCCACTGGTCCCGATTGCCGCTAGTATAGGGTTCAGTGGGCTTTCAGCATTCACGCTGGACGATGATGATGTACTTGACGAGTTGACCGTTTACCTCAGTACAGATTCCTCCGAGGAATTCAATTTCATCTATATCGAGCATGACGAGGGGACGATTTCTGATTCGTCCCATCAAGCACTTTCAATTTCTGACATCCCAGACGAGATCAGTCTGTTCCTAACTACTGAAGATGCCCAGTACTCCGCCTCGAGCACGATGGAGACAATTACATACACCGGAATTGACAATGATCAGAGGCAGGCAGTAAGGATATCCGATTTCCCCGAGGAGTTCTCTTCAACGTTCGGTAGCTCATCGAGCTGGTCCTCAACATCATCAATTGGAAGTATAGAGGCCCAAATCACCAACTCCTCCTTGCCAGTCACCATGGGAGGGGACCATTTCCTCTTCCATCACGACCCCAACGATGGGACTTCAACAATCTCATCCAGAATCTCAGGCATCTCGGATGCTAGTTGGCTACCTCCTCTCGAAGAGGGCGCATCCGGTTCCGCTGGAAGGGGAACAGCATCCATCTCAGCTGCGGGAGACAGGCCCCTTAGCATCAGTGTCGACCACGCCCCGACAAGTGATGAAGACCAACTTTCGGCCCTAGCAATAATCGACCCTCTCCCCTCTAGTGTTTCAATAGAAATTCCCACTGGCTCTGATTCAGGTCCAACACTCGATGTTCCCGAACTCAACACCTCAATGGGCCTCTCTGGACTAGCATTCTTCCTCGGTGGATTTGCTGACCTTGGGCGCTCGGTGAATGCAGTCCTCTCGGGGATTACAACTGACATTTCGACTGGCTCTGGTGAAAGTTCCGGAGAGGAAGATTTCTCTTTCGGAATGCAATTGGAGGCCGATGCACCATTCGATCTAACCGTTGAATCCAGCCATGGTTCCGGGACTCTCGTCGCCCCTCCTTGGGTTCATGGGGTGTCATTCAACGCTGCCTCAACTGGAATCTCCGACGGCTTCCACCTCAGAACTTGGCTTCCAGACCTACCTCCAGTTGTCGACATGTCAATTTCTAGAACATCAGGAACCGACACCGAGGATTGGGATGTCAAACTGGGTCTGGATGGTTGGATCCCAGCACATAGCGAACTCATGATTTATGCCCAGGGGATAAATGGCCAAGACCTCTTCATGACTCTCAATGGCCTCGAAGTAGGTGTACAGACAGGACTCCTGGTGGAATCAACATTCGAATTCAAGACGGTTGCTGGAATTACAGAGGTCTCCACGTCTACCCACTATTCAATGACCGACAGATTAGATTGGGTACATGCTCTACTGGTCAACAGGGAAGCAGGCAGTAGAACCGAGATAATGATCGACGAAATTCCCGAGACTGTCGATTTTACTGCAAGTCTGGGTACTGCGATATCCATTGACATGACGGTGCCAGACGTCTACCTCAGGGAAGGAATCGGAATCAAATCGATAATGATGCAACAGATGCAATGGCTAGACTCATCATGGCACCCTGCCACGGTATTCCTCACTGATTTACCCGGGTCAATCAACCTCACAACCGAACCAGACCCAAATTTTGACATCACCAAAAGCCTCGCATTCCAGGGAATGCCAATACTGGACTTCAGTGCTTCGAGCGAGGGAATGTCACTCTATATCGAGGCATCCGGTAGGGCCATCAATACGAGGGGCGATACCATACTACTGGCCGAGGGAATGACGGATAGCCTTGTCATTAGGCCAACTGAAGGATTCGGACTTGAAGTCAGATCCGGTGGAGATGGAGTGGATAGGATATACATCAGATCCAGCAACATACCAGCCACCCCCCCAGTCACCATGGAAGAGATGGAGGCTCTAGGCGAGGACCTGAAGAGCGCCACAATTCATGTCCATGAATTCGGAAGATTGTATGGAGTAATCGAAATTTCCGACGTACAGGGCGGTAGAATCATCGTATCCGCTCGCGCATCAGCGGAACTAGCAGGGCAGACCTTTGATTTGAGAGGCGTTCTTCTAGATGCCCAAACAACTTCTGGCGTCCCAACTGCGACGACATTGGGAGTGAACGGCCTTGCCTCGGATCTTTCGTTGCTGAACATGATTCCTGGATTCGACGGCCCCACTCATCACATCATGGTGGTAGAGCCAATATCCTCGGGTATTCTGACGCTATTTGCCACATTCATCGGAGGTGACTGAATGGGACTACTGGAGAGATTTAGGTCAATGGAAGAGCCTGAAGAGACCCCTGAGGAAGAAATTGCTCATGAGGCCCTTGAGTACATCGAGGACAAACTGAGAAAGGTCTCCCCAACCAGGGTCCTGTTCGCATCTGTCGCGGCCCTACTGATGATCTCAGCTACCCTTGTGGTCGTCGCCTGGGTTGTTCCTTATGACAGAGTTTCAGTCGATGTGGTGTATAGGCAGGGAGCTGCTGGGCACGTCGTGTTGGCGCAGATTAACAATGAAGGAAGCAGGTCAATAGAGCAGGTTTCCCTAGATATCAGATTCCTAGACTCAGATGGCATTGTCGAGATAGATCGTGCTCACTATGACACGGAGGTGATTGCCGCACACACATCAATTGCAGGTGACGAACTAGAGCTTATTGTGCCAGGGGTTTCCGTGTGGCAGAACTATACAATCGAGATCATCCTTAGCTATGATAACTACCAAAATGGAGTATATGTGAAGGAGCCTTATTCTGTTGGCGAGTGGACAATGGAACTTTTCAAGGTCAAATCCCCTCTCAAAATACTCTGAAGATGACTGAACTATAGTTCAGTTAACCCATATGCTCAAAATGGTCCCGACAGGGGATAGTTACAATGAACCAGCGCGTGACCCTCCTCGTTCTCGGAATCCTCATGCTTTCCTACGCCCCATCTATGGGTTTCGGTTCGGACAGCACCACGAATAATTCCGAAGGACTGAACACGGGCTTAGACAGAGTGGAGATTTCCCCCGATCCAAATAGTATCAGGGATTTGGGGCTGCCCACGATTTACGATGGATTGGAGGATGTTAGGGAGGTTACTGCCGATACCGTAATCGGAATCTACACCAAGTTAGGACTCATACCAAGGGTATCAATGGACTCGCAAATCTCAGAACCCCGTTCAGATTTGGCCATAGCCCTTGTTGACGGAGAAGTCGGGCTTTGGGATGCTAGGACTGAAATCTCAGAAATAGAAGGAATCGAGATTCGCTCCATGATACCCCCCTCGGGTTTCCTGATTCAAGGAACAGAGGAGTCACTGAGCTCGTTGATTGCAGTAAACTCAGTTGTAGCCATTCACGAGGTCCCTTCCGGCCTCCTTGCCCACGACTCTCTGATGCATCTTCTCGCTGGAGATGAGATACAAGTCGAGGTTATAGGGTGGAAGAATGAGCAGTTGGTAAGGCAAGAGGACCCTGGACTCGGACTACATGACTCGCTCTTCGCCGCAGCTTCAAAGTGGCTGGAAGATGCGTGGTCACCTGAGGAAGGAAGGTACTGGGGTACACTATCCTCGCAGAATCTCCCATCTCTCCTTTCCCACCCCTCTGTGGCGTATGTTGCACCCCAACCAGTTTTGGTGATTCACAACGATCAAGCAAGATCAAACATGGGGATTAACACTGTAGACAACGCATTCATCACCGAACTAAATGGAAGCGGTCAGACCGTAGCTGTAGGAGACTCAGGACTAGACGGCGACCATGGTGACTTCACCGGGAGGCTTTCCGGAGTTACCTCCGTGACTCCCGGTGATTCGTCCACTGCAGACCCTAGTTCCGGACATGGGACCCATGTTGCCTGCACCGTTCTTGGCTCTGGTTTCAGGAGTAGTGGCGGTTACAAGGGGATAGCACCAGAAGCAAATCTCTACTTCCAAGCCATGGAGGACGATGATTCAGGGGCCCTCTACAGCTATGGCATCAACTCAATGCTAAACTCGGCATACAACGCTGGAGCTAGAATACATACCAACAGCTGGGGCGCCGGAAGCGGCTTTGGCAGTTACTCGACACAATCTGAGGATGCCGATGATAGGACTTCTACGTGGGATCAGTATTGGTCATACGATGGAATGACAGTCCTCTTCGCGGCTGGCAATGAGAGAAATGACGGGGTATCGCCCCCAGGAACCGCGAAGAACGTAATTACGATTGGCGGGCATAAGAATAGGTACAGCGGCGCTCCGGATGAAATGTACTACTGGAGCAGCAGGGGCCCAACTGACGATGGCAGGATAAAGCCTGACTTAGTTGCCCCCGGAGACTATGTACGTTCTTGTAAAGCCCAGGAGGCATCAGATGCACAGGGATCATGGGACAACACGTGGTATCTCGAATACAGCGGGACTTCCATGGCTACGCCAGCTGCAGCGGGAGCTTCCGCCTTGGTTAGGGAATACCTGACAGAGGTAATTGGTAGACAGGCCCCCCAAGGAGCCCTGGTGAAGGGGTTGCTCATACTCGGTGCCAAAGACATGGGCACCCGTGACATCCCAAACGAGGACGAGGGGTGGGGCCGACTAAACCTCGTCAACTCCCTGATAGCAGATGGCGAAGTTGCTATTTTCGTGGATGATAGATCAAGGATCAGGAGTGGCCAAACAGTAGAATACAACTTCGACGTTACATCTTCAGGCCACGAGTTTAAGGCAGTACTGACATGGTCTGACTACCCCGGGTCAACTAGCTCATCGACCCAGTTGAGGAACGATCTCGATCTCGAACTTGTTTCCCCGAGTGGCCAGTCATACAAGGGCAATGTATTCACAAATGGAAGATCGGTCACTGGCGGAACTAAGGACTCGGTAAACAATGTGGAAGTCGTAGCCCTTGATAGTGCGGCCCAGGGGACATGGACTTTGAGGGTCAGAGACGCACAACACGGCGGCTCTAGGACGTGGCAGCCATTCTCCTTGGCCGTGAGAGGATTCAATGTCAACGACCTGAACCCTGATCCAACATTCGTTACCGACTCTTTCGAGGTCTCAACACCAATCCCACAGGTAGGAGAGCAAGTTGAAGTAAGCATCTCAGTGAAGAACCTGGGTGCTGGAACGGTATCTGATTTACCGGTCCTCGCTAGGGTCAATAGCGCTCTTCTTGGAGAGCAATTAGTCTCCCTATCACCAGGCGAGACCGAAGAAATTTCATGGGAATGGACTCCTGGCGATGAGGGCGACGCAGCCTTTGAGTTCTTTATTGATCCAAATAACCTGATAGAGGAACTTTCTGAGTCAAACAACTACTTTGGAGATGTCATAATAGTAAGTGCTCCGGGAGTCAGGGTGACCGCAGATTCTGAGTTGATTTCTCTTTCAGACCCCACTTCAACAACCACCACATGGGACCTCACACTAACAAACACCGCTCTATTCGAAACGAATGCCTCGATCACCGCATCGCCCCCCGTAAGGATTCAGGATGGCACAGAATTCGGATGGTTCCAGTCATTCACTTCAAACACATTCAACCTGATGCCAACAGAGTCAATTTCGGTTGGAATGACCATGGTGCACCCTTCCCCGCCCCCTCCTGGGACCTATTCCATGACCGTAACCGGTTATGATATCGAAAATGACATAGAATCGGAACTATCCCTAATTTTCGATGTTCCAGTTCTTGGAGACGCTGACATTCAGATACTCAATGAACAGATTTTAGTCAGCCCGTTGGTTCAAACCCACACCCAGATTTCAGTAGTTAACGGAGGAAACGGTGCCCAGTCATATGATGTCGAACTGGTCTCTCCCGCAGGATGGCACTTGGGTCTGGATGATATCGGGGCATTCGAGGGCTCATCCCATGGTTCAACAGGCACACTCCAGAAAGACAGCAATAAAATCGTGGACATCACGATCAATCCACCAGGAGCAATGATTCCAGCCGGATCTACGTACGAGGCCGCGATAATTATCCACTCGCGTGTTGGCTCCGATTCGTGGACTCAAGACATTGTTCTTGTCGTAGATGCGGTAGACGAAGTATCTACGACTCCAATCTCGGGAGGCATCGAGAATCAAGTATCCCCAGACTCTCTTCTGGAGATTCCGATTTCATTCAATAACATGGGCAACAGGGAATTGGTTCTACAACCCTACCTAATGGCAATTCCGGGCGGTTGGTCAGTCTCAGGAACTCTCTCGACCGTCACCATCCCTGCAGGGCAAACAGCAGATTGGACTATGTCATTGCAAGGAAACGGAATTGCTGTTAGCGGCCTCTTAGAAATGAGATTTGCAACTGAAGACGGATTTAGAATTGACTGGAACCGCACTCTCGACGTCCTCTCAGCGGCATCCCCTAGAATTTCATTCCACCAGATAGACCTTCCAGATGGAACCTCGGCTGACACAATTCTAGGCGTTCCTGACCACCCTGTTGGCGCTCCAGGATTTGATTTGACTTGGATGGTTTGGAATGAGGGCTCAGGGACATGGAGGCCAAGCACCAATCTTGAGCTCCCGAACGATGAGTGGTCATCCACTTGCACTGGCCCTACATCGCTCTCACCTGGCGCGACATCCATGGTCTCCTGCCTAGTTACAATACCAGTCTCGGAGCCGGCTGGATCAGAGCCAGAAATCACACTTGTTATGCAGGGAGAAGGTATCGAGATTAGGGATACCCAGTCATTACTCGTCGAGTCAGCACCTAGGATCGTTTGGGCGTTAAATTCCGATCCGCTGGCCTATCAGGGCTACACTGCATCTTTCAGGCTAGACGCAACTAACACGGGCAACACGGACATTTCTCACACGTTACAGGTCGAGGCTCCATCGCAGTGGAACGCAGGCGTGGCCGATGGCGTGAGGCTAATCCTGTCTCCCGGCGAATCGAGGAGTGTAATTGTTGACTTCCTCCCAAACAGCGGCGCTGATGGGACCATAACTCTGACCTTAGTTGGCGCCGAGGATATCGAGGGGGGCGTCTTCGAGATCGATGTAGATGTCAAGCCCTCAGTTGATGGGGAGGGTGGTTTGGATAGCCTAATGCCAATTCTAGTACTTTCACTGATCGTGGCATTGGTGGTTGGAATAGGTACATTCGCATATGTCAGGACAGATGGAAACCCGACCTCCCTCTTCAACAACGACAAAGTGAACAGAGCAGTCCAGAAGATAGTTCCAAAGGTTGAGGAAAAGGAAACCAGCGGTATTCCGTGTTGGCTATGTAGTATTGACGTCACAGTGGGCGAAGCGTTGGCCTGTTCGTCCTGTGGGGCTAGGTATCATAAGGCAGGCCAGATTTCTGGTTGTGACATCATGAAAACGGGCAGATGCATGCATTGCGATGCCGAATCCGATGACTTAGTCGAGGCTTGATAAGCGCGACCCTAAGGGTCGCGTGGTGCGAAGCCCTTAGAGGGACGGTCTAGTGCGAAATGCGATGAAGCCGAGCAATTCAGCCAGTCTGATAGTCGCCCTGCTCGTTCTTAGTGTCGCTTCGCCACTAGTTTCTGCGGATGTCGACATCTCGGTTTCCGCCAATCCCATGGCTGCGGAGGCGACAACTGATGATGCAGCTGAATATGACATAATAGTGCAGAATTCAGGTGACGATGATGCCCTGGTTTCTCTAAGCACCCAGCAGGGAAATGACTGCAGCGGCTTCACATCAACATTGGAGACCACGACAATTACGGTAGACTCCGGATCGTCAGAGACAGTGAAGCTGACAGTTACCGTTTCCGATCAGGCTAATGGCGAATGCGAAACCACCGTTAATGCCCAGGGCCAAGTCTCTGGAGGCGTCCCAGGCTCCCCCTCAAGCGACGATGTCACCGTAACCACGACCGCGGGGGACGGAGGGGGGTTGTACTCCGTGAAACTCTCAACCGACGAACCGACAACCAAGAACTATGACGGGGAGGATAATGAGGTTACTTGGGATGTCGACGTTGAGAATAATGGAGAGCAACAAGCCAATGTACAGTTGGAGATGACTTCAGACAGTGACTGCGAATCCGACGATCTGACAGCCACTGTTGACCCCGCAATCCTACAGCTAGAGCCCGAGGACCAGGAATCCGTAACTGTAACTGTCGACATGCCGAACGGTGCTGAGACCGAAGCTGGCTCTCATTGCTTCATCCTCAAGGCCACAGTAACCAACGATCCCAATGCAGCCGACCAAGCAGAGGACAACCTAACCATGAGCCTCAACGTTCCAGAGATCAAGGAATGCGAGGGTTCACTTCAATTCGGCTCTCACAGTCTAGACCCCGGTGAGTCAGCATCAAACTCATTCGAGGTTGAGAACATCGGAAATACTGAATGGACCGTTACGGCCAACGCACAGGCCCAAGACGGTCATGATATCTCCGGATGGGTCAGCTTCGACAGTCCAAAGAGCAAGATGCTCGGTGAGCCTGGAAGCTCAGATGACTCCCACACATTCACCTTCGACGTAACTCCTGACGACTCCCTGGAAGCAGGAACCCAGATTGCCATCAACATTCAAGGAAGGGCTGGGACAAATATCGGCTGTGAGAAGGTTCTCACAGTTACCGTGGGACAGGAGTTTGGGGCAGCGATGACCCTGAGCAAATCAACTCTTTCAAACGTCGAACCGGGAACCTCCGGGACCCTCTCAATACAAATTACCAACCAAGGCAATGGCCAGGATACTATGGCCATAGGCGCTAATGGGCTACCTCCTGGGTGGCAGGTCTCGCTTTCCCAGTCCTCAGTCACGCTTGGCAGCTCCCAGTCATCAAACAACAAGCAAACGATTTCTGCAGAGGTTTTGGTACCTAACGATGCCAGTGCAGAGAGTGACGTGGTGATTACCTTCACAGTTGGAAGGGGTGGGGGGTCAGAACCATATGCCACCAGGGACCTTACAGTTTCAGTTGCGGCTCGTCATTCTGTGACCACCTCAATAGTATCGGATCAACAAACAGGGCGCTCAGGTCAGATTGTACAATTCCCAATCGAGATAACAAATTCTGGCAACATAGAGGATACCTTCAGATTGCAGGCCTGTGATCCCGGCGATCAGACAGGATGCAGCAATCCGATGTGGGATGCGTCATTTTCAGATACCAATGGAAACAAAATTCAGCAGGTGGTTCTAGATCCCAGTGAGAAGCGGACAGTATACCTAGACGTATTGGTCGAGGGCGAAGAGGATGCGGACTCTGCCAAGGTACTAGCTAGAATAGCAATCTATGGCACCTCAGAGGCCGATGAACACACCGTTACCGTAGTCGTATCAAACTACAACTACGGGATGGCCGTATCTCCCCAGAATCCCGGAGAAGTACCAAGTCAGATAGACTTGGTACTCCCCCCGGGCGGTGAACTTTCCACCTTCTTCTGGGTGGAGAATACAGGAGACTATCCAGCAGGCGATACTGCTGTAATTACAATCACGGGCATGGACTCCTCGGTAATTAGACAGATGTTCGTAGAGGGGGTCCAGATAGACGGAACTATCCAGATCGCCAAGGCGGAGAGAGTACTTGTTGAAGTCAGAATGGAAGTCCTCGAAGGCGTCGCAAATGGCGTGTCGGGGATAATCAAGGTCAATGCCGCCTCTGAGAGAAACGCTGCTCAGACTACCACTGTGGACGTAATCGTGCAGGTAATGACGATTCATGATCTGAGATTCACACTGGAGAGTCCGTCGGAACAGACCGCAGACTACCCCGAGAAACTCTACTTCTATCTTTTCGTGACGAACCATGGAAACATCGTCGAGGAGGTAGAGATACTCTCAAGCGACTCCCTCAGGGGGTGGACCGTCGACGTTGTTGAAGACGAGTTCGAGCTACAGCCGGGAGAGACAAAGGGTCTCGAAGTCAGAGTCACTCCTCCATCAGAATTGATTGATGATGACACATATAGATTTACGATCATAGTTCAACCCAAGGGCATCTCGGTCGCAGGTCAGCCAATTGAATTGGAGGTCACATCGGTAGCCTCGAGCTCTTTCTTCAGCCTCTCAGACGACGTAGAGGAGATACTTGTCTACGGCCTGACCGGGTTTGGCGGTCTGTTGGTGATAGTACTCTTCCTTCGCTCAAGAGCGGAAAATAGAATGATACAAAGGGCCCTAGAGGAAGAGGATTAATCCTAGCCCTCAATCTGAGTTCTCACCGGATAGGCTTATTGCCCAATTTCAGGTGGACAGAGCTGTCGGTCCCTACGGGACCGGCGGGTGTGTACTATGTCGACTGTCCCTGAGGACTACCTAGCGGTGGCTGTAATGGCTCTGGTTGGAATAGGGTTCCCGGTAATGAGCTTCATCGCTTCTGGGTTTCTAAGGCCAAGAAAGACCGGAAACGACCCCCTGAAATTAAGCTCGTGGCTACTACCTGGTTACGAGACTGACCAATCTCTGTACATACGCAGAGAAAGCACCTATGAGTGTGGAGCGGACCCAGTTGGAGACGCGCATATCAATTTCCATTTCCAGTACTACTGGTACGCCATAATTTTCCTAGTGTTCGATATCGCATTCATGTTCCTTGCATTCGGAGGAGTGGTCGCAATACAGGAAGGGGTGGAGCTTAGTGGAATCTACAATGCACTCGCAACACTCACCGCATTCACCGTTCTGATGGGGCTCGGAGTGTGGCACGTATTCCGAAAGAGGGGAAGAATATACATTTGAGGTGAGGAATTGTCGGACGATCAGAATTATGCAGTTTTCAATAGCAGGATGCTGGTTGACACGGTCGGCGATGTAACGGATGAAGCACTCAAGGCGAGTCGAATCAAAGACATAATCGGAGTTCTCGCAGGCAGGATTTTCAACTGGGGTCAGAGGAAGTCGTTGTTCCCGCTACACTTGGGGATAAAGTGCTGTGCCCTGGAGATGGCCGCTGCTGGAGCTAGTAGATTCGATGCAGAGAGATTCGGTGTTTTCTTCAGATCCAGCCCACGTCAGTGCGACGTACTTCTCGTCAACGGGCCAATCAGCAAGAAGTTCGCTGACCCAATAGTTAGGCTATGGGAGCAGATGCCGGAACCGAAGTGGTGCATAGCCATGGGAGAATGCGCAATTTCTGGAGGGCCATACTTCCAGTCATACAACATCCTTGAGGGAGTTGACACGGTAATTCCAGTAGATGTTTACATCCCCGGGTGCCCTCCAAGGCCCGAGGCCCTAATCGATGGATTCGATAAGTTACGTCAGAAAATAATCAGAATTGGTGCTACGCCCAGTAGCGACAGGCCAGCTACCCAGAGGCCTTTGATTACCGGAGATTTGTGAGGCGTTTGAATGGGCAGAGTAGTTCCAACTTCGACTCAAAAGGCATCGGCCGAGAAGCTCTGCAATGCTATCTCGAAGATGAAGGGTGTTGAAGCGGAGCCACTAGAAAGATCCAGTGGAACGAAGTCACGATGGACTGTTTCAGTGGTCTGTGAGCCAGAAAACTGGAGAAACCTCGCTGAGAAGCTAAGCAAGACACACTTAGTTGACTACTGCTCGATGATTACCGGGATTCACTGGCCCGAAGGACCGGACGAAAAGAAGTGGGAGGTGATCTACCACTTCCTAAGAACCGGAGTGAAGAATCCACCATCTATTGACGGAGTCCTTCAGCCAATCGTTACGGATCCAAATGGTGTGAAGGGCAAAGAAGTCCCTCTGGAAATAGAAGTTAGCATAAGGCTTCCAGATACCAGAACTCCCTCAGTAGCTAGCATTCAGGACATCTGGGTCGGCGCTGACTGGAATGAGAAGGAGACCTGGGACCTTGTTGGCATAGATTTCGATGGCCACGTTGGGATGAGGAGGGTTTTGCAACCCCATGAAACGCCCACTGGATACCACCCACTCCAAAGGCATCACAATTTGAGGTATCATGAATTTGAAGAGATGTACGATGACCCGCAGGGCTTCGGTCGGAAGCCAGATGACATTGGTAAGGTAAAGTGAGGTTAGAGTATGGCAGAAATGTGGATTTCAATGGGTCCTCAGCACCCAATGACGCATGGCTTGTGGACATTGAAGATCAAGGTTGACGGCGAGACAGTGGTTGACACGGTCCCTGACTTGGGCTATATCCACAGGGGCGTGGAGAAGATTTGCGAGACTAGGGACTTCACACAAATTACGACATATTGCGACAGACTTTGCTATGCAAGCGCCAATACGTGGTCCCATTCATACATCTACGCAGCCGAGGACCTCCTTGGAGTGGAAGTCCCAGAACGTGCAGAATATATTCGCCTCATCGCAGTAGAGCTCCAGAGGATTGCATCGCACCTCATGTGGATGGGTGCTTACGGGCCAGATACCGGTAATCTCTCAGTAATGGTTTGGTGCCTGAGGGAGAGGGAGATGATGATGGATCTTCTGCAGGAGCTCGGAGGATCCAGGATGCACTACAACTTCCCACGTATTGGAGGAGTCAAGAGAGACCTTCCGCATGGATTCGTACAAAGAGCCCGATCAAAACTCCATCTTTTCCTCCAGAGAATACAGGAGTATGAGGCCCTCTTCGATGAAAGCACAGTTTTCCTAGTCAGGACCCAGGGGGTTGGGTATGCTAAGCCGGAGGAGATGATCAACCACGGCGTTTCAGGCCCAAATCTCCGAGCAGGAGGGGTCAACCACGACGTCAGGTGGGCACATCCTTACTCAGTTTACAGTGAATTAGATTGGGAACCTCCTGTGGAGAGGTCCTCAATCAAAGGCGCCGACTGTTATGATAGGTACAGAGTAAGGGTTGAGGAGATGAGAGTGAGTGCACTCTTGGTCCTGCAGGCTATGGAAAAGCTACCAGGTGGATCAGATACTTACCACGAGCCGGGAGATCGAAAGCTACTGGCAAAAGCACCCAGCAGAGCTCCCGAGGGAACAAGTGGATACCATCACTTTGAGGACAGCAGAGGAGAATCAATGTTCTATATCGCAGGGGGCGGGGAGAGCAGGGGTAAGAACCCATACAGGGTGTCAATCAGATCGCCCATGTTCATCACGATTCCTTATGCCTCGAAGTGCATGATTGGATACAAGGTGGCTGACATTCCTGCAATAATGGGGTCCTTCGACCCATGCATCGGAGAAACGGATAGGTGATAGTGTGACGAGTAGTGATTGGCTGGATCTGCGCGGATGGTTCGAGTCATCCATTGGCTGGTCAATGGATCAAACCCATGACCTCCTCCCAGATTCAGACTACAGCCTCGGTCCACTGGGTTCAGTAAACCCGCAATCAGGATTTGCATCAATACAGCCTGCGTTGGAGGCCTTCTTCCATGCAACGATAATGTGCACAGTGGTATTCACAACCCTGATGCTAACCATGCTCGCAATACCCTACATTGAGAGGAAATTCATCGGTCGACTGATGGACAGATTAGGTGCGACTACAACTCTCAGGAGCCTCTGGGTCGGAGAGAGCGGAGTGACTGCTGGAGAATGGTGGAATCAACTTCCCCTTGGTATTGGAACTCCCATCGGATGGGTCGTCAAAGCCCTAAATGCCAATTGGGGTAACGATCACGAATTAGAGGCCGTATCTAGGGTCAACAACAGGAGTTACCATGGATACTGGTTCCTACTGCCCGGATTCTTCCAAGCGTTCGCCGACTTCTTCAAATTCGCGACTAAGGAACACCTCGTACCGAAGGATGCGGACAGGGTAGTATTCGAGGTAGCACCAGTAATCATCGTCTCTACAACCGTGATGGTATTCGCATTCGTCCCCTTCGGGCCTCACATCTATGCAGCAAACCCAGACCTCTCCCTCCTCTTCATGATGGCCATATTCGGTGTGGCCCCGCTTGGCGTATTCTTCGCTGGATGGGCCTCCAATAACAAGTATACACTGATTGGGGGAATGAGGTCCGCTGCCCAACTTACAGCTTACGAGATACCACTCCTGATTACCGTACTAGGAGTGGCCGTGCTCAGTGGATCACTCAACATCATCGAGATTGTAGACTTCCAAATGGGACAAGAACAGGGGAACGTCTGGAATATCTTCCTGATGCCTCTGGGTGCCGCACTATTCCTAGTTACTATGATCGCCGAAGTCGAGAGAATCCCATTCGACATGCCAGAGGCCGAGGCCGAACTTGTAGAAGGATGGTGGACAGAGTATGGCGGAATTCGCTGGGGGCTTATGTTCTCCGCGGAATACATGCGGTCATACGCAGCGTGCATACTGTTCGCACTCTTCTTCCTAGGGGGGTGGGAGGCCCCCTTCCAGCACACACTCTCAGACTTACCGACCATCGGAACAGTCTTCTCAACAATCTTCGGGCTCATTCCCGGACTCGTCTGGGTGCTACTGAAAGCATGGCTCCTATTCGCCGTCTTTGTCTGGATTAGGGCTTCTCTCCACAGGGTAAGAACAGACCAGATACTCGAATTTGGATGGAGGTATCTACTACCACTATCAATGCTACATCTCGTAGTTTCAATATACCTAAGGTTGGAGCACTACCATGGAGGAAACTGGGACTTGTGGGTCCCAGCATTAGTATCTGCCGTGTCACTGATTCTTTTCGTGATATACCTCATGGACGAAGACGAGGAAGCTTTGGATCTGCAGAGTCGCCCGTATAGTACTCAAGCGGTGATCAAGGCTTCACCAGGGAGCCATAGGGATTAGAGGGGGAAATAGAATGAAGTACAACACAGGACACCCGAGAGCCACACCTAATTTTAGGAATCTAGTCATACGTCCAATGTGGATGACTCTCAAGACAGCTTTGCGAACCGTGCCATTCCTAGGCCGACTCAATTTCCTCAGGAACAGCTACCACGGGGAGTACGAGAAGATGGTGGATGCAACCACCATACAGAGAGTCGGCGAAGACCATCCAAGTGTCGGTCAGAAGTTCGCAGCAGACAGGGAGACTAGCCAGATTATGCCGTTCCTGGAAAGGCCAGTCACTGTGATGTATCCGTACGAGAGGCTAGAGGACCTGGAACCTTGGCTATTCGTCCCGGGCAACTACAACGGTAGGATTGGAGTGATCTGGGAGACATGCACCGCGTGCAAGGCCTGTGTCAGAGCTTGCCCTAATGACTGCCTTCACATGACATCAGAAGTTCGAGTGAACGTCCTTGACACCGCAGAAGAAGGAGATGAATGGCACGGCTACGGAAGTGAAGTTGAGGAGGGCGGATATGCAGCTCGGCCTAGGGACGATTCCGGAGCGGAAGACTTCGACCTCATGACAGAACATACGGCCGCTCCGTCTGAGTATGACTTTGCGGAGGTAATCGACCTCACAGGCGACAAGGCTACCGTTCGTTGGATGGACGGCTCGGGAGTAGAGACCCTAGACACCTCTGACCTGAAGCCAGCTGAGAAGGACATAGTCTCCGGAAGAATAGATCTCGGGAGGTGCATGTTCTGCGGCCTTTGCATGGAGTCATGCCCATTCGAATCGTTCTTCATGACCAATGAGTATGATGGGATGTCAGGATTCTCCCGCCAGGACCTCTGGATGGATGCAGATCGAACCAGAGTACTGCCATCAACTCACAAGGAACGGGTTGACATGGAGCTCGCCAAGCGTGCTGAGAAGGAGCTCAAGAAGAGAGAGCGAAAGGCTGCCAAGGCGCAGGCGGAGGCATAAGCTATGGGACTCGACTTCGAGGCACTGGTGTTCGTTATCCTCTCAGCTGTAACAGTTGGCGGAGCGATTGGCTGCGTTTATGGAAGAAGGGTCGCCCACTCACTACTCTTCCTGATGCTTACCTTCTTCGGCGTCGCGGGAATCTTTGTCCTCGCCAGTGCAGAGATGCTAGCCGCCATCCAAATCCTGGTCTACTTGGGCTCCGTCATGCTCGTAGTGCAGTTCGGGGTAATGCTCACAAGGAAGCAAATCCAGGAGGGCGACATAGAATGAGGTTCATTTCCACAGCGACTAGGCTAGGGGTCGTTGCCTTCGTCCTAGTGCTCCTGAGAGAGACAATGGATCCTGCTAACTGGCCAGCTATCGAGGAAGCACCACAACCATCCACACTGGATATGGCAAATGCATTGTTCGACGAATGGGCAGTGGCCACAATCGTTCTGGGTGCCCTTCTGGCTATGGCGATGATTGGGGCTTCCTACCTAGTTCGCGACGAGAGGCTGATTAATTTGGTCTGGGATATGGGAGGGGAAGACCAATGATTGACCCAAGCTGGATAGCAGGTCTCGGAGTGATTCTCTTCGGAATCGGCCTCATAGGTGCATTCTCGAGAAAGAACGCCATAGTGGTCCTAATGTGCATCGAGGTCATGCTCAACGCCGCTAATCTGAACTTCGTTGCCGGGGTCATGTACTGGGGCGGATCTGATGGGTGGGTATTCACAGCAATAGCTATCGCAATAGCAGCGGCAGAGGTTGCAATCGGTCTGGCAATCTTCCTCTCACTATACAGCACACAAGAGACAATCTCTCTAGATGAGGCGAACATCCTGAAAAACTGAGGTGTGACAATGGGCGAAAATAAGAGCGAGTTAGGACTTCTTGTCTACATCATCCCATTCCTAGCGATAGTCCCGGCGTTGCACAGCCAGGGTTGGGACTCATCCGAATCAGCGATTCTAATTGTGGCAGTCCCATTCGTAACATTCCCGGTGATTCTAGTCGCCGGCCAGTTATACAACGGTCACGAGACGTGGAAAGACAAGCTCAAGGAAGGTGGGATCCTAGCTCTCGGGGCCCTTGGAACATCCTTGATGGCAGCGATTTGGCTGGTTTACGACTACTTCGACGCACTCCCGGATTTCGGTGATCAGAACAGTATCGCACATTGGTTGGAATGGGTGTCCTTCGACCTCCTGCAGTCTGACTACACACTGACATCCTCCAAAAATATCCTCGGAGTCGGCGTATGGGTCGACTCACTGACACTGATGCTCCTCTTCGTTGCGACGTTCCTTTGCTTCCTGATCTGCTGGTTCAGCCTCGGCTACATGAACACGGACCCGATCAATGACGATAGGAATCACAGGTTCTATGGAGAATTCGTGCTATTCGCCCTAGGCATGTTTGGAATGGTGCTGGCGGACAACTTCCTCTGGCTATTCATATTCTGGGAGATAATGGGGCTATGCTCATACTTGCTAATTGGCTTCTACTACTGGAAGGAGAGTGCAGCGTATGCGGCCAAGAAAGCATTCCTAACCACCAGGGTCGGAGACGTTTTCCTTATGGTCGGGCTATTCATGCTCTACGACATCTACGGCTCTCTGGAGTTTTCAGTGATCTTCCACGACCCATCCCTGCACGGAGCAGTCGACTCCACACAACTCTTCTGGGCGCTATTGATGATGTTCATTGGAGCTGTCGGCAAGTCAGCACAGTTCCCCCTGCACGTCTGGCTTCCTGATGCCATGGAGGGCCCAACCCCAGTCTCCGCACTAATCCATGCGGCTACGATGGTCAATGCGGGCCTCTACCTAGTAGCTAGGATGGTCCCCTTCGTTGACGTTGGCCACCACGGCGTTCCAGGCCTAGAGGACCTAGGGCTGATCATCGCTTACGTCGGAGGAATAACCGCGTTCATGGCAGCCGCAATCGCCTTCGTTCAGAATGACATCAAGAAAGTACTCGCGTACTCAACCATGAGCCAACTCGCATACATATTCACTGGGCTCGGCGCTGCACTTTGGTTCTACAATCATGACGAGCATCATGCAGCAGTAGTCGTCTTCGGCGCTTCCATGTTCCATCTATTCAATCACGCGATGGCAAAGGGTATGCTATTCATGGCCAGCGGATCCGTGATTCACGAAGTACACCATGCCCATGATCATCTCCACCACGGGGATGGACACCATGATTTCGATCCGCAGGACATGCGGAATATGGGAGGCTTGGCCTCCAAGATGCCAGTCACGGCAACCGCGATGATGGTCGGTTCCATGTCCATAATCGGTATTCCCTTGATCGGGGGATTCTGGTCCAAGGAGGGCATAATTGCTGAGACATGGCTAGCCGCCTTGGATCACGAGCCCCTGATGATAGGCCCAGCCATACTAGTCCTCCTCACTGCAGGAATGACTGGCTTCTACATGTCTAGGATGTGGTTCATGACTTTCGCCGGTGAGCCAAAGAGCGATGTTGTCAACCACGTCCATGAAGAAACCCCTTGGATCAAGCAGCCACTGATAATACTAACAGCAATATCCGCATTTGGCGGAATGGCATTCGCCTTGCTCGGAGCTACAGATTACCTCTCTTCGTCCTACGGGGGGTCCGGACACCTAAGGCTCCACGAATCAACGCTACTCGACTCGATTATTTACAAACTGGAGTACGCGTTCCTGCCTAAAAATCAGAATCTAAGGATAGTTGGCTGGACCACTATTTTCCTATCTTTCATAGTAGGCCCAATTTTCGCAGCCAGGGTCCACGGCGGCCAACTCGCTAAGGGCGAGTCCGCGACCCCAGTGGTGTCTTGGCTAGTCAGCCTCTCCGGCAAGTTTGGCAGTCAGGACGTCACATCTCTATCAGAATCAGACCTCGCTGAAGCATTGGAAAACAGGCTATACTTCGATGAGCTTTACGAGGGTGTGCTCGCAAAGACCGTTATCCCATTCGCTGCATTCGCTGCATGGTTCGATAGGGCTGTCATAGACGGGGTCATCAAACAGATCGAGTCAAACTCCGTATCTGGATCCCTGCAAGTTAGGACTCTTACAACTGGAAGTGCCCGAGACTACATCCTCATGACCGCCGTTGGAATGCTTTCCATCATTGTTCTAGTATGGGGGATCAGCTCATGATTAACGATCCCCTTTCCGTGATTACACTGGCCCCGATAGCAGTGGGAATGGCATTGCTCATCCTGCCCAAGTTGGTAGATTCAGCAGAGGGTCTGGCGCGCGCCTCCAGGGCGATAAGTATGGGAGTTTCACTAGCAATGCTAGCCATCACCACAATGGTATTCTTGGGGGAGATAGGCAATGTCGACTGGACCAACTATGGCTCTGGATATTCACTAACAAACGAATCATTTCTCCTGATACCTTCGATAGGTGTCTCTTGGAAAGTGGGAATTGATGCTTTGTCATTCCCCATGGTTTGGCTAACGACGCTCCTCATTCCAATATCCATGCTAGTCGAGTGGGATGCAAAGAGGGGACATCTATTCCACCCCCTAATTCTTGTCATGGAAGGGGCGCTAATAGGGGTCTTCGTATCATTAGACATGTTCGTCTTCTACGTCTTCTGGGAACTAACCCTGGTCCCCATGTTCTTCCTAATCATGGTGTGGGGAGGGGAGGACAGGAGATACGCTTCTCTGAAGTTCTTCATCTACACATTCACTGCAAGCGTCGTCATGCTGGTCGGAATTCTTGTGATGTACCTGTATACTCCGGACGTAGCCGGCTCGGGAACAATAACCGGCCACACTTTCGATCTTGGAGTCATGGTTTCTTCAGCGTCAGGAATTCCTAGCGAGGGCCTTAGGCATCTTGTCTGGATAATGCTACTGATAGGGTTCGCTACGAAGATGCCAAGCGTTCCCGTACACACATGGCTACCCGATGCCCACGTTCAGGCCCCAACCGCCGGATCTATGCTTCTTGCAGGGGTCATGCTGAAGATGGGGGCGTACGGCTTCTTGAGAATCGCCGTTACAGCCCTTCCGGAGTCCACAATCGCATTCATTCCGCTTCTCATATTCCTAGGCATGGTAAGCCTCGTTTACGGCGCTTGGGTGTGCATGGGGCAGACTAATCTGAAGAGGATGGTCGCCTACTCCTCAGTATCGCACATGGGGCTGATTTTCCTAGGTATAGCCACAATGCAGCCTCTCGGAATTGCTGGGGCACTGTTCATGATGTTCGCCCACGGGATAATCAGTCCGCTACTATTCGCAGTAGCTGGAGCATTCAAACACCACTACCACACTCTCGAAATCGGTTCCATGAGGGGCATAGCTCACCATAGTCCATGGCTCGCAGGCCACATGATGCTCGGATGGATGGCTAGCCTTGGCCTTCCACTGTTGGCTGGATTCGTAGCAGAAGTCACAATCCTAATTGCATTCTGGATGACATTCGGATGGCTAGTATTATTGCCTGCCCTGACCCTAATTATCACAGCTGTTTACTACCTAACATCGATGCAGAAAACCATATTCGAATCTGACGATCCGCACCATGGCATACTCCCCGAGTCCCTTCATGGGGAAGACCCATCTGACATCACATGGCATGAGAATGCAGGTATGCTTATCCTCGGCGCTTTCACCGTCCTATTCGGAATTCTACCATTCATCTTCTGGGACATGATGTCTGACTGGAGCTCAGGATTCATGCTCGAATTCCTAACTCAAGCAATGGAGTCAGAGGGGGTGAATCCATGACATCATTGGGGCAGCTTGACTTAGATTCTGAAACCGCATTTACTCTATTGCCAGAATTAGTAATGCTGGCTGGAGTATTGGCAATAATAGTCATTCCAAACCTCGGAGATGCGACGTTCAGACTCCCCTTGACCAGAATAAGAATCCCGATCCTTGTCGGAGGCTCCAGGCTAGAATCAACCAATGACCCGCGATTGCCCAATAGAATCGCCACACTCACCTTCTCAGTAGCCTTCGCAGCTTCTCTCCTGATGATCGATAGCAGCTCCGAAGAAGTTGGTGGCCTATTGAGGTCTGACGCGTTTAGCCGCCTGTTCTCTGCAATTTTCATCGGTGCGCTGTTACTGGTTTCAGCAGCGACAACACATAGAATACCAGCCAAGCGAAATGCTGCGGTACCGAAGGACGACGACTCAGAGAATACCGCATCCAGGAAGATTTCAGTTCTGATGGATAACAGGAGGCAGGTTGATTTCCACATACTGCTAATCATGGTCGGTCTCGGTATGAGCCTCATGGCAATGTCGACCAACCTCTTCATGCTGGTGGTGTGCATCGAGCTGGCTTCACTCTCCACCTACGTACTAGTCGCATTCCACAAAGAAGAGGAAGTCGGCGGGGAGGCCGGTGCGAAATACTTCATCGTGGGATCAGCCGCGTCAGCAGTCGGAATTTACGGAATGTCGCTCCTTTACCTGTGGGCGGGGGACCTAGCTCTCGACTCCCTAGCAACAAAATGGGCGGAAATGCAAGGACTCGATCCCTTCGCTGCTTTCGGCATAGGGCTGATGATGGTCGCATTTGGGTTCAAGGTAAGCGCAGCACCATTCCACCTCGCCGCACCCGATGCATATTCGGGGGCATCCTCCCCAATTTCCGGACTCCTTGCAACCGCGTCAAAGGCAATGGGTTTCGTTGCCCTGTTCAGGGTATTGGTGATGATCACAGCACCCGACTACGGAGAGGAGTCTTCCTGGTTCCTGATGTTGGCGATAATTGCGATTATTACGATGACATGGGGGAACCTAGCAGCACTAACTAGCGAGAATCCGAAGAGGATGCTAGCCTACTCAAGCGTAGCTCACGCGGGCTACATGCTCGCTGCCATCTCCGTGATAGGGAGTGGTCTTGCGGGTGAAGAAGGAACCAAGATGATCCTAATCGCGATAACTTTCCACCTTGCAGTTCTGGTTCTTTTCAAGCTGGGTGCATTCCTGGTACTGGCGCTTCTGGAGACAGGTGGAAGGGGGCATCGGATGGAGGACCTTCACGGCCTAGGCAGAAAGGAGCCGCTGATTGCAGGCTCGATGTTCCTATTCATGCTATCACTGGCCGGAGTCCCTCCTCTCTCCGGATTCCTGTCAAAGTTGCTTATGGTGAACGGAATCGTCTCATCTTCAGCCGATACTGGGAGCTCCTCTGCGACGGATGTCTACTCCTGGATGGATACAGTCGACCCCGTCTTCTGGCTAGCAGCAGCCATTGTAATCAATAGCGCCCTTTCCCTCTTCTACTACCTCAGACTGAGCTTGGTAATGTTCTTCGAGGAGCCTGAGAAATCCCCTAAGATCAAGTCTGCCTCATCCCTCAGAATGGCAATAATGGCCTGCTCAATACTGACGGTTCTGTGTGGCATAGGGCCAGTTAGCGAATGGCTGGTATCCCTAGTCAGCACTTCGATCGACTCCTTGATGGGGTGAGCTTTCAGGCTCAACTTCACATAGGGGACTCTCGACGGAGACCCAGTGGCACGCAGAGAGGAGAAGGTCGACTTCGAGCGCCTAGCACAACTGGAGTCGGGAAGCGGAGATCGAATCAGAGTCCCTCTGCCAAACAGGAAGGTGAACGAAATGTTTGCCATTGCTGATGAAATTCTTGGCGGTAGGAGGATAAGGGCCGTATGCGAAGACGGACTTAGTAGGATTTCTAGAATCCCCGGAAAGATGAGGAGGCGTCAATGGGTCAGAGAGGGTGACCTGATAGTAGTTCAGCCATGGGACTTCCAAGATGAGAAGGCCAACGTCTGCATGCGATATACGAAGACCCAATCCCTATACCTATCCAGGAAGGGAGTTCTGCCTGAGATAGTCGATATGTTTGGACTGTCCTCGGATGATCAAATGGAACAATCCGCCGAAGAGCAAACTGAAACGGTGGAGCCTTCGGAGGGGGAAACTCCTGAGCCAGTCGCAGAAGAGAAGCAGGAAACAGTAGAGGCAGCTTCACAAGATGACGATATCGACTCGTTCTTCGGGTGAGATAATGTCTAACGAGGAATCCTGGGAAGAGGAAGATCCCGATGCTCTGATGAGAGCGCAGACAAAGCATGACTGGATGACAGAACCCAGATTCAAGAAAATCTTCAATGAGATTGAGGACGGACTTCAGGGAGTCCTCGGCAAGGGGCCATTTGAATGGGTAGACAGGAGGGTCTTCGATGCGGTCTTCGACCGCTCCACATTGCTATCCATTCACAAGCTAATGGAGAAGGGAGAGATTGACACAGTGAACTATCCGATAGCTAGGGGAAAGGAGGCCCATGTTTTCCACGCATCCTCAATCAACGGTCCAGTCGCAGTCAAAATTTTTCATACCACCAATGCTGTATTCAAGGGACTAGCGAAGTACATCGACGGAGATCCGAGATTCGAAGGACTCTCGGGGAGGCACAGGCAATTGGTCAATATCTGGGTCAAGAAGGAATTCAGAAACCTACGAAGACTCAGAAAGCATGGAATCAGGGTACCTAGGCCAATTTCTTATCATAAAAATGTACTAATTATGGATCTAATAGGGGATTCTGAGGCGAGTCCAAGGTTACGCGACGTGATTATCGATGAGCCATACGAAGTCTTCATCGATCTTCTGGAAATGGTAGCGGTCTCTTGGCAGAAGGCAAACCTCGTTCATGCGGACTTGAGCGAGTACAACATTCTGTGGAATGAGGGAGAGCCTTGGTTGATTGACGTGGGCCAGGGGGTGACCCACCAGCACCCACATGCAGAGGAGTTCTTGGTGAGAGACGTAACAAGGCTGGTCAAATGGATAAACAAGCAAGGTTTTGAGGCTGATTTGGCCGATAGCATGCTTAGGGTACTGGATGAACCCGTTCCCGAACTACCCGAGCTTCCGGGCGGGGATTAAAACTGGGAGGCTGGTCGGCCGCAGCCGTGGAGACCATCGTACGCATACCCAAAGACCGGATTGCCGTGCTGATAGGCAAGGGTGGATCAACTAGGAAGATGCTGGAGGAGGCATGTGGGGGGGAATTGGAGATAGACTCTCAAACAGGTGAAGTAAGTATCTCTTGGGAGGACCAGGAAATAGACCCAATTCTCAAGATGAAGACTCCAGATGTGATATTGTCCATAGGCAGAGGTCTGGCTCCCTCAAGAGCCATCCAACTTCTCGAAGACGAGGTCCATCTGCACATGTTCGATATCAGAGAGTGGGTAGGCAGGCAGCCAAACCAAATCCGTAGGATGAGGAGTCGTCTGATCGGTAGAAACGGAATGATTCGTAGCAGAATCGAAGACTTGACTGGAACTGAAATCGCAATCTATGGGTCAACAGTCATCGTAATTGGGGACGATATGGGGCTGGAGATTGCAAAGCCAGCAATAGAGTCCATACTCAGAGGCTCTGAACACGGAAATGTACTCCATGGCCTCGAGAAGGATAGGAAGAGGCAAAGGATGAGATCTAGGAGCCTGGAGTCATATGAAGAAAGGAGAGAAGAAGCAGGAGGCGCCTTCGAAACCCTGGTCCCGGGACTGTCTGCAGCTAGGAAGAGGAGAGAGAGGAGGCTGAAGGACTCCCAGGTAGAACCTGAGGACGAATCTGCGGTCGAAGAAATGCTGGAGCTCTCGGAAGACGAGGAAATCATCTACGAAGAGGAATGAATACATCCGCCATACCTAAGGCCGGGAGTCCTCTGGTAGCCCTATGGGCGACTCATGGGAAGAGTTGTACAATTATGAAAAGTGGTCGATTCAAGCATTGATTGGTATTTCAGCCCTCTTTTTCTCAGCATTAGCCCTAGGCTCCCTGGACATTGAAAATCAACTGACAAGCATGGTCATGGAATTCTACATCGACCCTGTTCTCGACGACGCAGGAAGCGATGCAGGATATAATGAAGTTAACACCATCACGTATGCGGTGGTCCTCGCTCTTTTCGTAGCTGCATTGAGTGCATGGCTTAGATTCCTAGGGATAGATGCGAGCGAGGCTACAATACTTGCACTCTTGCCCTATGTCCTGTGGGCGTCACTGGGAGAAGTCGCCGAGGATGCAGAGATGTTCGACTCGACTCTGACGGCATTCTTCGTGAGTCCTGGCATACACTTCCAGACGGCCCTCTGGGTCGTCATTGCAGGAGCCTTCGGTTATTCGATATCACGTAGGGAAATGCATCCAGAACACAAAGACAACTCTGTAGAGGTGGTATCTTCAATACTCATATTGGCCCAATTCGTCCTCTATGGCTCCTCCATTTCCAATAGCGAAGTAGTTGCAGGGGGAATAGACCTCTCCCCTTTCGCTGTCATAGGGATCTCAGCAATCTTCACACCGTGGTTCTTCAGGGGTTCAACGATATATTTCTCCCATGTTCAGAGAGTCGTATACTTCGTGGGGCTAGGGGGGTCGATGATATTCTTCGGCGCACTCTCGTCTTATGCAGCTAGTGTACCAGAAGACCAACTCATCCTCTGGCCCCTGCTAGTCGTAATAGGGGTGCCAGTCATGATATGTATGACGATGTACTCTTGGGGTTCAGAGGCAGCATCCGCTCTTTCTTCCCATGGGCTAGTGGCCGGGATACTCCCTCCTGGAATGTCAGAGGATGACTACCAAATGCTCCCAGAATCTTCTTCGGAGAAGGAGATACTTGAGAAGCACAGGAAGTCCGCTGCGATGGCTTATCCAGTAGTTTTCCTAGCTGTTTCAGGACAGGTCCTTGATGGTCTGGCAACATGGATAGGTATCGAATACTTCGGGTACCAGGAGAAGCATCTTGTATCTGCTGAGATAATCGAAATAGCAAACTCTGCCTTTGGGTTCACACTGATCAAAGCCGGCCTCGGGGTTGTGATATGGTACTTCTTTGCTGTAGCCAACTTCGAACACAGAGAAAGGCATCTCAGACTACTAGTCGGATTGATGATGCTCGTGGTTGGAATGGCACCCGGCCTTCGAGACGTCGGCAGACTGGTGATTGGGGTCTGAAGTCCGATATCTATGATATCGGCCCCATTCAATTGAAGTCCAACACACCCTCTGCGTGCCGAGAGAAATGGACCGGCTGCCAACAAGAGTCGACTTGGGAAGCGACGAATTCGCTTCCAGGAAGGCCCACAACACCGCCCTCTTGGAAGAACTAAGGGACAAGATAGAGGAGGCCAAAGGAGGAGGAGGCGGAAAGTACGTTGATAGGCATAGGCAAAGGGGGAAGAAGATGGCTAGAGAGAGGATTTCCGAAATTTGTGATCCCGGGGCACCTTTCTTGGAGCTCTCCAGCCTTGCAGCGTTTGGAATGTATGATGGGAGAGCACACTCCGCTGGGGTTGTCACCGGGATAGGAACAGTGCATGGCAAGGAATGCGTATTTGTTGCCAATGATGCAACTGTAAAGGGCGGCTCTTACTATCCGATGACGGTCAAGAAGCACGTGAGGGCACAAGAGATTGCTGAGTCCAACAACCTGCCATGCATCTACCTGGTTGACTCAGGGGGAGCCTTCCTCCCACTACAGGACCAAGTTTTCCCAGACAAGGGGCACTTCGGCAGGATTTTCAGAAATCAGGCAATCCTGTCAAGCAAGGGAATACCTCAGGTCGCAGCCGTTCTCGGATCATGTACTGCCGGAGGGGCGTATATCCCGGCAATGAGTGATGAGTCTATCATAGTCAAAGACAACGGGACCATTTTCCTCGCCGGACCACCTCTGGTGAAAGCAGCCACCGGAGAGGAGGTGAGTGCCCAAGATCTAGGGGGTGCGGATGTCCATACCAGGGAATCAGGAGTTGCTGACCACTTTGCCGATGATGAACCACAGGCTCTAGACATGATTCGTAACATCGTGGAGAATCTGAACATAGAACCAAAGCACCGACTTGACGTACAGGCAGTGGAAGAGCCAGCCCACGATCCGAATGATTTGATGGGGATCGTACCGACAGACAACAGGACCCCGTATGACGTAAGAGAGGTGATCTCAAGGATCGTTGACGGTAGCAGATTCCACGAATTCAAAGAGAGATACGGGAACTCCCTCGTCTGTGGATTCGCTAGGATCCATGGATATCCAGTGGGCATCGTAGCCAACAATGGGATATTATTCTCCGAGTCTTCACTGAAAGGGGCACACTTCGTCGAACTATGCGGGCAAAGGGGAATACCCCTGGTTTTCCTGCAGAACATCATGGGATTCATGGTCGGTAGAGATGCTGAGGCCGGAGGGATAGCCAAGGATGGGGCTAAGCTAGTTACAGCTGTATCTTGCGTCCCCGTGCCAAAATTCACAGTAATCATCGGAGGCTCACATGGTGCCGGAAACTATGGAATGTGTGGCAGGGCCTATGATCCTAGATTCCTATTTATGTGGCCAAACGCTAGGATTTCAGTAATGGGTGGAGAGCAAGCAGCAAGCGTCCTCTCAACCGTTGGTAGCGCCGATCCAGATGAGATTAGGGCCAAGTACGAGAGTGAGAGCAATCCATACTACTCAACTGCTAGGTTATGGGACGATGGAGTGATTGACCCTAGGGACACCAGAGATATACTGGGCCTATGCATTTCTGCTAGCCTCAACGCACCGATGCCGGATCAGAATTACGGAGTATTCAGGATGTGATAAGATGGATGCCAGAATGACAGACGACTTCCCAGGGACTGATCTTTGCAAGCTATCCGTAGATGGGTGCGTAGCCAATGTCACAATGGCTAGGAGCGAAGTCTACAATGCGCTGAACACTCAGCTTATCTCAGAGTTAATTGAGATAATTGAGTGGACTGCCCAGAGGTCCGTAGGCGCCACTAAGTCACTGAACGACCCATCTGGAAATCCATATCTCAGGGTCGTCGTACTAGGGAGCGAAGGAAGGCACTTCTGCGCTGGTGCAGACATCAATATGATGAGAGACGCAGGAGCCGCCACTCCAGAAGAGAATAGAAGAGACTCAGAGCGTTTGGACCGACTATTCAACTCTCTATGGTCGCACCCCTGCTTCACAATCGGACGTGTTCAGGGAGTAGCACTAGGGGGAGGTGCCGGTTTGGTTGCGTGCTTGGACCACGTCATAGCCGAGCCAAGCACTAGGATCGCTCTATCTGAGGGAAAGTTGGGCATTCTTCCAGCGGTCATCGGACCATATGTATACAGGAAAATCGGCAGCGCGCAGTTTCGTAGGCTTTCCATGTTGGCGAGCAGAGTTGGTTCAGAGGAGGCTCTGAGGATTGGCTGGGTGAATGAGGTCGCAGAGTCGCCTGACTCATTTGCAGACTCGGTATCTTCCGTAATCTCAGACCTACTAAGTACGGGCCCCATGGCTGTCTCGGAATCAAAGAAGCTAACCATGGAGTTCGATCGGTGGACTGGCTCAGATGAAGAACTTCGTATCTGGACCATGGACAAGACTAGCGAGATGAGGGGGTCCTTGGAGGGGCAAGAGGGGCTTTCCGCATTCCTTGACCGAAGGCTTCCAAATTGGTCCCCTAATGACGAGGATTGAGGTCTGCAGATGTTTCCAGAGTGGATGCAGGGTGCACCCAACCGATTTGATACTGTGTTGGTCGCCAACAGGGGCGAGATAGCAGTAAGGGTACTGAGAGCAGTAAAGGAGGCAGGACTGAGGGCTATCGCGGTATACTCGAAACCAGATTCAGAGTCCCTGCACGTAGAGATTGCAGATGAGGCAATACTACTCCCAGATGGACCGCTTTCTGAAAACTACCTCAATCAGGAAGCGATTATCGAAGCCGCTAGATCTTCCGGGGCCGGTGCCATACATCCGGGTTACGGCTTTCTTTCGGAGAGGGCCGATTTCGCTAGAGCCGTATCCGACAGCGAAATCGTTTGGATTGGCCCTAGAGCTGAATCAATAGAAGTGATGGGAGACAAGATTTCAGCCAGATCGAGAATGATATCCTCCGGCGTACCAGTAATACCTGGCGATGAAGTATCTATACCTGAAGATGGGGCTCACCTAGGCCCTCTTGCTGTAGCTGCTGCAAAGGTGGGCTACCCGCTATTGTTGAAGGCAAGTGCCGGAGGCGGTGGAAAGGGCATGAGGGCGGTTCGTGAGCCAAAGATGCTCAGGACTGAGTACGAGGCTGCTGCGAGGGAGGCCACCGCGGCATTCGGAGATGGCACCGTGTACGTGGAAAGGCTACTGACTGGGGCAAGACATGTGGAAATACAGGTTCTCGCCGACACCCATGGAAATTGCATCCATCTTAACGAGAGGGACTGCTCGCTCCAGAGAAGGCATCAGAAGGTAATCGAAGAGGCCCCCTCTCCTGCGGTCAGTGAGTCAGTAAGGAGCTCCATGGGCGATGCCGCTGTTTTAGCAGCCAAGGCGGTAAATTACGTTGGAGCAGGAACCGTGGAATTCCTCCTATCCAGCAATGGAGAGTTCTTTTTCCTGGAGATGAATACCCGACTCCAGGTTGAACACCCGGTAACTGAGATGATCACTGGAGTTGATTTGGTACAGAAGCAGCTGGAGATTGCTTCTGGGCTGGAAATGGGCATTTCCCAAGACCAAGTCACAATATCTGGTCATGCAATAGAAGCTAGGATTTACGCAGAAGATGCCACCAGGGGATTCCTCCCGGCAATCGGTACGCTCTCAACATGGGTTGCTCCCTCCGGACCTGGGATAAGGGTAGACTCGGGCGTCAGACAGGGCGATGAGGTAACGGTAAATTTCGACCCCATGTTGGCTAAGCTAGTGGTCCATGCCCCGACTAGGAAGGCGGCAATCAGGAGACTCGACTCGGCATTGTCAAATTTCGTAGCGCTGGGCGTTGTAACGAACATCAGCTTCCTCCGAAACGCAGCCTCGCACTCGGCATTCCTGTCTGGAAATATCACCACCGATTTATTGGACTCGTCTGATATTTCAGAATTCAGCGACCCAGAGCCTCCTGCGAAGACACTTGTTTCCATTGCAGAGGCAGCACTCAGGATGGGGCTCGACAAGACACACTCCGGAGTTGCTGGGAATCCTGTAGACGAGCATACAGGACACTCGGGGGATCCGTTTAGGACTCTCTCAAGGAGCTACCCCTAGGTGATATTATGGAATGGTCAATTGGGGATGAATCTGAGAGATACTCGGTGGTAATGTCAAACGAGGGTGAGGTCATGTCACTTTCTAACATAACAATGGATGGACAGGAAATCGAACTCCCCAATCTGCAAGTCTCTTCCGATGCCTCTTCAGGTAGGCTGATCGTGGAAATAGAGGGAATCCCAAAATTCGCCCATATTGCAAGGGTGGGTGATGACTGGTGGATACATCTTGATGGAAGGGCCCATGTTGTGAAGGGTTATGAGAAAGGGAGTCAGAAGGGACAGGACTCCGACTCCGGACTCACGGCGCCAATGCCAGGAACTATCCTAGAAGTATTGGTCAAGAAAGGCCAGAGGGTCCGCGAGGGACAGACCCTTATGGTGATGGAGGCCATGAAGATGGAGCACAAGATACAGGCTCCCAGCAATGGCGAGGTATCTCTGATTCACTTCCAAGAGGGCGACAGAGTGGATATGGGCTCCGCTTTGATCGAACTAGCGGACTAATTCCGGGTCCGGGTTAATATCACCCCCCCTCCTCCGTAAAACGTGGATGAGGCTGGAATCGTAATTGCCGCATTCATGGGAATCAGCCTTGCCGCTGCCTCCGGATTCAGGGTTTTCCTGCCCCCTTTCCTCATGTCACTGGCAGTGAAAGTCAGTTTAATCGATATCGACCTCGTCGGTTCGCAATTCGAATTCTTCACCTCCACGCCCGCTATCATCATCCTCGGAATAGCCACAGTGGCAGAGTTCGCAGCATACTACACCCCCTGGATAGACAATATCCTAGACACAATAGCCACTCCCGCCGCGATCCTCGCTGGGATAGGGGTCACTGCAATCTCTCTCGAGGGCAGTGAGCCGATCGTCCAGTGGGCAATCGCAGTAATCGCAGGAGGGGGAATGTCCGCCACCATACAGACAGCCACGGTCGCAACCCGTGGAATCAGCTCCACCTTCACATTGGGAGTCGCCAATCCAGTAGTCGCTACGAGTGAGAACATCGCCAGTGTGGCACTCACCATTATAGCAATCTTGTTCCCAATCCTCGCAATTGTATTCGCAGTGCTACTCGCTTCTCTACTCATAAGCAGAAGAATCAACAAGAATCGGGAAAAGACGGCAACGGATTAGAACCCCTACCTGCCCCAGAGTTCAATGGCACGCGGAGTCAGGGCCCAGCCTCCAATCAAGGAGGAGAAGCTCAGAATAGGGTCACCGAAGAAGGTCGCCGCCGGTTTTACTGGCGTTCAGAAGTCATTCGCCATAGGGCTAAGTGAAGCTGGTCTGATGCGCACCATCAAGACAATGAGGACAGTAAACAAGTTCGATGGTTACGACTGTCCGGGCTGTGCATGGCCCGATCCGGATGATCACAGGAGCGGCTTCGAGTTCTGCGAGAACGGAGCGAAGGCTTTCGCTACCGAGGCTACTAAGAAGAGGGCAACTCCAGAGCTGATAGGCAGCAAGACAGTTAGCCAACTCTCGGAAATGAGTGACATGGAACTGGACAAGCTAGGAAGAATAACCCACCCAATGATCCTCAGGGAGGATTCGGATCGGTATGAAGAGATTGATTGGGATGACGCCTTTTCTATCATCTCTGAAGCCAGACAAGAACTCAATGACCCCCGAGAAGCAGTTCTGTACACCAGTGGGAGAACTTCCAATGAAGCGGCCTTTCTCTGGGGTACACTAGCCCGACAGTTCGGGACAAACAATCTCCCTGACTGCAGCAATATGTGCCACGAATCAAGCGGGCACGCCTTGGGCGGCTCAATAGGAATAGGAAAGGGAACCGTCAAACTCTCATGCTTCGATGAGGCAGACCTGATTCTAGTAATCGGACAGAATCCGGGTACTAATCACCCTAGAATGCTCACAGCATTGTCTAACTGTAAGAAGAATGGAGGCTCGGTAATCAGTATCAACCCTCTAGAAGAGACAGCGATGAAGAAGTTCAAGCACCCTCAGAATCCATTGCAGATGCTCGGTACTGGGACTCAGATCGCAGATGAGCACCTCCCGGTCAGGATAGGAGGGGATGCCGCATTGCTACAGGGATTCGCAAAGGTGATGCTTGAGGGAGGGAATGTCGATCGAAGCTTCGTAGAGGAGCACACCATCGGATTCGAGGACTGGAAGAAGCATATCGAAAGCGCCGATTGGGAAGAGATAGTTTCCCAGTCAGGGATTGGCAAGGAGAGAATAGAGCACATCGGAAGAAATGTATCCAAGTCAAAGAGGATGATAGTCTGCTGGGCCATGGGCCTAACACAGCACAAGAACAGCGTCGCAGTAATTCAGGAGATAGCGAACCTCCTTCTCGCCGCCGGACACTTCGGTAAACCAGGGGCAGGTGCCTGCCCAGTTAGAGGCCACTCCAATGTACAAGGAGACCGCACTGTCGGGATAAATCACCATCCGAGCGAGGACTTCCTCTCCGCATGCGAGAAAGAAACTGGAATCGAGATGCCGAGGGAAAGGGGGTATGACGCCGTCGAGTTCATCCAAGCCGCGCTGGAGGACAGAGTCAGGCTGTACATGTCGATGGGCGGAAACTTGGTCTCCGCCATGTCGGATACAGAGAGGGTAGCCGAGGCAATCGGTAATATCGACCTAAGCGTGCAGATTTCAACCAAGATGAACAGGTCCCACTTAGTCACAGGGAGAACCGCACTGATATTGCCCTGCCTTGGAAGGACGGAGAAGGACCCATCCGGATTCGTCACCGTCGAGAACTCGATGGGAATGGTCCACTCCAGCACCGGTTCGATTGAACCAGCTTCGCACATGCTCCTTTCGGAACCCGAGATAGTACGGAGGATAGGCTCCGCATGCTTCCCCGAAGGGCCCTTCGACTGGCAGTCCCTGTCTGACCACGACTCAGTAAGGGAGCTGATTTCGAGATGCATCCCGGGATTCGAGGATTACAACACTAGGTCGAGGGAGAAGGGAGGCTTCTACCTCCCCAATGGCCCGAGAGACGGACCGGAATGGGATACCACATCCGGAAAGGCGCATTTCTTCTGCCACGACCTACCTGAGAGGGAGATTGACGAAGGAAGGTTCGTCCTCATGACCGTCCGGAGCCACGACCAGTACAACACCACCATCTACGGGATGGACGACAGGTACAGGGGGATATACAACGCCAGGAGGATCGTGATGATGAACGAGGTCGACATGTCCCAGATGGGCGTCACAGGAGGTGACGAGGTAGACATAACGAGCCACTGGGGGGACAGGGAGATCCACTCGGAGAGGTGGAAGGTAGTGCCGTACGACATCCCCCGGGGGAATCTGTGCTCGTACTTCCCCGAGGCCAACGTCCTAGTGCCTCTGGAGAGTACGGCGGAGGGGAGCAATACGCCGACGTCCAAGTGGATCGAGGTCTCTTTGTCGCCCAGTTCAGGATCCTAGTGGCTGGAGGGCATCCTGCCCTCCCATGTACGGCCTTAGCACGTCAGGGATGGATACCCTGCCGTCTTCAAGCTGATTCTGCTCCAGTATGGCCACCAGCGCCCTGCTAGTCGCTACTGCTGTGGAATTGAGCGTGTGCACGGCCTCGTTCCCGTCTGTGGTCCTGTACCTCATCCTGAGCCTGTTCGCCTGGTAGTCGGTGCAGTTTGAGCAGGAAACGACCTCCTTGTACGCATCAGCACCTGGTAGCCAAGCCTCCAAATCGTACTTCTTCGCAGCAACTGTCCCCATGTCACCCGTGCAGATATTGACTACCCTGTAATGCAGCCCTAGGCTGTCCCATAGGCCCACCGCGTTATCCAGGAGCTCCTCGTGATGCGACCAGGAGTCATCCGGGTGGCATATCACTATCTGCTCCACCTTGGTGAATTGGTGCACTCTCCAGATCCCCCTGTCCGACAGTCCGTGAGCGCCTACCTCGCGCCTGAAGCACTGCGACACTCCGACCATCTTTATCGGAAGTTCCGAGGGCTCGATTATCTCGTCCATCCTCATCGCTGTTAGCGGGTGCTCGCTAGTCGCGATCAGGTAGTACTTGTCTGGCTCTATGCCATACATCACCGTCTCGAAGTCAGATAGGTCGGTGACTCCCTCGTAGGCCGCCCTGTTCATCATCAATGGCGGCTGAACCAAAGTGTACCCCTTATTGATTAGGAAATCGGAGGAGTACTGTTGGAGGGCCATCTCCATCCTAGCTAGGTCCCCCTGCATGAAGTAGAATCGGCTGCCTGCGACCTTCGCCCCTCTTGCTTGATCCACCCAGCCATTCATCTCGATCAGGTCATTGTGGTTACGGGGCTCGAAACCCAGATCCGCCTTATCTCCGTGTAGACTGTGGAGGGTGTTCTTCTGATCGTCCTCACCGACCGGGACGTCCGGGTGTAGGATGTTGGGTACTTTCATCCTAAGGGAGTCCCTCTTCTCGAGGCACTCGTCAGCATAGGCCCCCAAGTCCGAGATTTTGTTCCCGAGATCGGCAACCTCCGCAATAATCGACTCAGCAGCGGTAGAATCGCCCGCCTTCTTCGCCTCTGCAATCCCCTTCGCCGCCGCATTCCTCTCTCTCCTGATCTGATCGGCATCATACTGTGCCTTGCGCCACTCCTCGTCCAATCTGATGATCTCGTCTATTGCGTCATGAGGAACACCCCTTCTATCGTGATCAGCCCGAATAAGGTCCGATTGATCACGGAACATGGCGATGTCCAGCATGGCTATCGAGCCCGAGGGCAGGATTGCTCACTTTCAAGGAATCGGGAGAAATCGGTCACAGGAAGGTGATGTCCTGCCATAACTGGTCTATTCCGAGGGCGAAGTAGCCAGAAACGAGGTAGCCGAGAATTGAGCCCCCATTTAGGAGCGGGAGGCCCGCTTGCGGCTTCCCCCTTGCCACCTGCGTCATCAGGGCAAGGTAACCCATCAGGCCGCCCACCAAAGTTCCAAGGCCGACGGCCAGAGGGCCAGTGTACATCGTTCCGAAGACATATGTCAATTCACTACCAGTCTCCGGAAGGAAGGAGACGGAGGATATTACCAACATGCCTGGGAATATGACGTCCCCAAGTCCCATGAAAAGAGCCTCCCTGCCCTTCGGCTTGTCCTTCCCAACGGCTACATTCGGAACAGGGTCATCCCAGTCCATTGTTGAGTTTTCAGGGGGGTCATCCCTCATCACCCTGTCTCCCTCGTCAAGGAACGAGTAGTCAGAGCTCTTCGGTGCAACAAGTAGAACGGGTAATTTCAGATCAATCATCGTATCTGCCAATTCGAGCATATGCTTACTTCCATTCACCGCCCAGTGATCGTAAATCGCAGCTGCAATCATGAATAGAATGATGAGAACAGGGACGAATGAGACCCCGATCATCGTTACGACTCCGGCACCAACCATGATGCCAACTCCATTCACCACGTACCACTCGGGGAAAATATGGAGAAGGTAGATTGAGCCAGCACTAACCATGAAGCTCGTGGCCGCTACCGTTGCAAACGACTCCATTCCCAAGATGATTAGTAGCAATGCAGCGTAAGGCTGTACCGCGTAGAACATGCTCATCCACAGAGCGAAAAGCACGATTCCCTTGATCAGCCAGTCAATCCCCTTACGCGCGAGCCAAATGATAGCCACCGTGAAAATCCCGATCATCATCAGTTCTAGTGCGATGAAGCCACCCTTCGAGGCTCCAGCCTCTCCGAAAGCCCTCGCTTCGGGAATGTCATAAACAGGCTGTATGCTCAGACCAATCAGAATAGTTGCAATGAACATACCCGCCATTCCAACCATAGACGTCCACTGGTCCTTCATCGCATCCAGTATACTCGCCTGCTCGCCCCCTGCCATGTATGCACGAACTTCAAGGGCCATATCACCTTGACCCGTTCACGCCCATGCGACAGGGAGAGAGGTTAGATCGGATGAGCGAGAGGGACTGGCTCGATGAGAGACTCTCCATGGGGGTTAAATTGGGGCTCGATAACTGTAGAGAAATACTGAGCAGGATGGGGGACCCGCATCTAGAATTCCCATCCATTCACGTTGCTGGTACCAACGGCAAGGGGTCCCTATGCGTCAAACTCTCCGCGGCCTCATCCTCAAGTGGCAATATCACCGGCCTGTTCACCTCCCCTCACTTGGTAACAGTCGAGGAAAGGATCAGGATAGACGGAAGACCAGTCTCCCCCGTTCTTTTCGACGATCTTTTGGAAATGGTCAGGCAGGCATCAGAGGAGAGTCCTGCCATCTCCCCGACTTACTTTGAAACAACCTTCCTAGTCGCTATGCTCGCATTCAGCATCTCGGGAGTCGATCGAGCAATTATTGAGACGGGAATGGGAGGGAGGCTAGACGCAACTAGATTAGTCGATGCAGATTTATGCATGTTGACCACTATTTCGATGGACCATTCAGAGTTTCTCGGATCAACCCTCGAGGAGATAGCAACCGAGAAGGCCGCCATTCACCGACCTGGAATCAAAATGATCGCACTTCAGCAGACGGACCCAGGAGTTATCGGGGCAATCGAAGAAATCGGGGGCGAAGATCTCCTTTGGTGGCCCTACATTCAGGCCTCCTCCAATAAGTGGGAATCCTACGACCCGATGGTTGAGGCGGTATCCGAGTTCCTCGGATGGAAACCCCGTGACACAGAATGCGTTTGGCCAGGGAGGTCCCCAAACTTCGGTGAAGACTGGGTCGAGGGAGTGACAACGAGACTGAGCGCAGCACACAATGCGGAAAGCTTGGAAAGCGATCTCAACGAGATTGAGGTTCCTACTGTGGTACTCTTCGGAATGAGTAAGAAGGCCGACCTTAGGAAGGCACTCGATCCATTTATGGCGGAGATTTCCATGGACCACATTTTCCCAAAGGTGGTGTTCACAGAGCCAATCAGCGGAAGGAATCCGGCAGTAACCGTAGAGGAACTCTCTGGAATCATGGAGGATTATGGAATCGGATATGTTCCCTCCAAGGTCGAGAAAGATCCGCTAAAGGCGTTTGAAATTGCAGGATCAATGGCGAGGGAATTAGATGCGGATTTGTTAGTCATAGGTAGTGTGTATCTCGTCGGAGACCTACTCAAATATGTGGTCGAAAGAGACGAACTCAATCTATGGGAAGTTCTGACCGCCCACTAAGAACCCAAGTATGATGACTATCTGTGAGATGCGTATCGCATGCCGCCAAGAGATGATAACAAGCCTGAGATTACCGTGGTAGTAGAGTCCCGGGATACCGCTTCCAAGGTCATCATGCTTGCATTGGTCATAGTTTTGTCCGGGGTCCTGGTGGCCCTTCTGACAACTGAGGCGGGCGAGGGGATTCTGGCAAAAAGCGGCATCAGCTCGGGCAATTGCGGTGATGGCATAGACAATGACAAGGGAGGGCAGGCTGATGAGGATGATCCAGATTGCTACAACAATCCCGAGGTATGGGAGGGCTATGACGAGAACCGCTCCGAGGCGAACCGAGATAACGACCCACCATCTGGGGCAGAGGGGGCATAACCATGAGTGACAAGTGGGACAATCGATTCATCGAGCTAGCCAAGCACATCTCCACATGGAGCAAGGACCCCTCGACCAAAGTTGGATGCGTG
>MDTG01276478.1_pt1 | contig 44469 bp, 35 predicted proteins | sample 811421 | NCBI WGS metagenome assembly MDTG01 (sample SAMN05326645, study PRJNA326480) | marine metagenome | isolation source: seawater | place: Pacific Ocean: South East | collected 2011 | reverse complement strand
TTGGCAGCAAATAGCATCACTAAAAATGTAATGAAGCCCAATACAAGCCATAGCACAGTCCCGCCGGTGTAGACTCGGTTAATGCTGCTATCCCAACTGCGGTATTGTTGATCAGCAAAGTGCACAATCACAATTGGCATAAAGCGGTTATTCTTCACGACTTTAATCGCGTCGTTGTTTGCTATTCGGTAATTTAGTGTCAAAGGGCTTGGCTGAAATGCAGTGATCACATTGCCCTTTTGTAAATTAGCAATCACCTCTTTTTCAGCATCCACGCTAAACTCGTGAATCTGGCCGTGTTTATCTTCAACTTCTAACCACCAATAGCCATATAACATATCGTCATTATTGGTTTTATAACGGCGCTTATAGTAGTACATCGATTTAACAACACCGGTAATCGTGCAGGCTTGTGGCGAGTAGTGTTTTACTTCAGCAAGCAAGTCTGGGTTGAGCTCTTCAACCGTGTGCATCTGTCTTTTTTGCTCAAGAGCTTCACCACAATCACAACAGTGAAGATCGGTGGCATACACCGTATTTTGGCAATGTTGCATAGTCATTCCTTGCTTAATTATTTACTTAAATCAATTGTTAATGTTTGCTCGCCAGCCTCTATTTGATGCCAACGACGATACGTTTTATACCCCGGTGCCGACACCTGAATATCGTACGCGCCCGTTTTTAAAGTCATTCCTGGGCGGTACTTAGGGCCTATATTCATAATACGCACCGTGGCATTAGGTGCATTGGTGGCAATGGTCAGTTTGGTTTTTTGCTCAACCAAATATTGTCTGCGAGATTGTTGCTCGGCGCTTAAATTTGCCGTCTCGTGACGTAAAATATCAACCTGTGCCAGCGCATGGCTCATCGGGCTAAAACGCTCGTATATATGCAGTTTTTCTTCAAAGGCTAAGCCTAAAGGATGCAGTACCGGCTGGGCATGAAGAGTCCAACGAATCGCGTAGCTAAATACCGGATTACTCGACTCATCCACTTTGTCTAAAAAGTAGTTAACCGGGCTTTGCTCATCTTCGGTAAAGCTATTATGAATAAAGAGCACTGGGGCAATTAAAATCACGGCAGGCATTATCAGTTTTTGCAGTACGCTCAGCCATGTTGTTGGCTGCTTTTCTTGGGCAGGTTTAATAAGTTGCCATAATTTCAACGGCAGCTTGCTAAACGTTAAACAAATTAAAAATAACGATAACGACATTGAAATAGGCGGAATAATCACCGAACGCAGCGCCTGTTTACCGTACTGTGCGTACTCACCGCCATCGGCAAATTTACCTTCAGCGCTATTAAGCATGGCTACGTACTTGTCGGTGCGTTTTTCAATATTCGGATCGAGCACCTGATCTTTAAAGTTCTTTTTATTCCAGTCTGCGCGAATGTTTTTCACGTATAAGTCGCCCATACGGTCGGCGATTTTGGCTTGAATTTCTGGGTGTAGCTGAAACTCAACCCAGCTTAAGTTAGGCTGTAAGCTCATACCCCGTTTGCGCATTTCACTTTGCCATTGGTTTGTCGCTTCTTGAGTGACTTTAGTCGCAACGGCATTAGCAAATACCTGACGTTGATTCACATTCCACGTGCTATCAAGCTCAAGGCCTTTGCTTGCAAAATGGGCACGCAGCTTTTGTTGCGTGGTGTCGTGAGCACGAAACGCCATTAAGTTTTCAAGGGTAAACGGGTAACCCGTTTCTTTAGCAAACATTTTATGAAAATTAGGATGCTGCAAAAAACGTAATTGATAATGATCAGGGTCGTCGGTGTATTTATACCGCTTATCTTTAAAGCCGCCGTCGCCACCGGTCGCTAAACTTGCCGCTTGCAATGCAGTGTAAACACCGCCCGTTAGCACACCCATTAAAATAGTGCCTGCGGCGTTTTCTGCCACCGAGACATCTTCTTCTATTAACCAATAGTCTGGCTCAATGTAACCAATACCGGCTTTTAAAATGGTACTTCGGTAATCGGCCGCTTCACGTTCGTAACAGCGATTACGGCGGTCTTTTTCGCTGCTTTTATCGTAGCGCTCACGGCACTTCGCAATACTACTGTGGTAATCGTATATTTTAGGGCCGTACTTTTGTGCACGCGCAGAGGCTTTAGCAATATGGGCTTTTTGCGCTTGTTGATACTTATTCCACCCGCTGTTGATTTCTTGCTCAACCTGTTGCCAATAACCTTGCTCGCGCTCACCAATACTGGCTAACGTATGGTTATATTTTTTACTGCCCTGTGCGTAGGCTTTGTACTTAACCACCAGCTCATCGTACAACTGGCTGTAATTTTTATAATGTTTATCAAAGTCTTGATACGCTTTCTTTTGCACGAAAGAGGCAATAATTTTACGCTTATCTTGCTCAAGGTTATCAGACAGTGCCGCATCGCTATAAAGTAGGCCACCAAACAACGCTAAAAAAGTCAGGTTTTCTGAGCTGTGCAACTGTTCAGGGTTGTAATCAAGGTCGTTTACTTTAATTGAGTTAATTGCCAAGGCATCACGCAGCGCTGCGCTATAGGTTGCAAACTGGCGTTGCTCAGCCGTTGAGGGTTCTATTAACGTTTTTTCGATGGCGTACTTTTGCCCAAAAAACACCACCGGCCACACAAGGCAAAGTAGCGCAATAAACGAAACAACACCGCGGCCAACTTTAGCAACCATGGCTTTGGGTAAAAAGTCGGCTAATAACAGTGCGACACCAACGCCCGACACCGCACGCCCATAAATTTCGAGGTGCTCTAAATCTGCCGCAGAAGGGGTGCCTAACCCTACGAGCGACACAAGTTGCGCATTAAAAATTGCTTCGGGTAATAAATATAAAGTAGCTAAAACAAGCAGCAGACAGCGCCACCAAAACGGCTTTATTATTGTAGTCATAGTATTGTTCTTTATTGCTTTTTACGTAGTTCTAATTCAACCGCTGGGTCGGTTTCCAAGCTAAAGTCTTCATCGGCTTGGCGTGTGCCAATTTCGAGATTGGGTGCTTTAGGCGTCTGTGTAACCTGTGGAACATAGCTCACTGCTTGAGTCGATTTAAGCGTGCCTCCAACAGCTGGATAAAGCTTGTTACTTTGATACGCTTTAAGCTCGTCTAGGCGCTCTAAATCAAGATCATCGGGCATGCTTGCAATTAACTTAGCGTCGGCTTCATCGCTAAAATAAGGGGTCACGTTTGGCAGCTCAAACACCGAGCAAAAGCCATACACCGTGTCGTCAATAATCACGGAGTCGGGACGCACCGAGCGCGACTGAGCTAGTAAACTGCGCTCATGATAGTCGTGACCGTTAATTGAATAAGTCGCAATCATAATGCCACGCGCCTTGGCACTGGGCTTTAAACGAGCAGCGGTTTGCTTGTAGTGTCGAATATCAAGCACGTAGCCAAAGTTACGCTTCAGCTGTTTTGCTAATTTTTCGAGCTGCAACGGGCTGTCGTAACGCTTTTCACGGTGATAACGATTACCTAACGCTTGCAAGCTTTCGAGCTGTTCTTTGTTGCGCTCATAAATAGGATCACTCCCTGCACCGCGTTTTAAGTCACTGGCAAGCTTGTTCATAGACGCTTTAGCTGGCGACTGAATAAACGCTAAATAAATGTCAGGGTTAATGTCACGCATACGCGTTAAATTGCGCATTTCTAAACTGCTAAAAAAGTAATTACCGCCACCAATGTATTCATACGCCAGGTAGTCGAGCATTTTAAGATCGTTGATCGAAGCGTTTGATTTAATCTCAATATTAAGCTTTTGATGCGGTTTACGATAACGCGCAAAGCTCGACGCTAACTCACGAAAAGACGCAGGCAAGTCATCACTCAGTAAGCCTGTATCTTGATTGCGCAGGCGTAAATACCCCCACTCTTTTTTATAACTCATCGACTCAATTTTGCGACGCTTGTTGTCGACCGTGCCCGTTTCGCGGCCGGTACGCGCATCGTGGTGTACAACCCACACATCGTCGCGGGTAATACGCACGTCAATTTCAATCACGTCAAAGTTATTATCAATGGCATCAATCACTGCATTAACTGAGTTTTCGGCGTAACGAATCGAACCTCGGTGGCTTTGCAGGTTAAATCCACTGCATTGTCGCGCCGACACATAGTTAATATTGCCAAGTTGGCTCTCAAAGAAGCCTCGGGCAAACAGTGCTTCTTGCTTGGCTTTCACTGCTTGCTTTTGTGCAACAGTGAGCGTGCTTTCAGGAGTCGCTTCTGGGGTACTTTTACAGGCCGTTAAGCCAACACAAATAAGTAAAATGCCGACCAGCAGCAAAGGTTTAGTAAACGAAGTTTGCATCATTGCATTTACAGCCAAAAGGCTTTCCTTTTTTATTAGAGCTCATAAAGAAGTGTGTAAAGCTGAATAATATATGAATAGAGGTCCCGATTTAAAGTAATAACTTTAATTAATCCAAATATTTTAATTTAAGATACAAGCTGTTAGATTAAATTTAATAACTATCGCAGTTTTGATAACAACACTGAGCAGCCTAATAGGAAGCGCCTCGTGGGAATGAAACATGATCGACTTTCGTAAAAAAATTACCCCTGCGCGCGAAATGCGCTCAACCAACACGTTACACACTGCCCTTGAAAGTGATCGGGGGCGCATTATTAACAGTGCCGCCATTCGTCGTTTACAACAAAAAACCCAAGTTTTCCCACTCGAACGCAATGCAGCGGTGCGCTCGCGGCTAACCCACTCTCTTGAAGTACAACAAGTGGGGCGCTTTATAGTGCAAACAATTTTTAATAAGTTAAGCGACGCTCAACAAAAAGAGTATGGCCTTGCAGGCCTAGAAAGGCCCTTAGAGAGCCTTGTTGAAATGGCGTGTTTGATGCACGACATTGGCAACCCGCCATTTGGTCACTTTGGCGAAGCCGCCATAAACCGATGGTTTGAAAAACACCTAGAGTCGCTCACGCCAGAGCGCTGCAAAGCCAGTGGCATACATGTTATTTTTAAGCACCTTGCACAAGACATCAAAAATTTTGAAGGCAATGCGCAAGGTATTCGCATTATTCATTCTTTGCTTTCACTCAACCTAACATACAGCCAAAGCGCCGGCATATTAAAGTACACCCGCCCTGCCAGCATGGCTAAAAAAGATATCCCACAAGACAAAAATTACTTAATGAAAAAAGTGGGTTATTACTTTAGCGAAAAACCCTTTATTGAGGCACTGCAAACCGAGCTTGATATAGAGCAATATTGCCGCCACCCCGCAAGTTACATAATGGAAGCAGCCGACGACATTTCGTATTGCCTTGCCGACATAGAAGACGCTGTAGAAAAAGGCATTATAAACGTTGAACTATTGTGCGAAAAATTAAAAGAGCAATACACGCGCACCTTAACAAACCTCACGCTTAACGACACCAAGCACACTGACTTTGCCGAAAAAGCCATTGATTACGCACTGAGTAAAGCCGCCGAGCAGCCCTATAACTATAATAGCGAGTTTTTTATTTACCTACGCGTGACCTTGCTACACCCCTTGGTAAATTATGCCGCAGAGCGTTTTGTTGGCAATATTGAAGCCATTTACCACGGCGACTTTAACCAAGCCTTACTGGAAGATCGCAGTCACTTGCATGCAGTCACACTCACGTTAAAACAAGTGGCCATTAAACATGTATTTTGCCACAAAGAAGTAGAGCGCCTAGAGCTGCAAGGTTATCGGATCATTAGCGGTTTGCTCGATTGCTACAAACCGTTACTCGCCCTTGACCACGACGCCTTTAAACGGGTTTTAAAAGGCGACCCTCAGTATTTAATTGAAACACGGCTCGTTAAAAAGCTCTCAAATAAACACATAAACAGCTACCAAAAAGCCATTGATGCCTTAAAAGCAGAGCCCGATCACTTTGCAGCCTATGAGTTTTATTACCGTTGCAGACTTGTTCAAGATTACATTAGCGGTATGACCGACCAATTTGCTTACGACGAGTACCGCGCTTTAATGGTTATTGATTGATTCATTTAGCTATTTATTTTAATTTGTTAACAAAATGTGGATAAAAAACCTATCAAGGCTTAGAATTAAGTCATTGTTTGGGTCACCAGATTAACCTTACTGGTCAGGAAACTATGCCAATTATAAAAACAACACTTTTACTGATACTTGCTAGTGTAAGTTTCACCAGCGAAGCGCAGTATAATGAGGCCATGTGCATTTTGTTAAAACAACAAATGCATGAATTTCGTAATAATACGAGTAATCGCAATTATCGCTCTGCAGCTCGTAACTATGAAAAGAACTGTAAAAATCCGACGCCTGTCCACAATGTCGAAGCATTTGAAAAGTTAACCGCGCAATCGGCAGAATCAACCCCCATAACCCCCAACAAATCAGTAAGCCCAACAGAGCACTCAGCTGCCATCCAAGGCATTGCTGACGATAGCCCAGCACCTGAGCCACAAAACCTCGACGTAACGCAATTAGAGCAAGCAACTCAAGATACGCCGCCCTCATCAGAGCCAGAACTCATTTCTGATGTAGCCGCCATTGAACCTGTTGCCAATGTATCAGCGCTTGAAACAACAGATCCAGTGCAGAGCGTACCGCAGCCGCAAAACGAGACCAACGAAGCGCTAACAACGGCGCAGACAGCAACGCCGCAGACAAATAATTCAACCGATAACCTTGAAAGCGAGCCCGCATCTGATACACCCCCTGTGTCAGCAACAGAGGCAGAAAAACCAGTCGATGCCGCGCCAATACCCGCAGAGCCTGCACCAACACCACAACCAGCCCCGGTGCAAAATGCCGCGCCTAGTTCGTCAACGTCACTGCTTATGCCCAGCTTAATCGTGCTATTAGTGCTGCTTGTGGCGGGTTTGTTTATAGTACGATTACGCAAAAGTAAACAACAAGACACACACCCTGAACTTGAACACAGCTTACTAGAAGCGCAAGCACTAAAAGCCGCCGCAAACGCAAATAAAGAAGCCGAAGAACTTAAATCGGCCACCGCCGCGATACTTGCAGAGCAAAGCACAGAACAAGCCGCCGACATAGAGAGCGAATTAGAGCAAAGTCGTTCGTTTACAGCCACAGACAACGAAGACAGCAACGATGAGCTTTCGGAACTTGCCCGCTTTAGTGCTGAACGCGACTTTCACGAGCAACACACTGATTTTGCCGATGCGGATCAGTTTAATGAGCTTGAACTCGATAACGACGAGACAGAGCCCAAAGATGAAACTGAGCCCAAAGATACTGAGCCCAAAAATACTGAGCCCACACAAGCTGAAACCTTGTTAAGCAGTTCATCATTCGGCTTCGACGAGTACGCAAAACAAGAACCGCTTACAGACGACGAGCCATTAACCAATGAGCTTATAAGTGATGACCTTGAAAGTAACAGTTTTGAAAGCAGCGATTTTGAAAATGACAAGCTTTCAAATAACGAGCTTGAAAATGACGAACTTGAACAAGCGCCGGCTTTTACTAGCAGTTCATCATTCGGCTTCGACGAGTATGCAAAGCAAGAACCACTTGCAGACGACGAGCCATTGACCAATGAGCTTATAAATGACGAGCTTGAAAGTGATGATCTTGAAAGTAACGTTCTTGAAAACGATAGTTTTGAAAGTGATGCTCTTGAAAGTAACGAGCTTGAAAGTAACGAGCTTGAAAATGACGAGCTCGAACAAGCGCCAGCTTTTACTAGTAGTTCATCATTCGGCTTCGACGAGTATGCAAAGCAAGAGCCACTTGCAGACGATGAGCCATTGACCAATGAGCTTATAAATGACGAGCTTGAAAATGACGAGCTCGAACAAGCGCCTGCTTTTACTAGCAGTTCATCATTCGGCTTCGACGAGTACGCAAAGCAAGAGCCGCTTACAGACGACGAGCCTGTAAAAGATGACGTACCAGAGTACGACTTATCATCGTTAATGGGTGACGATTTATCATTTGCCGATCAATTTAGCGACCAACCATCGCTAGTTACTGAACCTAAGCCATCAAACACCGACGACGATATTAGCGACGACGATCTGGCAAAAGCGTTACAAGCACTTGAGCAAGAACTGTACGAAGAGCCTAAGCACACTCAGGTTGAATATACAGAGCAAAACGATGATGAAACACTAACCGAAACCGAGCAAGAGCCAGCACAGCAAGATGATAACGACGAGCATACCGACAGTAAGCCACACAATCCGTTTGCTAACTTGTCGCTAGACCCTGCGTGGGATCCAAACTCATCAGAAAAACCCTCGTTAGAGAGCAAAGCTAAACAGCCTAAATCTCAAGCCTTGATCGACGCCGAAGAACGCGCCAAACAACTCAAAACCGACGACTAGCGACTAAGGTTTTTTAAATAAAGGTTTTTTTAATCAATAAAGATTTTAAAAAAAGGGAAAGCACCGTGCTTTCCCTTTTTATTTCAGTGTGGTGCGCGGGCGCATCAACCAATGAAAAACAAATATCAACGAAAAGAAAACAGCCACGGCCAGCACACACAAAAGAATAATGTTTTTTGGCAAAAACGAGTCACTCTTGTAGGTGTGGCGCTTTATTTCACGCTCTGCACTTAACTTTGTTCTTTCGGCTTTACTGGGTAATTTAAACTCATGAAATGAGTCGTTAGATGTCACTTCTGAACGCACCGTTTGGGTGCTCTTTTGCTGCCATAGCATATCAAACTGCTGAAACTGCACTTGCTTATTCTCAATACACCACTCTAAATATTGCACTGACAATGGCTTATTAAGGCAACGAGACGGGATCACATAAAAACGGTCCCATGCGGCCTGCTTGCTAATGTATGCTTGTTCTGACAAGGGTTTAGCTAACGAATTTTCAAGGTAAGCAATATCATGGTTATAAAATGCGAACTTGCGCTCAGCTATTTGCTCTTCGGTTAAACAATTCGATGCTATGCGATCAGATAAGTTTTGAATGCGCTGTTTGTAATCATCAACTTCGTCGAGCAGGTGAGTTTTACGCAGTGCCGATTGCAGTTCACTGCGTTCAGCTTCCATAGCGTGGCATTCAACTGAAGGTGCTGTTGTTTGCGCCCATGACACACACGGCGACAATAACAGAGAGAATAAAATCCGTTTAATCATTAATTTACGTCACTGTAAAATAGAGAGGAACAGAGTACCATTTTTAGCTAAAAATTCAATACGGTTGCGTTAAATCTCCGCGCTTCTTTATCCGCTCTTCTTTAAATAATGGCTAAGGTGTATACGCCCCTCGTATTCATTAATTACCCACTGGGCGCTGCCACTATTAAATCATTCTTGCTACAACAGGCAGTAATACCTATTCATTTAATTAAGTGAGCAATCTTGGGGCAATAAAATCCCGTTGATAACACGGCAAACATGTCGTTATTGAGTTGTTCTCGGCAATTGCTCCTGCATTGCGCTACCTCCTGCATCCATGCCGTCGTAAATCAGACATTTTAAGCACCGCTAGCGACAGGTTTAATCCCTCAAAACGATTAAGTATTCTTGCGAATTAATATAATGCCGCTTAGTCATTAAAGTGACTGCTGATGCTTATAAAATTGCTCGTCGTCAAGCTCAAATTGGCGCATTAACCAGTCTTTAAAAACCTGCACCTTGTGCCATGTAAAATGCTCTGCTGGCCCCGCTAAATAGTATTTAAATTGGCATGGGTATTCAAAGTCGGGGTAAATTTCAAGCTGCCCAAGTTGTAATTGCGTTTCTATTAGGCGTCGGCGAACGATAGCAATACCTTGCCCTGCAAGGGTTGCTTGTATAACCAATGCCGCATTGTCTATTTCGAGCGAAGGTAACGCATCGGCGTTCATGCCTAATTGCTCTGCAAACGTTAACCAACCTCGTTCGGCATCGGGGCAAATATCTTTTATTAGTTTTTGCGCCATTACTTGCGGCTTAAGCGTTTTAGTTACATCAATTAAACCCGGTTTGTAAGCTAAAAATAAGCTGTCATCGGTTAAAAGCTCGCTTTGTAAGTCTGGGTAATTACCAAGACCAAATCGGATACCTAAATCAACTTGCCCTGTTGAAAAGTCGGCCAATTGATCGCTAGGTTCAATACGTACTTTTATGTTTGGGTATTGGTGTTGAAAATCGCTGATACGCCCCAGTAACCAGCCACTAGCAAACGAAGGCAGCACCGATAAATTTAACGTATTTGGGTGACTGTCTTGGCTTAATGACTGCACACCCGTATGCAAATGATCAAACCCCTTGAGTACATGAGGCAACAATTGCTCGCCCTGACGCGTTAGTTCAACGTAACGCGTATGACGGGTAAATAAAGCACAACCCAGTTGCTGTTCGAGTAGCCGAATTTGTTGGCTCACAGCAGCTTGGCTTACAAATAACTGCTCAGCGGCCAGCTTAAAGCTGCCAAGCTTTGCAGCATGCTTAAAATACCAAAGGCTCTTTAAAGGAGGAAGTTTCATATGCGCTTATGGTTAATAAAAACTTAAACATAGGCAATTTTAAATCGTTTGTCAGCATTGTTCTCTCACGTAATACTCATACAGCCAACCGCCATCAATTAAGGATAACTGTTATGAAATACTGCATCATTTTACTCTTTATTTGCCTATCGAGTGCAAGCTATGCAAACCAACCCGCTGTAACTCAGCTTGATACCGACGAAGGCTACCCCTATAAAAACTTAATTCAAAAAGTAGAACGCGTTGAAATTCGCTACGTTGAAAACCAATACACCGTAACGTGCCGCGTGAATGTGCAAACACTGCATAATCAATACAATGGCAAAGAGCACACCGTGTCTGCAAAATTATTTGCCAAACGCCCCATGGCCGCTTGCCTCACACGTGACAAAGCCAAACAAATTTTAACCATGCTTTAACCTGTTTCAACCTTGTAAAACTAGGCTACGAATAGCAGTACTTCCCCAGTAGCCTAGTTTTTTTAGCGCCCAAAATTTCTAACGTCTAACTTCTAGTTTATAACTTCTTCCACTTTCTCAACTTCAACCGGCTCTGCCAACGCATTCTCATAAAACGCGAACACCGCCTTGGTATAAGGCTGAGCATAATGCGCATCAAGCGCAGCTTGCGATACAAACTGCTCCACTAAAAACAAACAGCGCTGCTCCTTACTTGCAAACAACTCGAATCGGTTGCATCCGGGCTCTGCGCGAGTGGCAGCTAAAATGCACTGTAAACGCCCTTTACACTCTTCGAATAACGCCGCTTTAGGGGTGATTTTTGCAACTATATTTATCATACTGATTCCTTACTAAATAACTTTAAAACCCATGTTCTAATAGGTGGTGCCACTGTAAATGCCACCACAAACGCAGCCGGCCACGCATTCGCAAAGGCCTTCATCCAACTTGCTATAAACGTATCGCTTAGGCCTAAATTCACGTATGTAACCCATGCCGATAATAAAAACGACATTAAGAACGAAAACGCCGCAGTAAAAATAAAATGAATTTTCATATGTCCTCCTTGGCGTTACTATATTTGCACAGGGCAAGTGACAACAGTCACGAAAATGCAAACTAAGATTGAGGGAGTCGTATGCTGGATGATCTGCATTTGTTTATTGAGATAGCACGCCGTAAAAGCATGAGCCAAACAGCAAAAGATCTCGGCTTAAATCTTTCAACCCTTTCTAGGCGCATACAGGCATTAGAAGACAAACTTGGCGAACCATTGCTGCAACGCACCGCCAGAGGCATTGTACTCACAGCCAAAGGTGAAACCCTTTACGATGAACTCGGCCAGCAAGTGCTTGCACTTAATAGCCAATTAAAACAATTAAATGACTCGTCGGGAGCAAAAGACTTTTATCTCCTGTGCCCACAAAATATCATTGCAGGCCCACTCATGAGCGCAATAAATCAGTTTGCCTTAGCCAACCCTGCGCTTAATCTCCACATTTACCCAAGTAATGCCAATAGCCAACTAAGCCAAAAGCGTTTTGACCTAGCGATTAGAGTGGGCGAGCAACAAGATTCAAGCTATTTTCAAAAACGCCTAGGGGCAATTGCCATAAAGCTAATAGTAAAGAAAGGTGCGCCAACATCACGCCTAGTGCTGCCCTATTCAGAGTCGCAGCTGCCTAGCGGATTATTAACCGCATTAAAAAATGAATTTGAACAAATAAGCTTTTGTTTTGATATTACAATCGCCAGAAAAATGATCGAAGCAGGCTACGGTGTAGGCATACTGCCCATGAGTGAAATTAGCTGCATAAAAGACACCCACAACTTTAGTTATGTAGAAACGCCCCACAGCATTCCAGCAAGACCAATTTACGCCCTGTGGGCTCACTCACGCACACCCTCTGCGAATGCGCAGTTATTAATAGAGCAACTACAAACCAGTATTGCGGGTTCACCAAGCTTACAGGGGGAAATATTAGCGCTTTAATACTTGCTGCTTGTGTTGTGAAAGAGCCTGTCGCAGCGATTTTATAGCGCGTATCGCTCTAGGCTTTGCTCTCTATTATTGAATATCTAAGCTCGCAGATCGCATCTCGCATCTCAAATCTCGCACCTCGGCGCTATTCCGCTCTTGTAGGCGTGAAATTTATTTCGCGCGTTTTTCAATCGCCACAATACTCAAAAACACACCGCCATACATAACGGCAACCACCCGTAGGAGCCGTTTTAACGGTGAATCTTTCGCAGCGGTTTTATAGCGCGTATTCGCTCTTTAAGCTCGACATCTAAGATTGACTCTCCAAGCTCGCACATCGCACCTCGGCACTATTCCGCTCTTGTAGGTGTGAAATTTATTTCTCGCGTTTTTCAATCGCCACAACATCCAAAAACACCGCCATACCTAAAAGCCACTCTTAGGAGCCGTTTTAACGGCGAAAAATTAATCCTTAAACCACCGATAAAAACCAAATACAAGCAGTAAAGCCGCAAAACCGACCCCGATTAACTGCCAAATTTTGGTCTCGCTCATTTTATCTAACTGAGGAGTTACAGCATGCACTTTATGCTGAATAATGGGTGTACTTTCTTCTGTTGTTTTAACCGCGCTTTGTGGTGAGTTTATTTCTGTAATGGTCGGCTTTACTGTAATGACAACATCTTTATAGTCAGATTTAGGCTTTGCATCCCATATAGATTCAAAAAGGGCTTTTTGCTCCGATTTATTTTCACTACACCATACAAAATCAGCTTGTTCTATTTTCTTAGCTCGGCATCGCTCAGGTAACTGATAAAACTGTCCCCATGCAATGCGTTTTTTATCATCATTAAACGAATTACTGTAAACCGTGGAGTTATGTACTTTGGTATTTAAAAGTGCAGTAGGGCTTGATTGATAGGTATGGGTGCCACCATTACCCGATGTTCTTTTGGGGTTTTTACAATACTTAGCAAGCAAGGTAAACAGCTCGTCAGAGCGCTTATTCCACCGCTCACCTTGCTCAGCGGTGTAACTTCTATTCATTCTTTTACGAATGCCCTCGCGCTCAGCCTTAATTCTATCGCATTGGCTTTGATAATATTGCTCAACAGCAACCGCATTCTGGCCCACGAGTAAAATAGCGAGCAATAAAATCCATTTATTCATAACGTTACATCAATGTAATTAAGTTAGTTACATTGTACCAAATTTAGAACCTAGAAAAAGTAACCTAACATATTAAATTTTTAGTAGCACAATTATTTGATGTGGCTTTTATTTATACATAATAATTTAGTATATTAAACACTCAATTTTAAAAAGGTAATGTTATGGATAACCAATTATCACTCTTTAAAGAAATAAATGAAACAGGTGCCTACAGTAGTTCACCTCAAGATTCAAATAGAAGGTTTTGCTCAGAGTTGGAAGAAGAATTAAATTCGTTGGGTTTTAATGAAAGTGAAGATAAATCACCTTCCCCGATGCACTACCTTAAAAGAGCCGAATACACTGATATGTATGGAGGCACGAGACACAGTACTTTTTTAATTCATCACAAGTTAAAAGGACTGCTAAGAGTTGAAGCGCATAGACAAGTTCAGAGTGGCTCTGTTGATCAAAAGTTTCCATTCTTTTATGAATCGTTAAGTAATGCCCCAGAGGAAAATGTGATTATTGTTTTCGACGGGAAAGGATATAAAAAAGAAGCTTTCGATTGGTTGATGTATCAGACTTCTCAAAATCGAAAAAAGTCATTTAACGTTTTTCCGAGTAAAGAACTATTTCTTGATTTTCTTTTAAACGAATAATGCATCAAAACATGATGCATTCCCTCTACACGTCTTAGTTACTGCTTGTTTATATTAATCATTTTAGTAAACTGGCTGTTCGAAAACAGGGAGTCGTTATGGAACAGGTTGGTATTTACGAGCAGCTGATTACTCAAGTAATCGAGCAACACCTAGATCGTGAACAGTTTTATGTCGGAGAACGCCAACTTGAATCAGCAGAAGCTGCCACTTGGCTGTCTCGATTTTTAGGTAAGTTAATTGCTCACGCGATTGATGCTATACCTAGTTCAAATAATCGCTTACAAGAGCAAATCAATCTAGCAAATAACTTAGTTTTTTGGCTTAAAGATCATATTCGAGATGATGAGCTAATAAGTGAAAACCTAGTAGATAGCCAAGGCAGAATCCTCACTGCACTATTCAATACTGAAAACCCAATTGCAGCAAACCTCAAAGACTACGCCAAAGATATATTTCCATTAACAGGGCTTACCCAAAGCGAATTATTTAGTGGCGCGAATGCGGGTATATCGCTCGAGACAGAATTAAAGCGTGAGATAAAATCGGCCGACACTATTTACTGGTTAGTTTCATTTATAAAGTGGACAGGGCTAAGAATATTTAAAAATGAACTTGAAGCCTTTACCAAAAGTGGTAACAAGCTAAAGGTTATCACCACCTCTTATATGGGGGCAACAGATGCTAAAGCGGTTGAGTTTTTGGCAAGCCTACCAAACACTGAAGTAAAACTAAGCTATAACAATCAGCAAGAACGTTTACACGCAAAATCTTACTTATTTATGCGTAACACCGGTTTTCATACTGGCTATATTGGTTCGTCTAACTTATCGCATTCGGCACTCACCAGCGGCCTTGAATGGAATTTAAAAATTACAGCGCAAGAAATTCCGCATATTATCGCTAAAACCAAAAGCACCTTTGAAACCTACTGGCAATCACCAGACTTTGAACTGTTTAGTGGTAAAGTTGAATGTAAAGAAAAGCTAATAAACTCACTGAATGAACAGCGTGGTAAAGGACAAGCAAGTAACCAGTTCTATTTTGATATAACCCCTAAAACTCATCAATTAGCTATTTTAGAAAAACTAAGTGTTGAACGAAACGTTCACAATCGCTTTAAAAACTTAGTAGTGGCAGCAACTGGCACAGGTAAAACAATCATATCTGCATTTGATTTTAAAACCGTGTACGACAAAAAACCAAATGCCAACTTTTTATTTGTTGCTCACCGAGAAGAAATCCTCACTCAAGCACAAAGCGCATATCGTGGAGTGCTAAAAAATAATGATTTTGGCGAGCTTTGGGTTGGCAACTACAAACCTCAAAGATACAACCAATTATTTGCCTCAATTCAAACCCTTAACAACCAAATCGACAACATAAAATTGAGTGCTGATTTTTATGATTATATTGTTATTGATGAAGTGCATCACGTAAGTGCTAACAGTTACCGTGGCATTCTTAATTACTTCAAACCAAACATTTTATTAGGGTTAACGGCCACACCTGAAAGGCAAGATGGGGCGAATATATTAGAGGATTTCTGTGGTGTTATTGCCGCAGAGATCCGCTTACCAGAAGCCATAAATCAGCGCCATTTATGCCCGTTCCAATACTTTGGCCTTGATGACGATACAGATTTAAGCACGGTAACGTGGCGAGGCGGTCGTTACGATATTAGTGAGCTTAGTAACCTCTACACTGGCGAGAATAACCGCGCGAATAAAATCATATCGAGTCTCAACGACATCGTTACAAATATTAACGCTATTAAGGCATTAGCATTTTGTGTAAGCCAAGATCATGCTGAGTTTATGGCCAGTAAGTTTAACCTTGCAGGTATAAGTGCAGACGTACTTACCAGTAAAAATACTAGTGAACGAAAACACAAACAGCAGGCGCTTAGACGGGGTGAAATACACATACTCTGCGTCGTTGATATTTTTAACGAAGGGGTCGATATTCCAGAAGTAGATACCCTGCTATTTTTGCGTCCAACCGAGAGCCTAACGCTATTTTTACAGCAATTAGGTCGTGGCCTACGTTTACCCGACAACAGCCAAAAGCAATGTTGTACTGTACTCGACTTTGTTGGTAACGCTCGCCCCGAATATGACTTTGCCAATAAGTTTCGCGCACTCATTGGAAAAAGTAACCAGCCAATAAAAACCGAAATAGAAAATAACTTTCCGCACTTGCCGCTGGGCTGTCGTATAGAGCTACAAGAACGCACGCAAAAAACTATTTTACGTAATATACAACAAGCAACAAACAGCAAACGCCATTTGCAACAGCTTATAAACAGTTATTCTCATCATACAAGCGACGAGCTAACGCTAAGTAACTTTTTACGTATAAACCCACAAGTCACATTAGAAGATATTTATAAACCAAAAGATACAAGGCATGGCGGTTGGCATTGGTTAAAAGACGATGATATTCCAGCAGATCAAGTTGATATATATAGTGCCTATTACAGAGCTATAAATACGCAATTACTTAGCTGTGATTCACTGAGCTATTTGTGCTTTTTACGCGATTTATGTAACAGCGACTTTAGCATTGAGATAACACCTAAAAATCAACAGTATGCACTAATGGCTCATTACAATTTTTGGGATAACACTGGCACAAGTCTAGGGTTTAAATCCCTTAAGCAAAGCTTACAAGCACTAAAAAACCCGTTATTACAACAAGAGTTATCAGAAGTAATTGCGCTTTTAATAAATCGTATTCAGCAACAAGAAAGTGATTTAGCGTGCTTACCAAACCATGCAATAAAATTGCACAGCCGCTACACTCGCCAACAAATATTAGCGGCATTCGGCGCGCATACGTTTGATAAAAAATCGACCGCTCGCGAAGGTGTATTAGAGTTCAAAGAACAAAATTTAGAGCTACTATTCGTCACGCTCAATAAGTGCGAAAAAACCTACTCACCAACAACGCTGTATCACGACTATGCAATCAGCCCAACCTTGTTTCATTGGCAAACGCAAAACAGCGCCCGACCAGAACACGGCCGCGGCCTAAGCTACATTCAGCATCAACAAACAGGCAAAACCATCTTGCTGTTTGTGCGTGAACAAAGCAAAGATGAAAACGGCCGAACCATGGGATTTGTGAACTATGGCGAGGTTAAATATCAAAGCCACAGCGGCAGCCAGCCAATGAACATAACATGGGAATTAGTAAGCCCCATGCCAAACGAGATGTGGCATGAGGCAGGAAAATTGGCGGTTGGGTGATAATTTATATTAGAGGACTTTACATGAGTGATTTGTTTCAAGACACCAAAATTATTGCAGCTCTATTTACAGCTGCAACAGCCTTAATAATTGCATCTACGAGTGCATTTGCTTTCTTTTACCGATCTCGACGAGATGATAAAAGAAATGCAAAAAAAGTATTATTCCTACTACTGGAAGTCCGCCACGCAATTAAATTAAAAACTCTACCCATTGATGAAGTTGCTAAAGAGTATTGTGAATATGCCGCCAAAAAACTTAATTCATTTACAACTGGAGAAGTAAATATCTCTTCAGAGAGTTTTGATTTTCAGCTTATTAAGCGCATACTCTCAGAGCAGTTAGCTTCAATAGAAGAAAATCTCGCTGACGGAGTAATACCTTCACTCAATGAAAAGTTAACCGATTTAGCTGAAGATAACCCAATCCTAGCTTTTAAAATTCGAGGACGAGATAATTTTTTAAAACTATTTGAAACTTCAAAGACTCAAATAATGAACTTTCCCATATCAAATACGGAGTTACCACCTGATAATGAAAAAGCTTTATTAGAGTGTATAGGAAAGATAATGCTGCTCCGTGCAGCAAAAGAGAGTAACCTGCATATAGACGCAGCTATAGATGAAATAGCTAGATATTGTGGGCAAAGTCAGTTTAAAAAATGGCACAAGTTAAAAAAAGAAACAGCCTCAGAACACGGATTTGACTTTACTCTATTAGATGACTTTTTTGAAAGCTGTTATTTAGCAATGGTTGAATTAAAATATAGCGAAATTAAAAAGTAGCAGATATCTCATATTAAAAATATGAAAAAACTAAAATAATTAGAATATAATACTCAACTACTTTATAAAAAGCTTTTATCAATTATGGAAGGAATAAATTCAATAAAGCTTTCTGTACATTCAACTTTCCCATGCATGCTTATATTTAAGTTTATTCTTTCATTCTCGTATTGAAAAGTTAGCTTTAAGCTCTTTAGTATTTTTTCAGAGAGCGGAAAATACTCTTCTAATTCTTTCAATACATTATTAATTGACTTTAGTTTAATATCTGCATATGTACCATTACCTAACTTGACATTTGTTGCAACCAATTCTTTTACTACAACAGAGTTTATACTATGGTTATCAATCAAACACTTATAAACACAATTTAAATTTATGTTTAAGTTGCTAATATAAAAATCTTTACCTGTCAAAATATCTATTTTTTCAAAAAATAACTTTAGACTTCTAGGTGGCGATTCAATACATATATAATACTTTCCATCTTCTATTTTTATAATAAAGAAATTAAAAATATCACTTTTAATCTGTTGAACAAATTTCACCTCTCCCTCTGAGTCTATCACCTTTTCGGTAATTATCCGATTAGCTATAAAGACTGCTTCAAGGTTTTTATCCGTTAAATTTGTAAGGTCAAAGCCGAAGTTTCTATCGTGAGAAAAAGGAGTTTTCAATATTTCATTTGAAATATCCTCTAAGTTTTTTTTACTGTAGAAACTAATCCATTTAGTGTTCATGCTTTCGCCTTAAATATTACTAAGAATATTACTTGCAGATCTTTCAATTAATTGATTTAACTCTCGCTCTTGAATAGCCGATATACCTTTACGACTCTTTACATATCCACCACCACTCTCTTTATACGAGTAAAAGCCTTTTGCCAAATAGGAAAATTGCTCCCTAGTTTCTGCATCTGAAAATTGTGCTTCAAACTCATAAATATCCGCATCGATAGTAGTTCCTTTTTTAGAACGCCATACAATTTTCGAAATATAAAATCCTTTATCATATAATTGTTTCAGCTCATTAGAATTTAAAACATTTTGTCCTTTTAGTGATGCCTTAGATATATGAGTACCTAAATCTACATCCTCATTACCAGTATCATTTTCAAAATCATTTTCTAAACCCTTAGGATGGTAAACGTATACATCAGTGACGTCTTCTAAATTATATCCATCTAAATTATCTATCAAACTTTCAAAAAAAATAGTAACTTTCGAATGATCTGTGATATGAGATAAGCTTATATTTTGTGGTAATAACTCTTCTTCAAGTTCCACTTCTAGTTTTGAGATAAAACTAGCTTTCCACTCCTCTACAGTTTTGTTCTGTGGATGTCTTATGACGATACCATTCTCATCAAGTTCAACAATAATCGAAGCTGACTTTTTAATAACTTGCTTAAATTCAGAGCTTGTGTAATCGAATTCTTCATAAATGACATCTATATTCAAACTGTCATTCTTTTCGTCCATATCAATTGAGCAATCAACACCATAATGTTCCAGCTCAGAAATTAACTGAACTGCAGCAGTTTCAATTATCTCTTTATTAACAGTCGCATCTAGTCGAGTACTTGTATTTTTTTCTTTTCGCGTATTTGTACCCAGTATATCAGCAAGAACTTTATAATCTTTGTATGTATGAGGAAACATTGAAAAGTAAGTCGCTAAACTTTTACGTTTTGTCTGCGCTGAAATCAATATACCTCGTGTAAGGAATAGGCCTTTTAAATCACTGTTAGTAACTTTTGATTGATTAATTGCATCAAACATAGCTTTATCACTAACACTGTATAAACTTCCTTTAGCCATTATACTCTCCACCCAATATTAATTTCACTCAATAACTCTTTTGACTGCGTGACTAGTTCAAAGTTATCTTCAATTAGTCGTAACCTGTCTTCTTTAAATTTATCAAAACCCCATGCTGATGCATAATGATTAATAGCATTCTTAAAAATAGCAATTATATCCACATTCTTATCTGGTGATGTACAGCGTATTCTTATATTTTCAGCACTATCAAGTATTTGATACTTTGATATAGTATCAAGGAGATAAACAAACTCCTCAATTGAATCGCCACGACCGTTATAATAAACAACATACCCCTTATTAAGTATTAATTTCTCACCTTCTTTTATTTCATCATGTCCAATTATCATCAATTGAGATGTCAAAAGCTCAATTGCTGCTGGTCTTTCATATTTATTAAAGTGAGTTTTATGAAGACATAGCTCTGGGTAAAAAAACCAATATTTATTTTCCCATAGAGAAGGGAATTTTCTATTAGCAGCTAATGAATTTATATCTTGAACGACTGTATTCAAATAGTTAATCTGTACTGGCTCTAAAATATGTAAATATTGATCTTTTTGAAGACCTAAGGTACTGGTGTTTATTATCTGCTTATTAGCTTTATCAGTTGGTAATTTAATAAAAAAACGACTGTAAAAATCACGATCAAATTTACCATCATGATTATATACAAATAATAATGCTCTGATCTCTTTTGCTTCTTTGAAATCAGCATATCTGTTAGTCCATTGCTTACTAATTCTTGCACATGCGATAGTTTTAGCAAGAGACACCAAAGCAGTCCTTACTTTATTTCTATCGATAGAACCTTCAATATAACTTTTCAAATCGGTGTTAAATAGTACTCTTTTACCTGTATAAGGATCTAAGTAATTAAAAACAACATCAACCGGATGCGTATATTTTTCTTTTTTACTATGATCTTGAGGTTTTTTACACTCAAAGTTTTCATTAAATAAATCAGAAACACCCCATCGATAAAACTTTAGTAATTCCTCAGAAACTAGCTCAGCCATTTTCCCTATATTTTCCGTTTCAGACATATTCTCACCTTAATCTAACTGAAGAATCATTCACATATTAAATTTCATTTTAAAAAAATTTAAATAATTTATAATTAGTTTTTTATTAAAAAAATAAAGTCTACATTTACTAAACACCAATCTACCAGCACACTCCAATTCCCCGTGATCACACCTGAAACTAAGTTAATGATGAGTAATTGACAGCATGGATGCTGTACAAAGCATAGCTTGGCCATGGATGGCCTATCTACGCTGGTTACGTTCACATCATTAACATAAGTTGAAGATCAAGTGTGATCCTCGGGTGCGCCGAGAGAGTCCAGAGAGAGGTCGGCGGCAGCCTCTCTTTGGTTGCCATCGCCAACGCGATAAAACCTCAAATAGAGGTTTTTAATCCCTTAAAAATCCTGCACGCAAACTCTAGGTATGTACGTTAAACTTCACTATCTACACGTTATAACTTGGCTTACTTTCCGCCACTAAACCAAGCTCATTATTTTGCTGTTGATAAACAGCACTTTCTGCAAACTCAAAACTATTTATGCCTACCCACAATTTAGCGCTGTTTGCCTGTGCAACCTGATACGCCCAGTCGCTCACTGAGCGTGATTTTTCGGCATCACAATTAAAGTAATCGCTCAACTCACGAGATATATGCTGGTTATATATAACGAGGTTTTGTTCTTGCCAGCGCTCACGGTGCTCTTGCGCAGCTAAAAAATCGCGTTTGCTGTTATTGCATTTACTATGAGCTGCCACAAAGTTATGGCCTAAATCGTTGGCGTAACGCGTAAACGGAATAAAGTGATCAACCTCGGTTTTGCTATTTAATGCCTTTTGACAATAAAAGCAGTGACCCCGTTGTAGTTCTATTAATACAGGTTTTGCTTTATTGAGTGCATTGCGATCAAAGCCAAATAAAAAGTCATGAAGTTGACTTTGTGGGCCGATTAGCGCTTGGTTGTATTTAATACTTTGAATTTTTTGTAGCCATGCATTTTTAGCTAAGTACACAACTAAGTCGTAAAAGCGTCTAAAGCAACTGGCAATACCTGCATTTAAGCTAATGTATTGCTGCCCTTTAACATGAGGATATAAGAAACACTCTTCCTTGCCATTTAGCTTTTGTAATAACCATAACGGTCCATCTTTTATGGTTTGTAACGTTGTTCTGCGTATGTTTTTCCAATCACTGCACTTTTTTAATTGGCTAACTGAATTAATGTTATTTAATTTTGCATCGTGCAGTGTGGTGATGATTTTGGCTTGTTTTTTGGAATTGGTATTTTGTAAAAGCAGCTGGTCTCTATTATTACCAATGGCACCAAAAGGAGATGCTTGGTGCCAATACAACGCAATAAACTTTTCGACTAATTCGTCAAACGTTATTTGTAATTGCGCACTCGGATCTATTTGCTGTTTTTCAATGCTGATATCAGCAAGCGCATGCAACAAGGCAAACTTGTAAGTGGCACTAAAGTCCCCTTCCACCAGCATGCGTTGAATATAAGCGATAAAGTCGAGCTGTTGCTGCATAGCCATATCCAAACTATGCCTTTAATGAAGGCTTTGATAAAACGCTGAGGGCTTCTTTTAAGCGCATAAGCTAAATCCTGTTACTGCGGCTTAAAATTAGTAAACCGCTCCATGGTTATTTATTAATACTAAATAACGAGCCGTTAAGCTGCTATTAAGTTTAAAAACAATCTAGCACGAATGGCCATGATAAATATAGGGTTTATCGATGAATAAAGTGGTTGCTCTAAATTAACATGTGAGGGATTCGTTTAAAAATGCGGCATAACGAGGCATGCCGCACTGTCGTTTTGTAATTTATAAGACTAAAGACTTACTTTGGCGTTCGTCTATGCAAAATGGCGTTTAGCCATATTTCGTTGGCGCGCTCTGGGCGCTGGTCGGCGCTTTGCCACGACTTTAAAATAAACAGGTTGGTGTTTTTAATAATGCTTTCGAGGCCAACTTCGTTTAGGTCGGTAAATTCGCGACCGTTGTGTTCACGCTCACCGTCGCCGTATTTAAACGATACATACACAATACCTTGAGGTTTAAGTGCGCGGGCTACGTTATTAAAGGCGTCGGTTAAGTCGTTTTTTGAGACATGAATTAAACTTGCGCAGCACCAAATGCCGTCGTATTTTTCAACGTCATTTAGGTCTTGAAAGCTGCTTACTGCCACCTCTTGATTTAAGTATTCTGAGGCTAGCTTGGCTATTTCGGGGCTTATATCAAACGCATCAACGCTAAAGCCGCGTTCTTTAAAAATAAAGGCATCGCGGCCAGAGCCACACCCAGCATCTAACACGGTGCCATTTTTTGGCAGCAGCGGTAAAAACTCATCGTAAAGCTGAGTTAAATCTACATCGAGCGTGGCATCAACAAATGCTTGTGCGTTTTGGTTGTAGTAATCGATTGTTTTGGTTGCCATTTTACGTCCTTTATCGTGGCAGTAGTACTTAGGTTAAAAATAGCATTAAAGCGAGATATCGGTAAATAAAATGAATGAAGAAAGTTTAAATTGGCCAAACTAGTTAAATAAAGCGCGGCATGAAACCGTCATTGCATTTTTACTGCTAATTGCGCCAAAAGTGTTAATTAATTTAAACACGCGAAGTATTCTCCCTGCCTACCTCACGACTAATTTAACACTTTAGCAGGTAAAAGCTGCGCCATTGCACGCGTTATGTTTGATATATAACAGGTTATTTGTTGCAAAAGTCACAATTTAATGGGGCTTTTGTCGCCCATTTCTAAACATACGACTATAATGTTAAGTGAAATCAACATTCTTAATAGTAAATACTAGGGATACACAATGAAAAAACTTCCTATCGCATTGGCGCTATGTGCTGCTTTCGTGTCTGCAAACACGCTTGCAGAAGTTCGCATAAATGGCTTTGCTTCAATTGTGGGGGGTAAAACTCTCGACGACGACACTACTTTATACGGCTACGATAACGATATCTCTTTTAAGAATGAGAGCATGTTTGCTTTGCAGCTTTCAGCTGATTTACAAGAGAAATTAAGTGCGACAGCACAAATTGTTGCCCGTGGCGATAACGACTTTGACGCTGAGTTTGAGTGGGCTTATTTAACCTATGAGTTTACCGACGAGCTGCAACTAAGCGCAGGTAAAATGCGTGCGCCGTTTTACCGCTACTCAGACTTTTTAGATGTGGGTTACACGTACCGCTGGGTTCGTCCACCGCAATCAGTGTATAACTTACCGTTTTCGACCTATGAAGGTTTAAGCTTATTGCACAATACCCAATTAGGCGATTGGGACTCTACCTTGCAAGTTATTTACGGCAGTTTCGATGGTGATATTGCGGTTGTATCTGTTAATGGCGACACTGAGTTAAACGACATTGCGGGTATTAACTGGACTCTAGCCTACGACTGGTTTAGCGCTCGCGCTGCTTACTTTGTTGCCGAAACAACCATTGATATTGCAAATGATACCGACGCAGGTATTGCACTTAATGGCTTAGAGCAAGCATTACGTGGTGCAGGCTTTGTTGATCAAGCCAATGATATTGCTGCAAATGAAGATGATGGCTCGTTCTTTGCGATTGGTTTTTCGATTGATTACAACAACATTTTATTTGACGCTGAGTACACTGAATTTGAAGTAGAAAACAGTGCGCTGGCTAAACAAACACAATATTACACGTCGGTTGGTTATCGAATGAATGAGTGGACCGTTCACTTAACTTACGAAAACAACGACGACAAACACGATAGTAATCGCTATAACGCGTTACCTGCTGTACCGGCATTAAACGCGGGTATTAACCAGGTATTAGAGGGCGTTAAAGCAAAAAGTAACGTTTACACCATTGGTACTCGTTATGACTTCCACTCGTCTGCCGCTTTAAAAGTTGACTTTAGTCGCTTTAAAGATGACATCACTGATACAGAAACTGATGTCGTTGCTGTTGCTGTTGATTTAGTTTTTTAATTGGAGTTCATAATGAAAAAATTACTATTAGCTACAGCGGTAACGCTTTTATCGAGCACCGCTTTTGCAGACGTTGCCGTGATTGTTAATCCGGCCAATGGCAATGCAATTGATGAAGGCACCATTAAAAAGATCTACCTTGGTAAAGCAAAGTCGTTCGACGATGGCACTAAAGTAAACCCTGTAAACCAAGATGGTAACAGCGTGAGCGATGAGTTTAACGACAAGGTGGTTGGTAAGTCGAGCAGCCAGCTTAATGCGTATTGGTCTAAGCTGGTTTTTACCGGTAAGGGCACGCCTCCTGAAAAGCTGGCGAATGATCAAGCCGTTATTGACTTTGTTGCCTCTAATAACGACGCGATTGGCTATATTGATGCTGCGAAAGTGACCGATAAAGTAAAAGTTGTTGCGACGTTTTAATCGGTATTTGTTTACGTAGTAAAAAGCCACTTCAATATGAAGTGGCTTTTTTAATTTTAGCGTGTCGTTTTTAGCTTATTCAACTTTAAATTTTGCTGTGGCGTCTAACAGTGAGTCAGACAGGTAATGTAAGTTTTTAGCAACATCGCGTACTGCCGAAAGCGAATCCATGGTCTCTTCGAACGACATGTGCATGTTAGACACATTTTCTACAACCATGCTGGCAACAGAGGTTTGCTCTTCGGTTGCGGCGGCAATTTGCGAGTTCATGCCGTTAATTTCTAAAATTTGCTCAGAGATTTTCTCAATCGATAGGCCTGTATTCTCTGCGGCTTCGGCGTTGTTCATTGCCATGTCGCGCGCTGAGTTCATTGCATTTACCGATTCACTGGCTGCGGTGGTAAGTGTTGAAAGCAGCTCTCTGATTTCATTTGTCGATTGCGATGTACGTGAAGCCAGTTCTCTTACTTCGTCGGCTACCACGGCAAAACCTCGACCTTGCTCACCGGCGCGCGCGGCTTCAATTGCAGCATTCAGCGCTAATAAGTTAGTTTGCTCTGCAATTGAAGTAATCACGTTCAAAATTTGCGTTACGTTTTTAGTGTCGCTTGCCAATTGGTTGATTGTTGAAGCGGCATGGTTTATTTCGTCGCTTAAGGTGCGTGACTCTATCACTGAGCGCTGAATTTGCGTGCGGCTTTGCTCTACTTCGCGCTCTGCTGTTTGCGCTGCTTCAGATGCACTTGCAGCAGAATGAGAGATGTCGGCCACGCTTTGGCGCATTTCTTCCATTGATTGCTTCACTATTTCTGCATCGGTCGTTTGTTTGGTTGTGGCTTTTTCGGCGCGTTCCATACCTTGTACTAATCGGGTTGAGTTTTCCATTAGTGGCTCGCACACTGCAATTACTTCAAGTACTGCGGCCTTTAATAGCTTTATAAAGGCATTAAAGTTAATGGATACATGACCAATTTCGTCTTTAGCATGCACAGCCAGCTGCGTGCTTAAAGAGCCTTTGCCATCTGCAAGTAAGCGTAAGTTGTCGGCAGCCGCACTTGCAGACGAGCCAATACCACGGGCAATCCAAATTGAGGTAATCACCAATAAAACTAACGATATAATCGACACAACGAGCATTAAATGCAATGCGTTGTCAGAACGCGCTTTAGTGGCTTGTACTAATTCAAAAAAGCGGTCATCAGCGCGCGCCTGAGCCCCTTTAAAACCGGTGAGTACGGCTTCATATAGCTTTGTTTTTTGCTGTGCCTGTTGCTGAATTTTACTAAAGTCGGCTGTACCGTCGATCATGGAGCTGGCAATAGCAGAAGAGGTTTTTGCGTATTGTTGTAGTTTATCTTTTGTTTCTGCGTTCACATAGCTGTTATTGATAGCAATAATATTTTGCAGGTTTTCGTTAATTACTTTGTACGTTTGTGCTGCGCTATCGACTAAGTCTGACTCGCCAAAGGTGACCGCTTGTGTGTATAGCTCATCGAGCTTTTCGAGTAAGGCCACATTTGCCGAGGTGAGTTTAACGACTTGATAAGACGACTTTTCTAGCTCATCAAGTGAGCCTCTATTATCGCTCATCGCGATATAGTTGGTTAGCACAATAATGACAAATGCAATGACTGCAATGCATGTTATGGCATGAATTTTTTTTGTAATACTTAGATTTTTAAATGAAATACCTGCAGACATTGAATCCACCTTTGCTGTCTTGTTACCTAGTATTATCGCCTGTTTTCCCTGAAGTATTAATTATATTTCAATTTTCAGACTTTATTCGTATAAATAAAGTGTAGTATCATCATGATATAGGCTTAACTTGTGTGATTTTTCTAGTATAGCAGTTATCTAAATAGACACGCTTTTTGGTGTCAGTATTTTTAGATGTAATTCATTTATTTTCGCTAAGTTAGCAGATTATTTCGAACAGAAAACCGGTGTTAATTTTGGGGGGAAGGTCACATTTAGGGCAACAACACTAGGCCATGTTTATAAGGCATGCCCCTACTTTATACCCCCAGCCTTAACTTTAGGCTTGTAAAGTATGTTTGCTGGCTGTTTTCTCGCTACACACCTTACGTGTTAAGCAACTAACTAGCATAATAATCACGCTGAAACGAAAAAAGGCCCTCTCGGACCTTTATGTTACACGGGCATTACTGGGCGTTTTGCTTTGCAACTAACGCTTTTAAGCTGTTACCAGCAACAAACAACGACGCTGCAAACAACCCTATATCTTTTAATAAAAACTCACCCACAAAGCTCAATACAGGAAAACCGGCATCGCTCGTAATACCTGATAAAAACACCATCATGCTAATGGTTACTGTAAATAACGCCATGGATAACAGCCCACCAAGCACCGATAAAGCGGGGTTAACAAAGCGTGCGAAAAATAATAAGCCGATGATAATTTCAAGTGAGCCTAAAAAGTTTACCAGGCCTTGCTTTGAGAAAAGGGCATACATCCACGAAACCAGTGGGTTATTAGCTATCATGCCGTACATGCCCTCAGCCTGCCCCGCAGAAAACTTAATACCACCAAACCAAATATAGATGATACCGAGTGTAATGTAGATAAGCGGCACACCTGCTTTTTCTAGCTTTTCACCAAGGGCGTTAAACGTTGTTAATTGTGTATTCGTAAAAGCCATGACAGCTCTCCTTTATTTAACCTACTAGTAGGTAGGTTTGCTAGGTAAAATTTTTTGAGTGCTGAACTAGGCCAGCATCTCAATCCATGCATCACACGTTTGATTAAACAAACCAGCATGATGCTCACTTCGGTTTAGCATAAGTGCGCCTTTTATTGCGCAACATATAATGACCGCTTGCTGATAAGCAGTAGATTTAAAATTAAACTCACCGTTATCAAGTCCGACTTGCAAAATATCACTGAGTATATTTAGCTCAAGATCAGCCATTTTTAATACCTGCTTTTGCAGCGGTTCGGCCATGAGTCGCAAGTCGGTTTGCATGGCGTAAATACCACACATTTGCCCATCGTTCGCACAACTTTGAAACACAGCAAAATAACCTTGTAAACGTGCTTTGGCTGATGGCAGCGTTTTTAAGTGTGATTCTAGCTGCTTTAGCTGCTCGCATTTTAACTGACAAAACGCAATGCCCAAATCGGCTTTGGTTGCAAAATGATGGTGGATACTCGCTTTGCGAATATCGAGCTCTTTAGCAAGGTCTGCATAGCTAAAACCATGGAAACCATTGCTTTGAATAAGCGCATCGGCGTGTTGCAGTATGTTTGTATATGTCGTGTTCATGTTGGGGATATTACCTACCAGTAGGTAGGCTTGCAAGTTGTTTTTTAATCAATGCGTAAAATAAATCATGCCTGAGCATAAAAAATACGGTGCGTTTAAGGCTAAAAGCCGCGTTATTTCTGGCATGAGCACAGCGAGTAAGCTGTTTTTAAAAACGACTTTTTAAGCTGCATGACATTTTAAGTGCACTGTTAAAGGTTCACTGTGAGAAACATTTTTTAATCGATTGCTCTGTTATCAGCAGTTCTATTGTCAGTTTTTTATTGTCAGTTTGTTCTGCTAGTTAAAGGCTTGTAGCAATGTACTTAAGCGAGCCACACCACACAGAACTTAAAGATTACAACAACCTATGTAAAACAAAACAGACGAGAACATTGCACATTTACGAATTTACTAGCACTATTATATAAGAGAGTACTTAATAAATAGGTAAAAAATGCGCACTAACCAAACTAATTGCCAGCAAGTAAGCTGTAAACTGTGTGAAGACAACTTAGAACTAGGCTTTGACTTCACCATGGCTTTTCAACCTATTATTGACTGCTCCGCAAAGAATATTTTTGGTTACGAAGCCTTAGTGAGAGGCCCTAATAATGAGTCGGCTTATTCTGTTATTTCTCAGGTTAATGACGATAACCGTTACACATTTGATCAACTGTGCCGTGTTAAAGCCATTTCTCTTGCTGCAAAGCTAGCGTTACCGTCTATTTTAAGTATTAACTTTTTACCTAATGCGATTTATCAACCTGAGCGTTGTATTAAAACGACGCTAGCAGCCGCCCAAAAATACAACTTTCCTGTTAAGCAAATAATGTTCGAGTTTACCGAAGTTGAACAAGTCGAAGACACCGCTCATATAAAACGCGTTATTGAATATTATCAATCACTTGGATTTATTACTGCGACCGACGATTTTGGCTCTGGTTACTCAGGGTTAAATTTATTGGCCGATTTCCAAAGTAATATTATTAAGCTTGATATGGAGTTAGTTCGCGATATTCACCTTGATAAAGCACGCCAAACAATTGTTAGCCACTGTATTGCAATGTTCGAAGAGCTTAATATAACACCTCTTGCCGAGGGCATTGAATGTATTGAAGAATACCAATGGCTGCGCAGTGCTGGCGTCAGTTTAATGCAAGGGTATTTATTTGCTCGCCCAGGATTTGAATGCCTACCCGAGGTCGATTTTAGTTTGTTGAATTAGCATAAGCTGCGAAATTCGAGCTACGAAATTCGAGCTAAGAGCTGCGAGTTACGAGGAGCGAAATTCGAGTTACGAAATGCGAGTTACGAAGTGCGAGGTGCGAGGTGCGAGGTGCGAGGTGCGAGGTGCGAGGTGCGAGGTGCGAGCTGCTAAAAGCGTAATGCGAGATACGAGGAGCGAGTTACGAAGTGCTAAGTGCTAAGTGCGAGCAACGAAATGCGAGCTGCGAAGTGCGAGCAGCTAAAAGGGTAATGCGAGGTACGAAATTCGAGGAGCGAGGTGCGGACTAAATACGCGATGTAGAGCCATTGCTACCGATTGAACTTTTCGCACGAAATAAATTTCACGCCTACACTGTTTAAACTGTGTAGGGTGCAAATAGGGCAATAAAGTCTGTTTTATTAGCTCTAATCTTTCCTCGTTAGTATTCATATAAATTTAATAGCCTTCCGGTGGGTGGATCTGTATAATCCGCGGCCTATTATTTACCCTATTGCTTGTTTATTTTCGCAGTTTTGCACCATAACCCTGTCAGTATTTTTCTAGGAATAATTCGTTGATCTCAACCGCAAATATCACCATGCAATTTGGCGCAGAGCCGTTGTTCGAAAACATTTCAGCCAAGTTTGGTAACGGTAACCGCTATGGTTTAATTGGCGCAAATGGTTGCGGCAAGTCAACCTTTATGAAAATTTTAAGTGGTGCACTTACCCCTTCTTCAGGCAACGTGTCGATTACACCAGGCTTAAAAGTCGGAACGCTAAGCCAAGACCAATTTGCGTTTGAGCAATACACAGTGGTTGATGCGGTAATAATGGGCGATACAGAGCTTTGGAAAGTAAAGCAAGAGCGTGACCGCATTTACTCATTACCAGAAATGAGCGAAGAAGACGGCATGAAGGTCGCAGAGCTTGAAAGTATCTTTGCCGAAATGGATGGTTACACGGCAGAAAGCCGCGCTGAAGAAATTTTAATTCAAGCTGGTATTGAACAAGCGTTTCATTACGGGTTAATGGCCAATGTAGCACCGGGTTGGAAACTGCGTGTGTTATTAGCACAAGCGCTGTTTGCTAATCCTGATATTTTGCTTCTTGATGAGCCAACCAATAACTTAGACATTTACACCATTAACTGGTTAGCCAATGAGCTTAACCAACGTAAGTGTACGATGATTATTATTTCGCACGACCGTCACTTTTTAAACTCGGTTTGTACGCACATGGCCGACATTGATTATGGCGAACTGCGCATTTACCCAGGTAACTACGAAAAGTTTATTGAGGCATCTAGCCTTCAACGCGAACAATTACTGGCCGAAAATGCGAAGAAAAGCGCTGAAATCGATGAGCTTCAAGACTTTGTAAACCGCTTTGGCGCTAACGCCTCTAAAGCAAAGCAAGCGAGTTCGCGTGCTAAACGTATGGATAAAATTAAGCTAGATGAAGTTAAATCATCAAGCCGTATGAGCCCGTCTTTGTACTTTGACGAAGGCAAAAAAATGTACCGCCAAGCACTTGAACTCACTAAGTTAGGCCATGGCTTTGACGGCGAAACCTTATTTAGCGGCGGCGACTTATTACTTGAAGCGGGTGCAAAACTGGCTGTTATTGGTGAAAACGGCGTGGGTAAAACGACGTTTTTACGCTGCTTAGTGAACGAACTTCAAAGTAACGAAGGGGTTGTTAAATGGTCAGAAAATGCAAGCGTTGGTTACTGCCCACAAGACAGCACTAAAGACTTTGATAACGACTTAACCCTATTCGACTGGATGTCGCAGTGGCGCACAGCCAAGCATAACGATTTAATGGTGCGTGGCATGCTAGGGCGTTTGTTATTTACCGCAGACGATGCCAACAAAAAGGCGCGCAACTGTTCTGGTGGTGAGAAAAACCGTTTGTTATTTGGTAAATTAATGATGCAAGACATTAATGTACTCGTAATGGATGAACCCACGAACCACATGGATATGGAAGCCATCGAAGCGCTTAACAATGCGTTAAAAGATTACGAAGGCACGCTTATTTTTGTGAGCCACGACCGTGAGTTTGTTTCGTCATTGGCAACCCGCATTATCGATATTAAGGACAAACAGATCATCGATTTTCAGGGCACATTTGACGAATATATGGACCATGTTGCACAACAAGAGTCATAACCCCTTTTTATACAGGTGAGCTATTTAGCTCACCTTTTTGTTTACGTTCAGTTACATAATACCTTTGACCTACTTACCCACTTTAGGTAATTTACATCTCCCTTACAAAACATAACAAATTTTTAGGATGTAAATGAAAAAGTTCCTTGGCGTATCGGCACTGACGCTTGCGCTCACGGCCTGTGGCGGCTCATCAACAGATAAAAAACCAGATGATAAAGTAGTACAAAATACCGCACCTACATTGTCTGGCTCATTAACAATAAATACAAAAGCACTTGAGCCTGCAACCTTAGTGGTTGATGTAAAAGATGAGCAAAACGATACAATCACTGCAACAATCATTGATAAGCCAGAATGGCTGAACCTCTCTAGCAAAAATAACCAAGTCACCTTTAAAATTGAACCCAGTTTGTTCGATATTGCGAACCATACATTTACGGTTGAGGTGTCGGATGGCAAAGCGACTAATCAGTATACGCTCATTGTGAATGTCGCTGAAAATCGCGAAGCATGGCAATCTATAACGTTAAGCGATGACGATATAATCGGTAATTGGCACACTAAGGATGCGAGCATTCAACTCATTTTTGTCTCGAAAGATAGCGGCGTTCTATCACACAATGGTGAGCTAAGTGCTTTTAAATGGTCAAATCCTGACGTGGTAGCGTTAAACACACACGCTATTGACTGTGTTTTGGACTGTTCTCAAAAAGCATTGATTGAAATTGATGTTTTGGCTAAGCGTGATGATGCACTGCGTGTTGAGTTTTTTAATGTATCTGAAGACAAAGGCGACGTAGTTACATTGTATAAAACACAGCCTGAATTACGCTCACACTATTATGTTGATACCCGTGTGAGTACATTTCACACTGTAAATCATTTGAATACAGAAGCAGAAGAAAGCTACTTTGAGTTTGTGTTAGCCAGCTCAGTGCCGACTCCCTCAGGAAAAACACTATTCCAACCTTATGCCGACTTTTCGGCGATGCTTAATGGCACACAACTTACAATTACTAGCGACACGCTTGTTAATACGTATAACACGTCGCAATTACACAAAGATGGCTACGAGTTTAATGTTGCATTTGACTTAAACTTAATAGATGCAGAAATTATTGCGCAATTTGATGACTTTTTGGTTGTAAAAGTAAGCCACAATTTAACTTATCACGATGAAATAACCCCAAGCCAAATTGCTGAGTCAGCAGAGCTTGTTGCCGCAATGCAAACGCAAACATCGATCGGCACATTTCGCCGTATTACGCCAACCGCAGTACCCAACCTTGAAATTGGCACACGTTATACAGGCCGTCTAGATAATAAGATTGCAGACACTGGCGAGGGTTTAACATTACGCTATGTGCCTACACACTTTGCTATAACGGCTGCTAACCAAGCGACCGTCACGTTTAACACACCAAAAAACGACGATTCATTTAAGTGGCATTACACCTTAGATAATAATGGCGAAACCATAAAGTTAACAGGCAATGGTTCAGATACATCATTGCAATTTTTTACAATGCACACAGGTAAAATGCTTTATGCGCTTGAACGTAATAAAGAAGAGCGCCAAGCACGCCTAGCCTACGAGCTATTAGAAGTCATAGACGAAACCAATATCACATTAGCTGATTACAAAGAGGTATTCAGCTACTTACGCCAAGACTTTATCATCGGAAATAATAAAGTATTTTGGTTTATTAACGACGATGGAAAGGGCAGCTACTATTTCAACTCTAGTTTTGGGGAGACAGACGCTGCTTATTTCACACCAAACGCATACTGGCAACTCGAAAGCGACAATAGCATTACGTTTGCATTAATGTCTTTGTGTCCAAACGCTGATGAGTTTGTAAGCTGTAAAAACGAAATATTAGCCAATGAAACTGGCAGTTATTTGTCATTAGCTAACTTTAAAATGCTTTATAAAAACGGTGATAAATACATTTTCGACCGCTTAATATGGCAACGTTTATATGATTACAGCGATCAAGTTTATAAAGAAAACGTATATCAGCATAGTTATTGGATGGGTAAGCAATAAGCAAACAGGTTTAGGTTTTTGTTTTTAACCTGCGCGCGTCAATTGTTTCATGATGTGGTTACACACTATGGCGCGATGGCGCGCGAAATAAATTTCACGCCTACAAGTACGGGTTACGAGGTGCGAGGTTCGAGCTACGAGGTGCGAGGTGCGAGCTGCGAGTTTCGAGCTACGAGCTACGAGCTACGAGCTACGAGGTGCGAGCTTAGAGATGCGAGCTTAGAGAGTCAAGCTTAGCGCTGAATACGCGATATAAAATCGTAAAAAAGCGCGCGAGATAAGTTTCATGGCTGCATTGCGCGGTATTTTTTCGTGGCATTTATATTATAAATTTAAAGCAGGGATGATACGCTGGAGACACTTTTTTAAAAAATGGTGGGAAAGGATAATGGTATTATTACGCGTAATATTAATCTCAGCAGTAGCGCTGTTTAACGTAAGTTCGGTGCTAGCAAATAATGAAAAACTCAGTTACGACGCTGAGTTGAGTACGTACTCGTACGACTACCCTGTTAAGTTTTTTAACCTGTCTTCTCAACAATCTTCTTTAAAAATGGCTTACTCGTATTTAAAACCTAAGGGTGATAAGCCTACCGTTGTGCTTATGCATGGTAAAAACTTTAATGGTCATTACTGGACATCGACAGCAAAGTATTTAAATGAAGCGGGCTATGGTATTTTAATCCCCGATCAAATTGGTTTTGGTAAGTCATCAAAGCCTAAAGATTATCAGTTTTCGTTCCCTGCCCTTGCCAATAATACGCATCAATTAATTACCTCGTTAGGTATAAAACGCCCAATTGTTTTGGGGCACTCTATGGGTGGAATGCTGGCAAGCCGCTATGCATTAATGTTTCCTGAGCAAGTGCGAAAACTTATTTTATTGAACCCGATTGGGCTTGAAAACTACCTTAGCTATGTTCAATACAAAGACACTGATTTTTTCTATGATCTTGAGCTTGGTAAAACACCCGAGAAGATCATTGCCTATCAAAAACAAAACTATTATGACGGGAAATGGAATCAAGACTATGAGCAACTTACGCACTTTTTGAGTGGCCAAATTCAGGGGCCTGATCATGAGTTAATGGCATGGGTTAATGCTAAAACCTATGACATGATTTTTACTCAGCCGGTTATTACTGAGTTCGACCAATTTAAAATGCCTGTTGCTTTAATTCTTGGTACTCGCGATAGAACAGGTCCTGGCCGTAACTGGAAAAAGCCGGGTGTAGAATACCAACTTGGTCGCTATGACGAGCTGGGTAAAACGGCCGCTAATCTCATTCCTACTGCGCACTTAATTGAACTAAAAGACATTGGTCACTTGCCTCATATTGAAAATTTTGAGCTGTTTAAAAAGGCGATGAATAAAGCGTTAGCCTTTAAAGAATAACGCTCATAATGTGCGTATTTTTGATATGCAAGCGATGCTTACGCTTTAATAATATTGCTATAAAAAAGGCCACAGCAATGCTGTAGCCTTTTGATATTTATCAACTTAAATTAAAGATCAAAACGGTCAGCGTTCATTACTTTCACCCATGCGTCGACAAAGTCGTGTACAAAACGTGCTTTGTTATCGTCTTGTGCATAAAACTCGGCGTATGCGCGTAAGATTGAGTTTGAACCAAACACTAAATCAACCCGTGTTGCAGTCCATTTAGTAACGCCTGTGCTGCGCTCAATTATGTCGTAATAACCTTTGCCTATTGGTTTCCACGTGAAGGCCATGTCGGTTAGGTTTACGAAAAAGTCGGTGCTGAGTGTGCCTACGTTATCGGTGAATACACCGTGCAAAGTCCCATCATAATTAGTGCCAAGTACACGCATACCACCCACAAGTGCTGTCATTTCTGGTGCCGTTAAGCCCATTAATTGCGTGCGCTCTAACATGAGCTCTTCTGCTGATACTGCATACTCTTCTTTAAGCCAGTTACGGAAACCATCGTGTATTGGCTCAAGCACGTCGAACGACTCGGCGTCGGTCATGTCGTCAGTTGCATCACCTCGTCCTGGTGCAAATGGTACGGTTACATCGACCCCTGCAGCTTTTGCTGCTTGTTCAATTGCTGCACTGCCACCTAGCACGATTAAATCGGCAAGGCTTACTGGCTTGCTTAAATCTGCTTGAACCGACTCAAGCGCACTGAGTACGTTGGCTAAACGTTTTGGCTCGTTGCCTTGCCAATCTTTTTGCGGTGCTAGGCGAATACGTGCTCCATTTGCGCCACCTCGGTGGTCTGAACAACGATAGGTGCGGGCACTATCCCACGCGGTAGTAATAAGATCGGCTTGGCTTACGCCACAATTCAGTAACTTGGTTTTAAGCTCGCTAATTTCGCTGTCTGTTAGCGTGTAATCGACCGCTGGGATCGGATCTTGCCAGATCAGATCTTCATTCGGTACATCGGCCCCTAAATAACGAGACTTAGGCCCTAAATCACGGTGCGTTAACTTAAACCATGCACGCGCAAACACATCGCTGAAGTATTCAAAGTCGTCGTTAAAACGCTCGATGATCTTGCGATACGTTGGGTCCATTTTCATCGCCATATCGGCATCGGTCATAATTGGGTTTAAACGAATAGAGGGATCTTCAACATCAACCGGTTTGTCTTCTTCTTTAATGTTAATAGGTTCCCACTGCCACGCACCTGCTGGGCTCTTTTTAAGTTCCCAGTCGTAGTTAAGTAGCAAATAACAATACCCGTTATCCCACTTAGTTGGGTGCGTTGTCCATGCGCCTTCGATTCCTGATGTCATGGTATCGCGGCCAATGCCACGCGAGGTATGGTTGTTCCACCCTAAGCCTTGTTCATATACATCAGCGGCTTCTGGCTCTGGGCCTACATTTGCTTCGCTGCCATTACCATGCGTTTTACCCACCGTGTGACCACCGACGGTAAGCGCTGCGGTTTCTTCGTCGTTCATTGCCATACGAGCGAATGTTTCGCGCACTTGCTCTGCCGTTTTAAGTGGATCGGGGTTACCGTTTACACCCTCTGGGTTTACGTAAATTAAGCCCATTTGTACCGCAGCCAATGGGTTTTCCATGGTGTTTGGTTTTTCTACATTGCTGTAACGTTCATCACTCGGAGCGAGCCATTCTTTTTCGGCTCCCCAGTAGATGTCTTTCTCTGGATGCCAAATATCTTCGCGGCCGCCCGCAAAACCAAAGGTTTTTAAGCCCATTGATTCGTACGCCATGTTACCGGCTAGAATCATTAAATCGGCCCAAGATAATTTGTTACCGTATTTTTTCTTAATAGGCCAAAGTAAGCGGCGTGCTTTGTCTAGGTTGGCGTTATCGGGCCATGAATTTAAAGGTGCAAAACGTTGGTTACCTGTGCCACCGCCACCACGACCATCTTCTAAACGATACGAACCAGCAGAGTGCCATGCCATGCGGATCATTAAGCCACCATAATGGCCCCAATCAGCTGGCCACCACGGTTGGCTTTCGGTCATGAGGTTTTTTAAATCGGTTTTTACAGCTTCAAGGTCGAGAGATTTAAATGCTTCGGCATAATTAAAGTCTTTGCCGTATGGGCTTGTTTTGCTGTCGTGTTGATGAAGAATGTCGAAGTTTAGCGCGTTAGGCCACCAATTTGTGTTTGATTGAGCGGTGACCGTGTTACTACCATGCATTACCGGGCATTGACCCGTTTTTCCATTACTCATTTTTTGCTCCTTATAAGCTAAAATGTGACGAAATATTTTAAATCTCAATTAAATGCAGTTTCGCCATAAAAGGGATTTTCTGTTAGTTATGAATCACTAATCAGTTAGAAGTTCCCGTTATTTAGAACTATAGGAGTTGTATGAAAATAATGCCAGACCCCAAACGCGACTTTAAATCGATTGCTCTGATAGAAAAATCTGATTTGTGTTAACAGCGAAAGTCGACCATTTTATAAGGGTATTAATTAACAGTGAGTCCCATATGAAAACCATTAATCCTGATGTTGCTAAACAATTAAGTATTAACTTTTTCATCGCCAATTTGCCAATATTAGTATTAACGGGGATCATCGCTGCCTCTATCGCAGGACTGGCTTTTAGAAGCCCATTACTATTTTGGCTCGTGCTTATTGTTACGCCATTCAGTATTAATTATTTATATTCAAAAAGACGTATCAAACAATTTTGTAAAGACAACCGCTGCGATGATGTGTCGTGTCTTGGTAAACGCACTGATTAAATTTTAATTTTATTACCCTGTCACCAGATTATTTTCACTCCATTTAGTCTATTTTTTAGTTAGTTAGGCTATTTTCATCGGTAATTTAAAGGTTACAGCAACACCTTGATCTAGCTCGCTCGCTATACTTACTTCGCCTTGCAATGCTTGGGTTGCAAGGTTATAAACAATTGACATACCAAGCCCACTGCCTCCTGTACCACGTTTGGTGGTGAAAAAGGGTTCAAACACTTTATGTATTACCTCTGCGCTCATGCCGTGACCGTTATCTTTATAGCACAGTGTGTATGTGTCGTTTTCGTGGTTAACGGTCACTACTATATCAATGTGATTTTGCTGACGGCCCGTAAACCCATGCACACAACTATTATTCACCAAGTTTAATATTATTTGACTTAAAGCCCCGGGCACGGTGATCAGATTAAGATCATCGTCGCACTTTATGGTCACTGTAACGTTATGACCGCGGGTCAGCGGCATTAAACTGTGCACTATGTTTTCGAGGTAATGCTTAATGTTTGTTTCAAGTAAGTTAAGTGAAGACTGATCAACAGCGGTCTGTTTAAAGTCACTAATCAGCTTTGCAGCGCGCTCAAGGTTAGTGAAAGATATTTTAAAGCATTCATTTAAATGGTTCATACCATCAATAAGCGCAGCCTTTGTTAAGGTGTTTGACTGGACAAGCTTATCGAGTTCGGTGAGTTTATCTTTTGCAGAGCTATTTGCTGTGACGGCGATGCCGATAGGCGTATTAACCTCATGCGCAATGCCGGCAACAAGATTACCTAGCGATGCCATTTTTTCGGATTCTATGAGTTTTTCTTGGGTGTCTGTAAGCTCTGTTAAGGTTTTTTCGAGTGTACGAGTTCGTTCTGCAACCCGTTGCTCTAATAGTTGATTTGAGCGCTCTAATTCAGCGTTGATGCGTTCATTTTCTTGCGCCGATAGCGCACGCCCATATAAATCGGCTAATGCCCCGATAAATGAACACTCATCTTCTGTCCATTGGCGTTGTCCACCAATGTGTTCACAACAAAAAATACCTATCATTTTGCCTTTATAACGAATGGGAGCATCAAGCATCGCACCAATATTGAGGGGAGCAAGGTAACTTTCGCTAAATTCCGATGTTGCAGGGTCTGTGTGAGCATCAACAGCGGTAATGGTACGCTGGGTATCAAGGGCTTTAAAATAAGCAGGATAAGCATCACGAGGCAATACGATCATTTGGATCTCTTTGCCGTTTTCTCTGTCGAGTAGCAAACGACATTCAATCGCGGTGTTTTCTTTATTTAGTAACCATATTCCTGCCCGACCAATTTCAAGGCCATCAAGTACAGCATTTAGAATTAAGCGTTCAGCTAATTCAACATTACCACTATCAAGATCCGAAGACATTGATACGCCGTAAAGCAGTTGGACTAGTTGTTGGCGCATTACACTCACCTTTTAGTTGCAGGACACCTTAAGTCTAGACGAACATAGAAAATCTGAGATATCAAAAATTACTTTTTAGAAACTCTTTTAGTATTAAGTAGTTGTTCAGATTAAAGTGGCTATATTGTACCTAACTCCTGTTGATACCCCCTACAACGTTATGTTGTTTAAGCAGTTTGACCAGCTCTATTTTGAGCTGGTTTTTTTTTGCCTAGTCCACACAGGCCTCGCATGTTAAAGTTACTTTAGAATTCACTAAACAATGAATATGTCATGCGTTATACCTTAATTTTATTCACCTTTTTAATGAGCTTTAGTCACTTTGCCAAGGCTCAAACAGCACAAGAAAACAGCCCTGCCTTAACCGAAGCAGAGCAACAACAGGCACTCGATAAACTGCAAGAGCCTATGTATAAGCCTTTGTTAGAGCGCTATATTCTTGATGAGCTTAAAGCGGTACGCCAAGATCAACAAAAGCTGCGTGAAGATGTAACAAAACAAGTTACTCATACCCAGTTAGATACTGCCGACCGTGCATTAACTTATACCACCGACACCATTAACAATGTGTTTTTCATTATTACTATTACGGCATCTATTTTAGTGTTAGTTGGTTGGAACTCATTACGCGATGTAAAAAATAAAGTAGAAGACATTGTAAATACACGAGTGAGTGCAATTACTAAAGAATACGAAGAACGCTTAAAAGTACTAGAAGAAAAGCTACGAGAGCGCTCTGAAGAAATATTAACGAACCAGAAAAAAATCTCGATCACCAACGAAGTACACTCTCTGTGGATGCGTGCGAATTTAGAAAGTGATGTAGCTAACAAGATTGAAATTTTTGATGAGATTTTAAAACGTAAACCAGAAGATGTAGAAGCAATCGCGTATAAAGCCGATGCACTATTAGAAATTAATCAAACAGGTGAAGCGATTGAATTGTGTAATCAAGCGCTCGAAATGGACAGTGACTATGGTTATGCCTATTGGCAACGTGCCTGTGCTTACGCGCTGTTACACAAACATGCTGATGCGATGGCTGATATTCGTATGGCCCTTGAGTACTCGCCAAACTTGCGTAATGAGTTATTACACGAAAGTGCATTTGCAAGCTTACACGATAACGAAAGCTTTAATTCGTTATTAAATGAAACGGCTTAAGCAGGTTCGAGGTTCGAGCAACGAGGTTCGAGTAGCGAGGTTCGAGGTTCGAGCAGCTAGGTTCGAGGTTCGAGCAGCTAGGTTCGAGCAGCGCGATTCACTTTTATACTAAATAAATTTTACGCCTACCATTCAACAAAAAAGAGCAGCTCAGCTGCTCTTTTTTACTTAACGGAAGAATAACACCTTGGTTATTTTGCCATTCTCAATTTGGTAACTGGTCACAAACTCAGAACGTTTATCCACTACATTGGGGTCTTGTGAGCAAGTTTCTGATAACTCGTGATCAATAACAATGTTGCCAAGCACAATGCGTTTTATAGGCGATGACTTAATACACTTCAATTTTTTAAACATAATGCCGTAACGCGCAATCAGTTTTTCCTTGCCTGTGAACATTAACTCATTAGGAAACGCATAAAACTCAACATTCTCATCGTACATTTTAATAAATGCTTCAATATTACGCGCATTATAAGCCGCTATCACTTGTTCAATAACCGCCATAGACTCGCGAGATTGACGCGCTTTCTCTTGCTGTTTAGCCGTTAACGCTTCTTTAGCTTGGTTAACTGCTTTTTCGGCCTCTGCGACAGCTTCTTGCTTTGCTTGTGCTGTTTTTGGTTTTTCTGCTGGTACTGGCGTTTGTGTACCAAGCACTTTGCTGTCATCAACCTGAGCTGCTGCTTTTTGTTCTTCAGCAACGACTTTAGGTTGCGCTGTTTCTGTTGTTACAGGCTCTTGCGGGTTATTAACGGCTTGCTCTGTTGTCGTTTGTTGGTCTGTCTTTAAGGCGCGGGTGTCTGTGTGGGTTGCTGTTGTGTTGCCTTCAATAAATTCTATGGCTGGCACTGATTTTTCTGTTTTTTGCTCGCTTTTCGTTTCTTGTTCAGCTTTTGTTTGTGGCTCGGCTTTTTGGGCAGTTTCGTCACTTGCAATAGACTGCCATGTGAATAATAAACTAATTGCAAAAAATAACGGTTTCATACTTTTCCTAAATGCATCATTCCTGATTTGAGGCGCTAAAGTAGCAAATTCTCGCTGTTAGGCATAGTCTTTTACCAATACTGCTCAACGGTTATCTGCCCAGGCTCGCGGCGACGGTTGCGACTAAAGCCAAGCTCTAACAAAATTGCCGTGGTGTCTTTTACCATTTCGGGGTTACCGCAAATCATAAATTGAGCCGTGTCTGGATTAACGTGTTTGCCAGTGACCTCAAATAAACGATGATCTTTTATAACGTCAGTGATCCGGCCATTAAACCCGACTGATGCTGACTCCCTGCTGACTACGGGCGAATAGTGAAGATTAGGGTTTTGCTTTTGCAAGGCGGCAATACGCTGTTGATAGCTTAGGTCTTCGTTTAAACGCACACCATGCACTAAATGCACGTGCTCAAACTTTTGCCACACATCGCCTTGCTCTAAAATTGAAATAAATGGCCCAAGCGCGGTGCCTGTACTAAGCATATACAGTTGCTCGCTACTCGGTACTTCGTCCAGTGTAAAAAAGCCCGTAGCGCGGCGTTCAATGGTCACCGAATCCCCCGGTTTTAATTGCGCTAACTGCTGAGACAGTTGACCGTCTTCAACATTTATTAAATAAAACTCAAGATCAGGGTTGTCTGGTGCATTCACATACGAATAAGCGCGTGCTACCCGTTTATCACCCACTTGCATCGCTAATTTAGTAAACTGGCCCGCTGTAAATGGCTCGACATCTGCATTCACTATTAGGCTAAATAGCGAGTCGGTCCACCATTTTACGTCTTTAACCTTCGCTTCAATCCAATTAGACATACGCATCCTCGAGTTATGTTCCTTTATTAAAGGTGGCAAGAATTGGTAGTGGTGTCAATGGGCATAGTAAGAAGTTTTAAAATACGCGATACGAAAAAGATAATACACGTTAATAGGCTAGGTAAACTCGCTGCGACCGTTTCGCAGCTGACTAGTTTTTGTTGATTATTTGCTGGCTATCCCTTTTAAATTAATACATTACACACGCATAAAAAAAGCCGCATAAATGCGGCTTTGAGGTTAGTCTCACTTCACTTTGGGCGTGTCTCCAAATTTCAGTGAATACGTTACCAAGGAACTTTTTTAATGTAATTAAATTGATTCTAAAGCAATTTTAACCATTTCGTTAAAGGTGCTTTGACGCTCTTCACTCGGCGTTGCTTCTCCGGTGATCACGTGATCACTTACGGTAAATAGTGCCATAGCTTTTGCGCCATACTCGGCTGCTACGCCGTACATGCCTGCTGTTTCCATATCAACGGCGAGTACGCCTAGTTTGTCGAGCTCTTGATAGAATGTGTTATCTGCTTGGTAGAATGTATCTGTTGTGAATACATTACCTACTTTTGCTTCGATACCTAGCTCTTTCGCAGCGTTTACGCCATTAAGTAGTAAACCAAAATCAGCAATAGCGGCAAAATCGTAACCACGCACACGTGCACGATTTACGTTTGAGTCAGTGCTTGCACCTTGTGCAAAGATAACGTCGCGAATTTTAATATCGCTACCAATACCGCCACAGGTACCAATTCGAATTAGATTTTTAACGCCATAACTAACAATCAATTCACGGGCATAAATTGACATCGATGGAATACCCATCCCAGAACCCATAATACTCACTGGCTTACCTTTGTAGGTACCGGTAAAGCCATACATATTACGAACGCCTGTTACTTGTTTTGCGTCATCTAAAAAGTTTTCAGCAATGTACTGTGCGCGCAGTGGATCACCCGGCATTAATACCGTTTCTGCAAATTCGCCTACATTGGCACTGATATGAGGAGTACTCATTATTGGTTTCCTTTTTTGTTCGCTAATAGCTCATCTTTAAAGCCATCACCGTATTCAAGTGCAGGCAGATTAAACCACTGGGCAAGGGTTTGACCTATGTCTGCAAAGCTAGCTCTTTCACCAAGCGGGGTGTTTGTCATTCCCGGTTGGTAGGCAAGTACTGGCACATATTCACGTGTGTGGTCAGTACCCGCTGCGGTTGGATCACAACCGTGATCAGCGGTAATGATAAGTACATCATCACTCTGTAGCTGATTTAAAATAGTCGGTAAGTAATCATCAAACTCTTTTAACGCTGTGGCATAACCCACTGCATTACGGCGATGACCGTACTTTTCATCAAAATCAACTAAGTTTGTAAAAATCAAACTATGGTCCGGAGCCGATGCTATCACTTCTGAGGTTTTCTCAAGTAGGTTCATCAGGCCCGGGGCTTTGTGTTTTTGGGTAATGCCTTGGTGTGCATAGATATCGGCAATTTTACCAATACTGATCACTTCACCGCCGTCTTGCGATAATTTATCAAGCAAGGTTGGCGACGGTGGTAACACCGAATAATCACGACGATTACCTGTGCGGGCAAAATCATCGCGGTTAGAACCCAAAAATGGCCGCGCAATCACTCTTCCTATGTTCATTTCATCAAGCAGCGCCCGTGCGATTTCGCAAACCTGATAA
>MDTG01277509.1_pt1 | contig 44474 bp, 37 predicted proteins | sample 811421 | NCBI WGS metagenome assembly MDTG01 (sample SAMN05326645, study PRJNA326480) | marine metagenome | isolation source: seawater | place: Pacific Ocean: South East | collected 2011 | reverse complement strand
TGCTTTAGCACATCGGCTTGGTGTTGTTTGGAGGCCTTCGCGATTTATGTTTTCTCCAATCTCAATCAATATTTCTTTGTATTTTTCTCCAATCTTCTCTGTTTTTCCTGGATGATATGATTCGGTTTTTGTATACATACTCTTTAATTTAATTCTGGTTTTCTCCAAAGTATTCAAAACAGTTATTTTCTGTTTCTCGGATTTCTATTTTATATAATTCTCCTCCTAATTGTCTAATCGGGTCTGCAATTTCTTGCCATATGGCAACACATAAGTTTTCTGTTGTTGAAATTTGATCTTGCATAAAATCAACTTCATTAATATTTTGATGGTCTAATTTTTTAATAATCCTATTATTAATAATTTGCTTTAAGTCTTTAATGTCAATGACAAAGCCAGATATTGTACTAATGCTTCCAGTTACTGTGACAAATAATTGATAATTGTGTCCATGTAAATTATAGCATTTGCCAAATAATTTTTGATTATCATCCTCAGACAGATTATTGTTAATTAATCTATGAGCTGAACAAAACCGTTCTCTTCTTGTGATATACATAATTATATTTTTAATTCATCTCTTATTTGTGACAATTGATTTCGAATTGTTTTTAATCTTTGTATGATTTCGAAATTTTTATTTACCCCATCTTTATTATCTCGCATTTTCTTTTTTGCTCCTTCTATGGTATATTTTTTTTCTTTTAACAGATGATGTATAAGTTGGATGTTCTCTAAATCTTTTTTTGTAAAAATACGATTGCCTCTAGAATTTTTTTTTGGCTTGATAATATCAAATTCTTTTTCCCAAAATCTTATGAGAGAAGTATTAGCATTGATTTTTTTTGCAACTTCACTGATTGAATAATATATTTTGTGTTTTTCTGAATCCATTTAATCAAATGATTGATTTTCTTGCGATGCTATTGATAACATTTTTGCGTATTCTTCTGGAGTTAAGTCACTATGATAAAAATTGATGGGATTTATTTTTTGCTTTTTGTATCTAACTTCGTAATGTAGGTGTGGTGCTGTTGACTTACCTGTATTACCTACATGTCCAATCAAATCTCCTCTTTTGACGTTTTTCCCTTTACTAACTAAGACTTTATCTAAATGTGCATAAAAACTTTCATATTCATATCCGTGATCAATTAAAATATAATTTCCATAGTCTTTTTTACTTCTTGATTTCTTGATTTTTTTGATGACTCCATCTCCAGTTGCATACACTGGTGTTCCAATAGGTGCAGCGAAATCCATTCCATAATGGAACTTTTTAGTTTTATAAATAGGGTCAATTCTTCTTCCAAATCCTGATGCCATACGTTTTAGCTCTTTGTTGGATATTGGTTGTATAGCAGGTATGCTAGCTAACATTTTAGCTTTATTCTTTGCTAAATGTATGACTTCATCAAATGATTTAGATTGAATAAATAATTGTTTCTGTAGTTTGTCTATATTTTTTTTACTTTCAATAATTAATTCAGAATACGTATAGCCTTTATATTGTTCATATCTATTTATTCCTCCAAATCCAGCTTTTCTTATAGATTCATCTATTGGGTCTATTCCAAAAATCATTCTATAAATATTGTCATCTCTCTTCTGGATATCATCTAAGACCAATTCAGCATTATGTAAATCTTCTAGCATTGCACTATACTGTAGCTCTAAGTTGTAAATTTCTCGTTTTAATTTTTTTTCTTTTGGGGAATCAATAAACAAAAATACTATAAATGTCATCATAGATGCCATGATTAATGAACTCATAGTATATTTGAAAATAGATACAACAAGATGATCACGTTCATTAATTTTCTTGTAGCTTAAACTCTGTTTATCATAATAATATTTGGGTTTATTATTCATCATAATGTTCAAATCGCTAAATTTAACTGTATTGAAAATTCAAATAGTTTGTAAATTTATATAATTATTTCAAATCAATTTATTATTAAATTAGTTTAAATGAACAGATTACCTACTTAATTAATATGAAATCTATAGAAGTAAGAAGAAAATTTATTGATTTTTTTAAATCAAATACACATAGTTTCACCCCTTCGTCTCCCATAGTGGTGGCTAATGATCCTACGCTTTTATTTGTAAATGCCGGGATGAATCAATTCAAGGATATTTTTTTAGATGATGCTAATCCTACTCATAGTCGGGTAGTTAATAGTCAAAAATGTTTACGCGTTTCCGGTAAGCATAATGATTTAGAAGAAGTGGGACATGATACATATCATCATACTATGTTTGAAATGTTAGGGAATTGGTCTTTTGGTGATTATTTTAAAAAAGAAGCAATTCAGTTTGCGTGGAATTTTTTAACAAAAGAATTAAAATTGTCAGAAGATCGTTTATATGTTACTTTTTTTGAAGGTGATCTTGAAGATAAATTAGAGCAAGATATTGAGACAAAAAATATATGGTCTCAAATAATAGCTTCTGATAAAATTATCAGTGGTTCAAAAAATGATAATTTTTGGGAAATGGGTAAGATCGGTCCGTGTGGGCCTTCTACAGAAATACATATAGATTTAAGACCAGATGATGAAAGGACTCAACAATCTGCGTCTTCTCTTATTAATAAAGATCATCCACAAGTTATTGAGCTATGGAACATTGTCTTTATAGAATTTAATCGAAAAGAAGATTCTACTCTAGAGTCATTGTCGAATAAACATGTGGATACAGGAATGGGATTTGAAAGGTTATGCATGGTTTTACAGGGGAAAACATCAACATATGATACTGATTTGTTTCAGGATTTAATTCATAATATTAGTTTAATTTCGGGATTTGATTATGGCAAAAATAACGATGTAGATATTGCTATGAGAGTCATTGTTGATCATATTAGAGCAATTAGTTTTTGTGTTGCAGATGGTCAATTACCAAGTAATAATGGCGCCGGGTATGTTATTAGGAGGATTTTAAGAAGAGCTGTTCGTTATGGCTATACGTACTTAAATTTACATACTCCCTTCTTATATCAGTTGGTCGATGCGCTAGCAGATCAATTTCATGGTGTGTTTGTGGAAATATCCAATCAGAAATCAATCATAAAAAATATTATAGAAGAAGAAGAGAAGGTTTTTCTTAATACCTTAGGTAATGGTTTAAATTTAATCAATCAGTTGATTTCAAATTTGGCCTCTAACTCTAATTTGATACATGGTTCTGATGTATTTGAATTATATGATACCTACGGTTTTCCACCGGATTTAACATCATTAATTTTACAAGAGAAAGGACTGCATTATGATCAAAAACAATTTGATCAATGTATGCAAGAACAAAAACAACGCTCTAGAGCAGCTTCTGAGATTATATTAGGAGATTGGGTACAGGTGACCGATGTGCCAATCGAAGGTTTTGTGGGCCATGAATTATCCTCTGTTATAGATGCAAAACTTATAAAATATAGAAAAGTTAAAATTAAGGGTGAAAGTAAGTTTCATTTAGTTTTCAATAAAACTCCATTTTATCCAGAGGGTGGGGGGCAAGTAGGAGATCAAGGTTTGCTTATTTTAGGATTGGATACATCATCATCTATTTCGATTAAAATTATAGATACAAAAAAAGAGAATAATTTAATTCTTCATTTTGTTGACAATTTTGATTGTAACAAACAACATTTTTTAACTCCATTTGAGTTGCGCATAGATTTTGAAAAAAGAAAACTAATCACAAGAAATCATTCTGCTACACATTTATTACATCATACATTGCGTAGTTGTTTAGGGGCACATGTTGAGCAAAAGGGGTCTTATGTCGGGTCTAATTATTTGCGATTTGATTTTTCGCATTTTAAAAAAGTGGATCATATAATATTATCAGAATTAGAAGATAAAATTAATCATGCTATTATTATGGGCATTGATTTAGAAGAATTTAGAGATGTGTCAATCAAAGATGCTCAAGAAATGGGAGCTATTGGATTATTTGGAGAGAAATATGGTGATTATGTCCGAGTCATTAAATTTCAAGATTCTATTGAGTTGTGTGGTGGAACTCATGTTTCTAATACCACTGAAATTGGGGTGTTTAAAATTCTGTCAGAATCTTCTGTTGCATCTGGAATTAGAAGAATAGAGGCTGTAACAAGTTTATGTGCTATTCATTTTTTTCAAAACAAATTACATGAATTGGAAGGTGTGAAGTTACTATTAAAAAGTTCGGACAATATTGTTGATTCAGTTAAGAGATTAATCTCCGAGAATAAGCAACTTCATGATCTTACAAAGAGCTCGCAAAAACAAAAATTAGATGATGTCATCAAAAAATTAGAAAGCGAAATAATAGAGGTTAATAATATTAAGCTGATTACAAAAGAATTAAGTTTAGATGTCTCAATGATTAAAAATATTTGTTTTTCCTTCATTAAAAGATATGATAATATACTTGTAGCTTTAGCGACAAAGAGTAAAGGGAAAAGTGTTTTAAGCATTGCGTTAAGCAAGTCATTAGTAGAATTGAAAAATTTAAATGCTTCTCAAATTATTAATAACGTATCAAAACATATCAATGGCAAGGGCGGAGGGCAGGCATTTTTTTCCGTTGCTTCTGGAGATATCCCGGAAAATTTCGACCTAGTATTTGAAGAGATTAATGATGTTATTCAATCTTGTTAAGTAGTGTGTCGTCGACAAAGTGAGGTAATGTAACTTTTAAAAGTTTTTCTTTTTTCATTTCTGTTTTAATAGCTTGTATTGCACCTATATTTCTTGCCCAAGATCGTCTTGCAATTCCATTGTTCACGTCCCAATGCAACATGCTTTTCAAATTTATTTCAGCTTCTTTACTTCCATCTAGTAATAGGCCAAAACCGCCATTAATGACTTCACCCCAACCAACCCCACCACCATTATGAATAGATACCCATGTTGCACCTCTAAAACTATCTCCAATCACATTTTGAATTGACATGTCAGCAGTAAACTTTGATCCATCATATATGTTGGATGTTTCTCTATAAGGGGAATCAGTACCAGAAACATCATGATGATCACGACCTATGACAATCGGCCCAATTTCATTATTTTTAATTGCTTTATTAAATGCTTTTGCAATTTCAATTCGTCCATCACTATTAGCATATAAAATTCTAGATTGTGAGCCCACTACTAGTTGATTTTTATTTGCTGATTTAATCCAATTAATATTGTCTTGCATTTGTTCTTTTATTTCACTAGGTGATTTGGTGATTAATTGTTCTAATACTTTTTGCGCAATTTTATCGGTTTTTTGTAAATCACTTTTTTTATTTGAAGTGCAAACCCATCTAAATGGCCCAAATCCATAATCAAAACATAATGGCCCCATTATGTCTTGAACATAAGAGGGATATTTAAATTCCCCATTTTTATTTAAAATATTCGCTTTTGCTCGTTTTGCTTCTAGTAGAAAAGCATTGCCATAATCAAAAAAATAAGTACCTTTTTTAGTGTGTTTATTTATAGTATTGACATGTGCTTTTAAAGAATTTTGAACTAATTTTTTAAATTCATCAGGATCCTTTTTGATAAGCTTATTAGCTTCAGTAAATGATAATCCTTTTGGATAATAGCCTCCATGAAAAGGATTATGTAATGATGTTTGATCTGATCCAATATCAACAAAAACTTTTTCTTCATTTAATTTTTCCCATAATTCAATAATGTTGCCATGAAAACCAAAAGCTATTATTTCTTTTTTCTTTTTAGCTATTTTGACTTTTTTAATAAGTTTATTTAAATCGGCAACTATTTCGTCAATCCATCCTTGTTGGAATCGTTTTTCGATTACCTTTTTATTAACTTCTGCTGTGATGCTGATTAATCCCGCAATTTTTGCTGCTTTAGGTTGCGCACCACTCATTCCTCCTAATCCTGAGGAAACAAATAACTTAATTGCATTCGTTTTGTCATGTAGCATACGGCGTGCATTCAAAATTGTAATTGTTGTTCCATGAACAATTCCTTGTGGCCCGATATACATGAAGGATCCTGCAGTCATTTGTCCATATTGAGTAACACCTAATGTGTTAAATTTTTCTAAGTCTTTTGGTTGTGAATAATTTGGAATCATCATTCCATTTGTTACTACTACTCTTGGAGCGGATTTGTTAGATGGAAAAAGTCCTAGAGGATGACCAGAATATAAAACCAAAGTTTGTTTTTCTGTCATTTCTGACAAATATTTCATGGTTAATAAGTATTGGGCCCAATTTTGAAAGACAGATCCATTCCCCCCGTATGTTATTAATTCATCTGGATGTTGTGCAACACTATTATCTAGGTTATTATGAATCATTAACATGATACTAGCCGCTTGTTTTGAGACATGTGGAAAGTCCTCAAGACTCATTGCTGTAATTTTATAATTGGGTTTAAATCGATACATATAGATTTTTCCAAATTTCTCTAGTTCTTCTTTAAATTCAGATATTAAAATTTCGTGTTTATCTTTTGGGAAATATCTCAATGCATTTTTAATGGCTAATATTTTTTCCTGTTTAGAAAGATTCGGTTTTTTTGAGGGTGCGTGATTGATAGACTTATTGTATTTTTTTTTAGGAGGTAAATTATTTGGGATACCTTCTTTTATGCATTTAAAAAAATCTAATTTCTTCATATATTCTTTTTTAAATATGGACAATGTATACAGTTAGAATTACAACAATATCCTCTTTTTAAATGATACTTCTCTGTGAATATTATATACCCATCTTTTGACATATAGTATTCTTCAGGATCTAACTTACTTAGATAGTTTTCGCGCTGCATCTCAATTTAATTATCAGTGCATATAATTAGTTCTAGCATTATATTTTCATCCAATCCATGCGCTGTATAATCTTCAAAGTTTAATACGCCATCACCATCAATATCAATATCATTATTATTATGGATGCCATCACTATCAATATCTGGATTCTCAATATTTCGGATTCCTACTTTATAGATATTTAAATCTATTAATGATCCGTTGCCACCTTCATTGCTTGGCAAAAAACACCCATGACACTCTTCCCACCAAACTATTTCATCCCACATGTCATCTTGTTCACACACAAGAAAAGTCCCATAAAAATCATCTAATTCACCTTGATATGACTCTAAGTTATAAGTGTTGCATGTTCGACATAACTCTTTTTGACAACCCATTGTCAATGCGCTTAATACTACAAATAAGGCGATATATTTTTTCATATTTAATTATGATTCTTTTTTTAAGTATAATAATTTATATTCATATTAGCTACACATAATTAATATATATTTTGAATTTAAATTCACATACTATTACCACAAAGATAAATAGTAATTTGTTTGACAAAAAAGAACTAGAAATATTTATTAAAAGAGATGAGTTGATTCATGATGTTGTTTCTGGTAATAAATGGAGAAAGCTAAAGTATAATTTTCAGCAAGCTAAAGAAGAAGGTCATAATACTCTTCTAAGTTTTGGAGGACAATATTCTAATCATTTACATGCATTGAGTTATGCTGCAAAACAATATGGTTTTCATTCAATTGGTATTGTAAGGGGAGAAGAAAATATCACTTCAACATTATCTTTTTGCACTAAAAATGACATGAAATTACATTATTTAAATAGGTCTTCATATAGACTAGAAAAATATTCTAAAAAACAAATTTCTAGCTGGATCAAGAAATTCGGGCCATTTTATATGATACCAGAAGGCGGTAATAATGAATTAGGAGTTAAGGGTTGTGAAGAAATTATTTCAGACTTGAATTATGACTACATATGCTCTCCCGTAGGTACTGGATGTACTGCTGCTGGCTTGATTCGATCGCTTACTAAAAAGCATAAATTCATTGGTTTTTGCCCTTTTAAAAAAACACATGAACAAAGAAATAATATTTTAAAATTCTGTATTTCTCATTCATGCAAAAATTGGGACTTAATAGCTGATAATCATTTTAATGGCTTTGGTCAAATTAATGTTAATTTGATTAAATTTGTGCGACAGTTTTATTTAGAACATAATATAAAATTAGATTTGATTTATATGGGAAAACTTTTTTATTCTCTTTTTCAATTAATTGAAAAAGATTTCTTCCCCAAGAAAACTAAGATATTAATTGTTCACACTGGGGGTATTCAAGGACTAAAAGGGTTTAATTTTCATTATTAATGAGGCTAGTATTTTTCATTTTACTGAGTTTGTCTTTCTCTTTTTTATCCGCTCAGGATATACGAGCTTATATAAAAGAATATAAAGCGGCAGCTATCAATGAGATGCATTATTATGGTATCCCCGCTAGTATTACTTTGGCCCAAGGAATATTAGAATCTGCGAGTGGGACAAGTACTTTAGCAGTTAATGCGAATAATCATTTTGGCATCAAATGTCACGTAGATTGGAAAGGAGCTGTAATATATCATGATGATGATGAAAAACAGGAATGTTTTAGAAAATATAATCTAGTATCAGAATCTTTTAGGGATCATTCCCTCTTTTTATCAGAAAGGAATCGATATGCTTTTTTGTTTGAATTAAGAAAAACAGATTATAAAGGATGGGCAAAGGGGTTACAAAAGGCAGGTTATGCTACTAGTAAGACTTATGCTAAAAAATTAATTAAATTAATTGATGAATATGATTTAACTCAGTATGATAAGAAAAGTCTAAATAGAAAAGATAAAGAAAAATTAAAGGAACAGCGAGTTGTTGAAAGCCCTGTGGCTGATGTGATAAGGGTGTATGAGAAGAATTATACTAAATATGTTTTAGCTAAAGGTGGTGATTGGTATGATGATATTGCAGAAAAAACAGATGTTTGGTTGTGGGAACTCCTTAAGTATAACGAGTGTAAAAATGACAGAGTTTTATCTGAAGGAGAAAAGGTTTATCTTCAGCCAAAAAGAAAAAAAAGTACTCAATCTTTTCATGTGGTGTCAGAGGGAGAAAGTATGTATGCTATTTCCCAAATTTATGGGATTAAATTAAAGCATTTATATAAAAAAAATAAAATGGCACTAGGGTCAGAGCCTTATGTCGGACAACGACTTCATTTAATCAAAAAAGTTAAATTCAATTAAGTTTATAATTATAAATTAATCCCTCACTACTACCTACTATTAAATTGATTTGATCGCCTTGGTTGATGCTGAAGTCCGTGGTTCCAAAAAACGGATTTCCGTACAGTTCTCCTTTTTCATTTAATAAGTAGATTAAGTTTTCAGTCTCATTCCTGATCCCAATTAAGCAAGATTTCTGGTTAGTAAATAATTTAGGCTGAGATATTGGCTTTCTTTCAAATTGATATTCAAATCTATTTTCTTTTGATGAGAAAAAAAGTGTTTTGTCACGAACAATAATAGTTTTGTCCTTTTTTCTAATATATTGGTCAGTTGGATTTAGATTCTGCATTTTCAGAGTATCAATTCTACCTGATAGATATAGGTAAATTATTTTCCCTTCATTGTTGAGTGTGATTAACTTGCTATCTTTTATATCCTCTCCTTTAATGAGACTCATTGTATTGTTTGATCTTTGAATCTTGTCTTTTATGATTAGTCGTGCTTGACCTTTTCGATTTAATAAATGAACTTTGCCATTTTCTTCATTAATGAGTATATAGTCTTTATTGAATATCTGATAATGCTCTGGCACCATGGTAATATTCGAATTAGTTTTCAGAAATTCCCATCCAGATATTATTTTCCCAGAAGCATTATACATTTTCAGTTCATTTTGCATGGATACTAAGATTCTATAATTTCTGTTTTCATCATAGTCAAAAACTGCTATTGGGATTGACATCTCATTCTTACTGCCTATTGGAAAAGGTTCGACATTTTTTCCATTTCGGTCGATTAAATAAATAGAATCTTTAGAATTAAATAAGTATTGTAATTTTTTGTTTTTATATCTATCTATTTGATGTATGTCTCCTAAAATGCTATTGCCAATTTTTTGTTTCCATATAACTTTACCTTTGTCACTAATTAAATAAATATTGTTTTCTATGTCTTGAGTAAAGATTTCTAGTTTGTTTGTATAGTGATTCAGCACAAATTGGGGTTTATAGTTAGTTTCATGATCAAGATTAACAATCCATTCTGTTGGATTTTGAACTTCCATGTTTTCATGTAGTAGTATGATGGAGTTAAAAAAATAGTCTTCCGATGCTATATTTTTCGAGACAATAGAGTTGAATATTTTTTTCCATTTTTCTTTATGTTGTTGAAAGTTTAGATAAAATGCAGTGTGTGATTTATTTCCTAGTTTTTCATTTATTATCGTTAGAGCATTACTCTTGCCAATTGTTTGATTTGAATTAATATTATTAATTAATGATTTTATATTTTTTAACTCATCACTTAAAATAATGTTATTTTGAGATATGATATAATATATGTTATGCCATTTTGAAACTATTTCTTTTAACCAATCCTTTGATGCGAAATTTTTCACTGCTATTTTTTTGATTTCATAGTTTAAGTATTGATCTTCAATTACTGGGCGATGATGCTCCATATATTCTAAACATTTACTTTTTTTATTGGGGCTGAATATCACATATGATTTATTTTGAAAGGAATTATCATTATATGCTACATTTATTTCTGTTGGGTGCCAGCTTTTATATGACAAGTGATATGCATTTTCATTTGAACCTGTAATAGTATTGATTACTGCATTTAAATCAGCAGTGCTATTAATTTGATATTTATAGAATCCTTTTATGTGCCTCGGTAAAATATTTTCGATATTTGATTTTTTACTGTCACTATATTGGGTGTCCTTTAAGTATGTCACATTACCTCTATTTGTCACTCCATTCAAGATGATGTGATTTGTTTCTAATTCTACATCAAACCAAGACCATGTTTCGGAGTTTAAAAATATATTTTGCTTCCCGATGATTTTTTCTAAAAATGGTGTTTTGACTAAAATATTTAAGTCGCTATATTTTGGTAGATTTTTATCTAATTTATGTATTGGGTCTAATTCAAATAAATTTATATTGGATTTTATTTGTCTAATGCTTTCTTGCATTATTATTTCAGAAAAACTTAACATAAAGATGTTGTCATAGATAGCAAAAAACACATTCCTTTTTCCTTTACTATCTATATCTATTTGTATGTTATTAATAAATACTCCTTCGTAAGATTGCCTATTGTTATCGCTACTGTGAATTGTTCGAAGTAATTTATTTAATTTGTTTTCATTATCTGAAATAGACGTAATTAAAATAAATTCGCTTTGCTTTTCCCCTATGAGTATAGAGCTTAAATAGATTGTTTTATCGTAAAATATTTCATCAATACTGTATATTTTATTTAGTTGCTTTATTAGTGCTATATTTTCATTAAAGATAGGTGCTGACTGTAATTCTGTCCACCATTCAAATGCATCTATTTTTTGATTTATTTTATTTATGTCATGAAATTTAATAATCAGATCTGAATTATTTGGGATTGCTTTTGTGATTTCGACTTCTGTGGTTTTTTGTTCTGTCCAACAAGAATAAAATAATAGCGAAATAATGAAAATAATATAGTTCTTCATATTATAACTCCAAGGTGTATTGTGGGTCTAATAATTTAAAACTTTTTCTATGATATTTATTAATCCCGTGGTAAATTATTTTTTTTTTGTGTTCTTTTGTTGGGTATCCTTTATTCTCTTTCCAGTTATACATTGGATGTTTTACATGTAGATCATTCATTAATTTATCACGATATGTTTTTGCCAATACTGATGCTGCAGCAATAGACGCATACTTTGCATCACCTTTGATAATACATTTATGTTCTATGCTTTTGTATGGTTTAAATCTATTCCCATCTATGATTAATAATTCTGGACTCTGATTTATTTTTGCAATGATTCTGTGAATAGCAATATGCATTGCTTTAATTGATGCATTTAATATATTAATTCTATCAATTTCTTTTTCGCTAACTAATCCGATAGCCCATCCTAAGCTATTCTGTTTAATAAAGCTGGCTAATTCGTGTCTCAATTTTTTAGATATTTTTTTTGAGTCATTTAGCTCTGGTTGATAAAATGGTTTTGTTAAAATTACTGCACTCGCAACTACGGGGCCCGCTAAGGCTCCTCTTCCAGCTTCATCACATCCGCATATTATTTGATTTGAGTTATATAATTTTAGGCTCATTAATTGATAGCTTAATTATTTTCCAAATTTCATTAGCACTTTTTTCCCAATCAAATTTTTTCACTAAATCATTCCCATTTTGAATTAATTTTTGTCTTTTATTTTCGTTTTTTTCCATGTCAGTCATTGCTTGCGCAATGTCTTGTTGATCATATGGATCTACTATAATTCCAGCATTTTGAACAATTTCTGGCATACAGCTTGTATTTGAGGTAATGATAGGGACAGAGCATTTCATGGCTTCTATTATTGGTAGGCCAAAGCCTTCAAAAAGGGAAATAAAACAAAGTGCATGGGCGGAGCCTAAAATTTGTACAAGTTCAGGGTCTGAAATTTTCCCTAGGAAAATAACATCTTCTTTATACAACATCTGTTGATGTATTTGTTTTATTTCACGATTCATCCATTTTTTTTCACCAATTATAATGAGTTTTAATGATCCATTATTTTTTTTATACTCATTAAATGAAAGCAGTAAGTTTTTAATATTTTTTCTTTTATGTAGGCTTCCAATAAAAATAAAAAAATCTTTTCCATTACTGTATTTTTTTTGAATCTCTAATTTTGTTTTATCAGAAACTTTTTGAAAATCGGAAGATACCCCATTATAGACAATGTGTATTTTTTTTTTCATTGACACCATATTTCTTTACAATATCTGCTTTTGAGAAATGTGAAACTGTGATTATTTGATTTGAATCTTGGGCGTATTTTTTAAAAAACCGTCGATAAAATAAGCTATGTGCCCATGGCAAATCTTTTGGTCTATGCTCAAAATTAATGTCATGAATTGTAGTGATTGTACGGATTTTTGAATTTATAGGTATAAAGCCGTCTGGAGAGAATAATATGTCAGGATTAATTTTTGTTAATAATTTTGGTAGTTGAATTTGAAACCAAATATACCATAGTATTGGATGCCGGGCTGGAGGTGTAAGTACGTGAGGAACAATATTGTCATTAAAAATAAAATCCTCAGAAAATGGACGATCAAATATAAAATGAAATTCAACTTCTGGATGGTTTTTTGTAATTCGTTTTAATGTTTCAAGTGCAAATCTACCAATGCCGTCCAGTTTGTTTTTTATTAATAATCTTGTATTTACAGCAACTCTCACTTCTTGAATTTAATCAATTCTCACTAATTGTAGATATGATATTTAGATATTTTACGTTAACTTAAGAAACTTATTTATTTTGAAAGTCTATGAAGAGTAGGTTTGTTTGGAATTTAGGGTTAGTTGTTATTTTAAATTTACTAATCAAACCTTTTTATATTTTAGGTATAGATGCAGAAGTAATTAATAGAGTAGGGGATAGTGTGTACGGCAATTATTTTGCATTAATTAATTTTTCATTTTTATTAAATATTATCCTTGATTTAGGGATAACAAATTATAATGTTAAAAATATAGCACAACATCGTCAGTTGCTAGACAAGCATTTCTCAGGGATTATTACATTAAGAGTTGTGTTGATTTTAATGTATCTTGTTGCTACCTTTCTAATTGCATTTTTTATTGGTTATGATTCGACACAGTTAAAAATTCTTTTAGTGTTAGCATTTAATCAATCTCTTGTTGCATTTATCTTATATATTAGATCTAATTTAGCGGGTTTGCATTTATTTGTGGAAGATAGTTTCGTTTCAATTTTAGACAGATTTCTTTTAATTATTATTTGTTCGTTATTATTATGGGGAGGTCTCTTTGAACAGCCTTTTCAAATAGAATGGTTTGTCTATTCTCAAACTATGGCTTACTTTATTACATTGCTTTTTTCATTTATGTTAGTGTTTCGCAAAACATCCACTTTTCAATTCAAATGGAATAAGACATTTGCGATTGTTATCTTAAAAAATAGCTTGCCCTATGCTTTATTAATTTTTCTAATGACTGTGTACTATAGAATTGATAGTGTTATGTTAGAAAGAATGATAAAAGATGATTCTGTTCAGGCGGGTATTTATGCCAAAGCATATAGATTTTTTGAAGCTTCGAATATGTTAGCTTATTTATTTGCAGCATTATTGTTGCCTATTTTTTCAAGAATGTTGAAACTGGGAGAGTGTGTGCATGAAATGGTTAATTTTTCTTTTAAAACGTTAATGGCTTTTGCTTTAGTGATTTCTGTTTTTTGTTGTTTTTTTAGTTATGAAATTATGGATTTCAGATACTCTACTTATATCATGGAAGCATCTAGTATTTTTACAATCTTAATGATTTGTTTTATCTGTGTTTCCTCTACATATATATATGGTACACTTTTAACTGCTAATGGTAATTTATTTTATTTAAATGTAGTTGCTGCATGCGGTGTAGTTTTAAATATTGTTTTAAATATTGTTTTAATACCTCACTATTATGCGTTTGGATCAGCATTAGCTAGTTTAATTACCCAGTTTTTAACTGGTGTTGCACAAATATTACTATGTATTTACATCTTTAAGTTCAGCTTCTTCAATACGATGCTAAGAGTCTCATTATTCTTTTTGGGCTTGCTAATTTTTACTTATTGTTTAAAGTTGATCGAAACTAACTTATATTATAAGTTGTTTATCTATTTAAGTTTTAGTTTATTGTGGATTTTTGTGACTAGGCTTATGAAAATATCGGATTTTAATATGTTAATTAAAAATCGATTTAAAATAAAATAACTTATCTTATATTTGATCTAAATTTATAATATTCATGAAAGATTCTACTTTTGATTTTATTTGGTTGATTCGTCTTATTAAGAATAATATTCGGACATTATTTTTAGTTGGATTTTTAACCATCGTGTTAAGTTCTATTATTGCATTATTTGCCATTGAAGAAAAATTTAAATCTTCAGTGGTCATTTACCCCACCACCACTAGTTCTGTTTCACAGGCCTTATTAGTAGAGCATAACCCATATCGAAAAGATGTTTTGGAATTTGGTGAAGAAGAACAGGCAGAGCAATTAGTTCAGGTATTAAATAGTGATGAAATGAGGGATTCTATTGTGCGTAGATTTGACTTATTTGATCACTATGAAGTCAATCAAGAGGATGTATATGCTAACACCATTATGAATGATTTATATGGGCAGGCCATTTCGATTAAAAAGACCAAATTTAATGCTATTGAAATTAGTGTCCTTGACAAGGATCCGCAGGTGGCTGCTGATATTGCTAATGAGTATTTAGTTTTAATAGATTTTGTAATTGCTCGTATTCGTGCAAATAGAGCATTACAAGCTTTGGAAGTTTTAGAATTAAGAAAAACAATATTATATCAACAAAGAGCACTAACTCAAGATTCTTTAAAAGATTATAGATCTCGTGGTATTATATCTACAGTTCATCAGGCAGAACGTTTAACAGAGCAGTATGCGATTGCATTAGCCGCTAATAATCTCAGTGGCGCTAAAAGAATTCAAAAGGAATTAAATACATTAGCTAAGTACTCTGGTGCTCATGATGTGTTATTGAGAAAAAGTTATGAAATAGAAGAAGAGCTAGCACTGATTGAGTTTGAATCTGATAGAGTCCAGATTGACACACAATATATGCTAGATAATAAATTTATTCTTAATAAAGCTTATCCATCTGATAAAAAAGCGTACCCAATTCGGTGGCTGATTGTTTTGAGTTCATTGATTGCTGTCCTTTTTGTTTCAATACTATCTCTATCTATATTAGAATCTGTGAATTCTATTAAATAATGGATGTCAAAGGTCGAAATAATTTGCTCATATTTTTTGTTTCCGCAATTTATTTGTCACTTATTGCCTGCTTTCTTCCAGATGAAAAATATTCAATTTTACTGATACCATTTATATTAGGGGTTGTTTTTTTACCCTTTTTAAATATAAAATATCTCTTTTATTTAGTAGTTTTTTTGACTCCACTGTCGGTCTCTTTGTCAGATCTTGGATTATTTATTTTAGATACTGAAATGGCTTTTCCAACAGAACCTATATTATTTGGTTTTATGATATTAACTATTTTTCAGATTAGCAATAATACCTCTTTATTTAAACCCATTTTACAACATCCAATTACATTTTTTATGCTAATTTATTTATTGTGGATGTTTATTACATGTATCACTTCCTCTATGCCTTTAGTATCATTTAAAATTTTGCTAACTAGATTATGGTATATTCTTCCAATTTTTTTTATGGGTTCAATTTTTTTTCAGAAAAAAACTGAAATGTCAAAATTTATTTTGTTATATACTACCCCCCTAGTTTGTGTTGTTCTCTACACTGTTTTACGTCATAGTAGTTATTTTTTTGATAAAGAATCTGCGCACTATATGATGTCTCCATTTTTTAACGACCATACTTCTTATGGTGGTGTAATAGCATTTTTTCTGCCTTTTGTTTTTGCTTTATTTTGGTTAAAAAAAGAAAATAATATATTTAGAATGTTATTGTTATTCTTTTTATTGATTTTGATCATTGGTTTAATTTTGTCATTTACAAGAGCAGCGTGGATTAGTTTATTTATTAGTATGCTGTTTGCTCTGCTTTTAAAATTGCAAATTAATCGCAAGGTATTGTTTTGTAGTCCTTTTTTATTGATAGCTTTTCTTTTTGTACTTCAAAGTCCAATTATAGATTTACTACAATCTAATCGCCAGGATAGTTCGGATAATTTAATTGAGCATGTTACTTCCATTTCTAATATTTCAACAGATGCTTCTAATATGGAGCGAATTAATAGATGGAAGTGTGCTGTAAAAATGTTTATTGAAAAACCATATTTTGGTTGGGGGCCAGGTACATATCAATTTCAATATGCTCGATTTCAACTGAGTAAAGATCGCACGATTATTAGTTCTAATTCCGGTGATATGGGTAATGCACATAGTGAATATCTTGGTCCTCTGTGTGAATCTGGTTTTATTGGTTTCTTGCTGTTTATTTCACTAGTTTTATTTACTATTATTCGATCAATTAATATGTATTATGAAAGTAGTGACAATTCAAAGAGAATTTGGTTATTAGCTATTATTATTGCTTTAATGAGTTATTTTATCCATGGTTTATTTAATAATTTTTTAGATACAGATAAAGCTTCTGTGGCTGTTTGGGGAAGTTTTGCGATGCTTGTCGCTCTAGATTTAATGAGTCATAAAAAACAATCACATTCATTATCAATTTGATCAACAAAATTTCTTAACTTTATATAGGTTCTACTATTACAATGGTTATATGAAAAAAATATTAATTCTCTTTATTATTCCTTTTTTAAGTTTTGGACAATGTTCAGATTTAGATGATCCCTGTACTATTAATGATGAAAATATAGATTTTTTATATAATCCTGACCTTGAAACTGGTAACTCTTCTCTAATAGGATACATAAATAATTATTATCAAACTAATTTTCAAATTAATATTCCAACAGACACCGTGTTTTATGTTGATGGATTGGGAGAACTTAATTTAGATATTTCTAATCTTACTATACAACAGATTGAAGGTCTTCCTCCGGGATTACAATTAAATTGTAGTAATGATTCATGTTCTTTTAATGGAGGCGATGCTGGTTGTTTTTCAATTTTTGGAACTCCACAATTGACAGGACAATACAATCTCAATCTAGTTGTAGATTTAGTTGCGACTTGGAATGGTCTTCCCATAAATCAAACATTGGATAATCTAGCTCAGATTTCATTAATTATAAATGAATGTCCTTTAGATGGCATCTTTGGTTGTATGGATCCAACAGCATGTAACTATAATATGGAAGCCACATTAAATGATGACAGTTGTGATTTTGATTGCTATGGTTGTACAAATCCAGCATCATGTAATTATGATATAGATGCTACTATACCTTGTAGTGATTGTTGTGATGTTACAAGTTGTTATGGTTGCATGAATGAAAATGCATGTGACTATGATGCAACTGCTATATATCCTACTGACTGTATAGATTGGATTACTTGTATTGGATGTTTAGAGGATGGAGCATGTAATTATTGTCTAAATTGCACGGATGATACTTATGGGAGTGGTGCTATAGTTAATGGTGTTAATGTTAGTGGTGATATTGTTGAATGTTTCTATGATCAGCTTTGTTTTGGCTGTATAGACTCACTAGCATGTAATTTTAATCAAAATGCTGTAATATCAGACAATTCATGTGATTACTCTTGTTATGGGTGTACAGATAGTGATGCAGATAATTATAGTCTAGATGCTACTATTGATGATGGCTCTTGTATTATTTCTGGCTGTGCAGATGAATTAGCATGTAATTATGATATAGATGCTACTATACCTTGTAGTGATTGTTGTGACTACTCTTGCTATGGATGTACGAATGTATGTTCATGTAACTATGATTTAGATGCAACTATCGATGATGATTCATGTGATTATCTGACGTGTCCTGATTTTATAGAAGGTTGTACAGATCCTACAGCATGTAATTATGATCCATGCGCCACGGCGTGTGACTATCCTAATTATTCTTGTTGTCTTTATTTAGAAGATTGTACTGAGCTGTACATCATTGGGTGTATAGATGCATCAGCATTAAACTTTAATGAAAATGCAACTACGGATGATGGAACATGTTGCTACATAGCAGGATGTGTAGATTCATCAGCATACAATTATGATGAAACAGCATGTTATGATGATGGTTCATGTGTAGGAATAGTGCTTGGCTGTACAGATTTATTAGCATATAATTATAATTTAAGTGCAAATACAGATGATGATTCTTGTCTATATGAAAGCCTTATTGGATGCATGGATACAGCAGCATGTAATTATGATTCATTAGCGACAGAGTCAGGGCTGCTTTTTACTGCTCCTCCCAATACAGGCAGTAATATGACGATTGGAACTAATCAGTATTCACAAAACAACTTAACGATTGGCGATCAAATTGGTGCTTTTATTTTAGATGAAATGGGTGATTACTATTGTGTTGGTTTAACAGAATTTGAGGGGCCAAGTACCGTATTAACTATTTATGGAAATGATCCAACAACAGCTATGCAAGATGGTTGTTTTGAGAATGAATTGATCTACTTTTTTGTGCAAAGAGAAATTAGTCCAAATCAATTTATTGTCTTTTCTACGCAAACTAATTTAATAAGTTTTGACACGAGTACAACTGTAGATAATATATATGGTACAAATAATTTGCTTTTGATTGATGCTATCTTTGTAGAAGACTGGCAATTTGGATGTGATTATTCTTGTATTGGGTGTATAGAAGATGGAGCATGTAATTATAGTCCAACTGCGACGATATTGTGTGATAATTGTTGTGAGTATGAAACATGTGTTGGGTGTATGGATATAAATGCATGTGATTATGATTCAAGTGCTACGATTCCGATTAATTGTTTAGATTATGATTCTTGCTTGGGATGTACAGATCCATCAGCTTGTAATTATGACGGAGCGACAATCGAAGATAACTCTTGTGATTATTCTTGTGTGGGTTGTATGGATCCAGTAGCATGTAATTATGATTCATCAGTTATCGCTGATGATGGTTCTTGTTTATATGTTGACGGTATTTGTGATACATGTTCTACTGATCAAACAGGCAGCCCTGAAGCAACTATTGATTCAGTTGATGTAGACGGCAATCTTGTTTTAGATCTTACAGGTAATGAAAATGATGAGAGTTATATTATATATTATGATGCTGAAGGAAATTTAACTCCGGGGCCTGTTGATGGTGGGTATGTTGATGAATATATAGATGAAGATTATAACCCAAATTATGGAAATGTGATTATTGTAAATAATCCGAATTATAACCCGAATTATGGCAGTCAATTTACAGATGGAACCGGAGTGTTAATTGATAATGATCAAGATGATGACACAGTATGTGATGACGATGATATATGCCCTGGAGGAGATGACTTAATAGACTCCGATTTTGATTTGATACCAAACTATTGTGATATTTGCACTAATGATCCTGATAATGATTTAGATGGTGATGGTTTCTGTAGTGATGAAGATGTATTTCCATTTGATCCTACGGAATGGTCAGATACAGATGGTGATGGTGTTGGTGATAATACAGATAATTGTATAGCTACAGTAAATCCAGAACAAATTGATATAGATAATTTTGGACAAGGAGACAACATTGGAGATGCATGTGATGATTGCATTGATTTTGATGGCGATACTGTATGCGATGATGATGATATATGCCTATTAGGTAATGATTTGGTAGATTCTGATGGCGATTCAGTGCCGAATGATTGTGATATATGCCCTTATGATTCAGATGATGATATAGATTCTGATGGCATTTGTGGAGATGTGGATATATGTCCAAATGATCCAGATAATGATATAGATGGCGATGGGGTTTGTGGAGACCTAGATGTATGTGCAGGTTATGATGACAATATAGATTCTGATGGTGATTTATTACCTGATGGCTGTGATAATTGTGACTTTGTATCTAATATAGATCAGCTAGATGGTGATGGCGATGGTGATGGCGATGCATGTGATAATTGTCCGGAAAATGGCAATCCTTTTCAAGGTGATTATGATAATGATGGTGTTGGGAATGTATGTGATAATTGTGTATTTAATTCCAACTTTAATCAATTAGATACTGATGGAGACGGAGAAGGGGACGTCTGTGATACATGTCCTAATGATGTATATAATGATATCGATGGTGATGGTCTTTGTGCCGATGAAGATATATGTCCCAATGATCCGGATAATGATATTGATGGTGATGGCTTGTGTGCCGATGAAGATCCCTGTCCAAATTCTGACTTAAATGATACAGTTTACCCAAATGGTGTGTGTGATGCAGATGAGGTTTTTGGATGTATAGATGATACATCACTGAATTACGATGAATTGGCGACTTGGGATGACGGTTCATGTAGCTACTGTACAAGTATAGACTTTAGGGATAATAATAATTTCTTAGAAGTGAATGATCTTGATTTTTATAATGCTAATGGAGTAACGATTTCTTTTTGGGCATATGATGATGATAATTGGTCATTGTCACAAGATAACGAAGGTAGTTTTGGTTATTTTATTGATTTTGGATCTTCTAATAATCATAGATATGTAATTAGATGGCGTGATGGCGTAAAAGGAATAGAGGCATACTATGAAAAAAATGTAGATCAAAATGGGGATTGTGAAAATGAAGAAGATCTTTGTTATACACAGCAACAAACAAATGCGAATTATATTATACCTCCTATTGATTTTGTTAGTAGTACTGAGGTTTATAATTGGTGGGAAGAAGATACGAATGTGACTGATTCATGTGAATGGAAAAATATAGCTGCAGTTTTTTGTTCGAATGGTATTAGATTATACATTGATGGAGAAATTGTGCAGCATTCTACAACTAATGCATATAATCCTAATGCTATTTTCTCATTAGACTCTCTTGATGCTAAGGTTATAGGATCAAGTCAATCTGGTTTAGAATCATGTGATGTTAAAATGGATGAAATTCGTGTTTGGAGTCGGGCTTTATCACAAGAAGAAATTCAAGCAAGGCTAGGTGATAATATAGATGTTAATTTAAATGTCTTCGAAGAACAAAATAATAGTGTTGGAAAATTAGAGGGGTATTGGAAGTTTGATTCACTTTCTTTGACTAATAAAGTGACAGATATAGTTGCTTTTTCAAATGAAGATCCTATTTGGAGTACTCAATATGGTTGCTATGAGTGTGATAATTTTGATTATTCTATTGCTTGTCAAGATAATTCAAATAATGATTGTGATGCATGTACTCCATCGGAGGGTTGTATGGACGAAAATGCAGATAATTATGATTTAACAGCAGATATAGATAATGGACTGTGTGTTTATTATGGTTGCATGGATGATGGGACATTGTATGATCCAGATACGGGACTTTTATGGTCATACATTCCTGGATTGCCAGCGTGTAATTATGATCCAATGGCGAATGTTAATCAATATTCTACTACTGATTTTCAAAATCCATGCATATATCCTATTCATCTTTATGGTGTTGGTTATTTAGATTGTGATGGTAATTGTTTATATGATTGTGATAATGATGGTGCCTGTGATTGGAACCAGACTCATTGTTATGATACTGAAGGCAATTTAATTAGTGCTTTAGATCAAATAAATAATATCACATCCGAAGCTGGAGCAGATGGTATATTAGATTGTTTATCAGCCACATATGTTGATTCGGTAGATAATTGTGTATATAATAGTGGTGTTGATATTTTAAATAATATTACAGGAGAATTAGTTGGAGATTATAATGATGATGGTTTCCTTGACGGGGATGGTGTTCCTGACTGTATTGATGATTTTGATTATACTATTTATTCTAATCCGCTTCAAACAGATGTTGATGGAGATGGTATAGGTAATAGTTGTGATGAAGAGGATGGTGGGCAAGTTGGTTGTATGGATTTAGACGCATGTAATTATGTTTTTTGGGCTGATCAAATGTGTGATGATTGTTGTATTTATTGTTATTTAGATGATTGTGAGCTATATCCATTTACATATTATGATTGTTTAGGATATTGTAATGATATAGATGGAGATGGAATTGGAGATGATATAGATGCAGATAATATATGTGATTTAATTGATAATTGTCCTTATACGTTTAATCCAGGTCAAATTGATACAGATGGAGATGGAGAAGGAGATGCTTGTGAGCAGTCATCACTAATTGATTCTAATGAGATTAATTATATGATTTATCCAAATCCATTTTCTGATTATACAACAATTAGTTTTAATAATAACGGTGAGACAATCATTAAAATCTATGAAGTGTCAGGTAGATTATTGTACGAGCATACAACATATGGTAATGATATTAAAGTCTATAAATCTAATTTTTCGTCAGGGATGTATATCGTAGAGATAATTCAGAAATATCAAACAATAAGAGACTTTTTAATAGTTGAATAATCTACTCTTTAACTCTTTCAATATAACGTCCATCTGAAGTGTCAATTTTCACGAAGTCGCCTTGATTAATAAACAATGGGACTTTCACTTCTACGTTGGTTTCGGTAGTGGCTGGCTTTAATGCATTTGTAGCAGTATTGCCTTTCTCTCCAGGTTCGGTAAAAACAATTTTCAGTGTAACATTCTGGGGTAATGTACATGAAAGAGGTTGTTCGTTTTCAGCATGAAACATAATGTCAACAATACTACCTTCTTTTAAATATTGAGGTGCATTAATTAGATTTTTTTGGATTGCAATTTGCTCATAATTTTTTTGATTCATGAAATGATATGTTTCATTTCCTTCTTGATATAAGAATTGATATGATCTATTTTCAATTCGCACAATTTCTATTTTTACACCAGCTGTAAATGTATTTTCCAGGACTCTAGATGTATTTAGATTTCGAATTTTGGTTCTGACAAAAGCTGGGCCTTTACCAGGTTTCACATGTTGAAATGATTCAATTTTCCATAAATCACCATTATGTTTTATACATAGCCCATTTTTAAAATCTGAAGTTGTTGCCATAATTAATAAAACCCTTTTACGATTCCAATTTTTGAATTTTTAATGAATTTAAGAATTTCTGCTTTCTCATTATCTTTTTTGTCACTTTTTTCAATAATTTCAATGGCTTTTGAAATATTATTTCCCTCTTGGAATATAATCCTAAATATAGATGAGATATTGTCTATTTCAGTTTTTTCAAAATTATTTCTTTCTAGCCCAATTTTATTTATCCCAATAAATCGCAAAGGTTCTTTTGCCACTTTAATATATGGTGGTACATCTTTTCTAACTAAAGACCCTCCCGAAATCATGCTAAATTTACCAATTTTAGTAAATTGTTGAATAGCTGATAGACCGCCAATAATTGCATATTCATCTATCTCAACATGTCCGGCAATAGCAACGCCATTTGCTATAATGACATTATTTTTGATAATACAATCATGAGCGACATGTGAATACGCCATAAGGAAAGTGTTATCACCAACCATTGTTTTATTACAGTAACTAGTTCCTCTATTAATTGTGACACATTCTCTTATAATTACATTGTTTCCAATGATTGCTGTTGTATCTTCTCCTTTAAATTTTAAATCTTGTGGAATAGCAGAAATTACTGCTCCTGGAAAAATCTGACAATTTGATCCTATCCTGGCACCTGGATATATGGTGACATTTGATCCTATCCAACAATTATCTCCAATAATTACATTTTCATGAATTACAGAAAAAGGATCAATCTGCAAGTTCTTTCCAATGATTGCGTCTTTACTAATTTTAGTAAATTCTTTCATTTATTTTTCTTTTACAATTTTTGCCATTAATTCTGCTTCAGTGACAATTTCATTATTAACATATGCTTTTGCTTGCATGTGACATATCCCCCTCCTTATTGGGGATAATAAATGCAATTTAAATATTAAGATACAATTAGGCTCCACTTTTTGTTTAAATTTAACTTTATCTATTTTCATGAAATATGTTAAATAATTTTCTGGATCAGGTACACTGTTGAGCGCTAAGATTCCTCCAGTTTGTGCCATTGCCTCAATTTGTAAAACTCCTGGCATAACGGGTGCATTTGGAAAATGCCCCTTGAAATAGTATTCATCCCTGTCGACATATTTTACCCCAGTGACATAATTGTCTTCAAGCTCACGTATTTCGTCAATAAACAAAAATGGCTCTCTATGAGGGAGTATTTTTTTAATATCTTGAATATTCATTAATGGTCTTCCTTCCATGATATTCCTATTTTTAAGTAGTTGTTTTTTTAATTCTTTGGTAAATAATGCATTTATTGTATGACCAGGTTTATGTGCAATAATTTTACCTTTTATGTCAAATCCAGCTAGTTTTATATCCCCTAGCAAGTCAAGTAGTTTATGTTTCGCTTGTTCATTTTCGGATATTAATTTTTTCCCATTTAAAATCCCTGGTTTTAATTCATTTATATCGTTTGGTAATAATTTTTGTAATTCACCTAAATGTTTTACGCTTGTAGTTTTCTCTATAAAAATAATACCATTATTTATATTACCACCTTGAATTAAATGATGATTCATTAAATGGTCGAGCTCATGTAAAAAACAAAATGTTCTTGCAGGAGAAATATGTTCTTTAAAATCTGATAACTTTTCGAGTTTGGCTTTTTGTACTTGTAAGACATTAGAATTATAATTTATTGTCACTTCTAATTCTAATTTTTTTTGGGGATAAAATTCAATTTTAGAATTGTCTTTTTGGTTTTCGACTTTAAAGTAATTTAATATTTCAAATTCTTGTTTTTTCTTGTCTTGGATCAGAATTCCTGTTTTTTCTATTTTTTCTGTAAATTCTTTTGAGCTTCCATCTAAAATAGGTACTTCAGGGCCATTTAATTCAATAATTAAATTGTCAATTGACGCTGCCAGGATAGAGGCTAGTAAATGCTCTATGGTTTCTACACTCGCATTATTCTCTTTGATGACAGTTCGTCTATTTGTCTCATTGACATTTTCAATTAATGCATTTATATATGGTTTTTTAGGGAGATCTACTCTACGAAATCGGATTCCAGTGTCTATGTTAGCTGGTATAAGCCTCATTTGTACAGGGACTCCTGTATGCAGCCCTACGCCATTTATTTCTATTTTATTTTTGAGTGTTTTTTGCAATATTTTGTTTTGTTTTTAGTTTTTTTAATTCTTCAAACATTTTGCTTAAATTTTTAAAATGAACATATGATTTTTGAAAGTCTTTTATTTCAAATGCAAGAGGCCCTTGTAATACTTGATTATTCGGCACATTTTTGATGACTCCAGATTTTCCTGCAATTTTCACATTGTCACCTATCTTAATGTGATCCGCCACAGCAACTTGACCACCTAGCATACAATTTTTTCCAATTTTAGTTGACCCAGCAATACCGCATTGTGCCGCAATCAACGTGTTTTGACCAATTTCCACATTATGGCCGATCTGAATAAGATTATCAAGTTTAACTCCATCTCCTATTTTTGTGTTTGATAATGTGCCTCTATCTATTGTGCTATTAGATCCAATCTCCACATTATCTCCAATAATTACACTTCCAGCTTGTGGCATTTTAGATAGTTTGTTTTTATTTTCCACGAATCCAAATCCATCACTTCCTATTACTACTCCAGCATGAATAATACACTTTTTTCCGATTACACAATTATGATAAATTGTGGTATTTGGACCTATTTGAGAACTATTTTCAATTTTTACATTTTTTCCAATAAATGTATTTGGTAGAATCACACAATCTTGTTCAATTATTGCATTTTGTTCAATTATACAGAAATCTCCTATAAATACATTTTTTCCAATTTTCACATTTTTGTGAATACTAGCTTTTTTTGAAACTATACTTTTCCTAGTTTCTTTAGGTTGGAAAATTTCCAAAATGGCTGAAAACTGTTTTGCGGGATCGTCTACTTTAATAATTGTTTTTTTAGTAGATATATTTATTTTGGGGGTGATAATGATAGACGCTTTTGTAGAGTGAATATATTTTTCATATTTCAAATTAGATAAAAATGTAACATCACCTTTTTTCGCATCTTTGATATTTGAGAAAGATGAGATAATAGTATTTGATTTGCCCTGTATCTCTCCGTCAATTTTTTTCGCCAGCTCTTGTGCGGTTAACTTCATTGGTTAAATTTAAATTACACATCCTTGTGGATAGCAAATATAATGTTTAATAATTTTTGCATTTTTTCTATTCATGCTAAATTCATTTTTTGTATCTGACAACTTAACTAAGTTGTTATTCTTTTTTAAGAATACTATCTCTTCATCGTTAAAGTTATAAGTTTCATTTTTTGTAGTAATAGAAAAAACTAAATATTTTACATCTTCTTCATGTACATTAAATTTGTGCATTGCTACTTTTCTTATTCTTTTTAATTCTTTTTCCCTTTCTTCTTCTTTAATGGGAATCATCTTTAAAAGATTTCGATTAATAATTGTTTTTGATAATATACTTAATACTTTGTCATTTTCTTTAGTCCAGTTCTTCATGCATACTAAAATATCATAATCATCGATCAATGCAAATTCTTCTAATAAATCATTAGCAATAAAAAAAGACTCAGTTATTTCTTCTTTCTGATATAGAAACGTCTTAAAACTAGGGGTGGTATAAATTGTATTATTTTTTTCAATTAAATGTTTAGCTCTTTGTAATATATGCATTAAAGTATGTTCTGCAGAGAGGACGGTTTTATGTAGATATACTTGCCAGTACATTAATTTTCTAGCAATGATAAATTTTTCTATCGAATATATCCCTTTGTAATCAATAACTAATTCATTTTCTTTAACGTTTAACATTTCAATAATCCGATTAGAATTAATAATGCCTTCATTCACTCCAGAATAAAAACTATCTCTATTAAGGTAGTCCAATCGATCTACGTCTAATTGACTTGATATTAATTGATGAAGAAATTTCTTTTTGTATTTTCTTGTAAAAATATCAATTGCTAATGATAATTTTCCATTAAATTCTACGTTTAATTTGTGCATAAACATTATTGATATTTTTTCGTGAGATAGATTTTTTACAATGCTGTTTTCTAATGCATGTGAAAATGGTCCGTGACCAATGTCATGGAGTAGAATAGCTATTAAACTGCCTTCATGTTCTTCTTCAGTAATGTTATGGTTTTTTGATTTTAAAATTTCAATAGATTTATTCATTAAGTGCATTGAGCCAATTGCATGATGAAATCGATTGTGGTTTGCACCTGGATATACTAGTGATGAAAGTCCAAGTTGAGAGATTCTTCGTAGTCTTTGAAAATAAGGGTGTCCCATTAGTTTCCATATACTTTCAAAAGGTATATGGATAAATCCATATATTGGATCATTGATGATTTTATTTTTCAGATATGACATTTATTTACAATTTATGCTATAAATTTAAAAAACAAAAAGATACAAAATGAATGCTTGTAATATTTTATGGATAGATGATGAAGTAGATTCTTTAACATCTCATATATTTTTTCTAGAAAAGAAAGGCTTTTCTCTAGATACTGTAACTAATGGTTATGATGCTATTGATATGGTACAGAATAATAATTATGATATAATTTTTTTGGATGAAAATATGCCCGGTTTAACAGGTTTAGATACTTTGTCTAAATTAAAAGAATTTACTACCTCACCTGTTATTATGATCACAAAAAGTGAACAAGAGCAAATCATGGAAGAGGCGATAGGGGCTAAAATATCAGATTATTTAATTAAACCAGTAAATCCACATCAAATTTTATTGACTATTAAAAAAAACTTAGAGTTTGCGAAACTCATTAATAATAAAATAAATTCAGATTATCAACGAGAGTTTTCTTCTATTGGCGCGATGATCAATGATATTAATTCATTTTCTGATTGGGTCAACATATATAAGAAAATTGTTTACTGGGAGTTAGAACTAGATTCTTTAGAAGAGAATAATATGTTAGAAATTTTATTAAATCAAAAAAAAGAAGCTAATACTACTTTTTTTAAGTATGTAAAGAAAAATTACTCTGATTTGATCAATAATCCAAAAGAAAATGAAATTACGATATCAAAAGATTTATTTAAATCATATGTTTTTCCTAAAATATCTAGTGACAGTTCCACTTTTTTATTATTGATTGATAATTTACGATTTGATCAGTGGAAGGTTATCCAACCATTATTAGATTCATATTTTGAGATAAAAGAAGATGTATATTGTAGTATTTTACCTACCGCGACTCAATATGCCAGAAATTCTATTTTTTCGGGGTTGTCTCCTCTAGAAATGAAACGAAAACTCCCTCAATTTTGGTTAGATGATGTTGATGAAGGGGGAAAAAACTTGCATGAGAAAAGCTTTCTCTTACATCAATTACGAGAGCTTCGTTGTAGTGAAGATATTTCATTTAATAAGGTTTTTAATCTTGAGCATGGCAAGAAAATGGTAGGTAGAATTAATGAATTTTTACAAAAACCATTAAACGTCATCATATATAATTTTGTAGATATTCTTTCTCATGCTAAAACGGAAATGAAAATGATCAAAGAATTAGCTAATGATGAGAAGTCATATCGAGATTTAACTTTAACATGGTTTAAGAACTCACCCTTATTTGAGTTATTAAAACAATTATCTGCATCAAATGTAAATATTATTATCACCTCTGACCATGGAACAATTAATGTGGCTGAACCGAGTAAATTAGTGGGAGAAAAAAGTATTTCATCTAATTTAAGGTATAAGACAGGCAGAAAAATTAAGTTTGAACAAAAAGATGTATACTATATAGAAGATCCGGAGAATATTTCTCTGCCAAAAACTAATGTAAGTTCTTCTTATGTGTTTGCTGCTCCTAATAAGTATTTTGTATATCCAAATAATTATAATCATTACGCTCATCACTATATTAATACATATCAACATGGAGGTATTTCTATGGAAGAAATGTTGATCCCAGTAATTTCATTAAAATCAAAAATATGATAAAAAACAAATATGATATTTCCTCTGTAGAAAAATTGTCTTCCGTAGCTTTGGAATTGTTAAAATTGTCACATAATCGTATCTTTGCTATACATGGAGCATTGGGTGTGGGAAAAACAACCTTGGTAAAACAATTATGTAATCATTTAAATGTAGTTGATAGTGTTTCTAGTCCTACATTCTCAATCGTAAATGAGTATATAGATACAAATGGAGAAAAAATATTTCATTTTGATTTATATAGAGTGAATGATTTGAGTGAATTAAATCAATTAGGAATTGATATATATATTGATTCTGGCAGGTATTGTTTCATTGAGTGGCCTGCTTTAGTGGAACCACTTATATTAGATAATTGTACTGTTATAAAAATGATAAAAAACACAAATAAACGAGAATTATTGCTATTAGAATAAGTATTTATGAGAGATAAATTTTTATCTTTTTCTGAAGGTGGTTTTACATTGCCTCAAGAAGAAGTTTTAGAGCTGAAATCAGATAATAAAAAATTAAGTATAGGTATTCCTAAAGAGGTTTTACTACAAGAAAAACGAATAGGTCTAGTCCCCGATGCTGTAAATTTATTAACCAATAATGGTCATCATGTTATTGTTCAGAGTGGAGTAGGTGAAGTAATTAATTTTTCAGACCAAGAGTATAGTGAATGTGGAGCTTTAATAGTGAAAACGGCTGAAGAAGTCTATAAGGCTAATCTTATTCTAAAAGTTTCTCCTCCTACTAGTGAAGAGATCCAATTGATGGAGAAAAATCAAACTTTGATTTCAGCATTACAGCTTAAAATTCAAAAGCCAGATTTTTTCCAACAACTTATGGATAAAAAAATTACAGCTATAGCATATGACTATATTCAAGATGAAGATGGAATTTTTCCAGTTGTTCGTTCTATGAGTGAAATTGCTGGTAATACTTCTATTTTAATTGCGTCAGAATGTTTGAGCAATTTAAATAATGGTAAAGGTTTATTGATGGGGGGGGTTGCTGGAGTAAGCACTACAGATGTTGTAATTTTAGGTGCTGGCACAGTTGGAGAGTTTGCTGCTCGCTCTGCTATCGGATTGGGAGCATCTGTGAAAATTTTTGATAAATCATTATCACAGCTTCGAAGGTTACAGGATAAACTACATGCACGTGTTGATATGAATACAATTCATCCCAAAGCACTTGAGAAGTCTGTCAGACGTGCTGATGTTGTAGTGGGTGCTATTCGTTCTCGTGATAGTCGAACACCTTGTTTAATTTCTGAGGATATGGTGAAATTGATGAAGCCAGGCTCTGTAATTGTTGACGTTAGTATAGATCGAGGTGGTTGTGTCGAAACTTCAGAGGTTACTTCCCACAAGAACCCTACCTTTATTAAGCATGGTGTCATTCATTATTGTGTCCCCAATATTCCGTCTAGGGTGGCTAGAACGGCTTCTTTTTCTTTAAGTAATATATTCTCATCCTTATTACTTGATATTGGTGAATTTGGAGGAGTAAATAATATTATTTTTAAAAAGCCTAATATTGGGCAGGGCGCTTATATAATTAATGGAAAATTAGTGAATAAAGGGATTGCTGATTGGTTTAATTTCCCTTACGAGCCACTTAATTTGTTTTAGTTCTACTATGAACTTTTTAAATAGATTTTTGTTCTTTTGTTTGGGTATATTCTTAGGAATTATCTTGATTTTATTTTCTTTTCAGAAAAGAAAAGATTCAATAAGTTTTAATTATTTTCCAAATAATAGGGTCAAGAATTACTTGCTTCAAAGTAACATTTTTTTTTCTGAAAAAGCTATGTGTAAAATAGAATGTTTTAATCTAGATACTGCTTTTTTAGATGAATATATTATGAGCTCGAACGTTAATTTTAAAAAAAGTAAAATACGTGGGCATAATGATAAACAGTATTTTTTATCTTTTTCTTTTCCAAAAAGTAATGTGCATGAGATGAGTCATTTGAAATTTAAAAAACAGAATGATTCAATTACGTTAGTAGATCTTTTTATTAACTTAAGTATGCCATTGAGTCCATCATCTTCTGATCTTGATCATTTACATTGTGAGCATTGTCATTAAAACGCTTTAAGTAGTTCTTTTATTCTTATAATTTCTCTATTAGTTTGCCCTGTAATTGCAGAATTTTCTTCGGCTCGTCTTATCAAGTAAGGCAATACTTCTTTTACGGGCCCATAGGGAACATATTTCGCAACATTATAATTAAAGTGCCCTAGATAAAAGCTGATATTATCACTCATACCCAATAATTGTGAAAAATAAATTCGAGGATCATTATTACTGAGTCCTTCTTGTTTCATTAATTTGATAATTATCTCAGTACTTTTTTCATTATGTGTGCCAAAACATAATTGCATGTCCTTTATATTTTGGATACAATATTTAGATGCAGCATTATAATCTTGATCACAGTTTATTTTTGTTGTGTGTATTGGGGATTGATATTTTTTCCTTTTTGCTCTCTCTCTTTCTTTCTCCATATATGCTCCACGAACTATTTTTAATCCTAGTTTAAATTTTTGTTCTTTTGCTGTTTGATGTAGTCTTTTTAAATACTCTAATTTATCTGATCGATATAATTGAATTGTATTATAAATAATCACGGTGTCTTTATTATATGTTGCCATTAGATTTTTTGCTAATTCATCTATTATATTTTGAATCCAACTTTCTTCTGCATCAATTAATATAGGCGTATTGTTATTTTTTGCTTTTTCGCATATGATTTCTAATCTATTAATTAAGGTTTTAAATTCTACTTCTTCTGCTTCAGATAATGCTTCATTTGCATTGATTTTTTTAAGTAGACTAAATCTAGCTATACCAGTTATTTTAAATACACAAAACGGAATCAGGTTGTTTTTTTGAGCCTCTTCTAAATTTTTAAGAATTTCATTATATGTGTGTTTGAAACTTGTATCATCGTTTTTTCCCTCGACTGAATAGTCTAAAATGGTTTGAATATTATATTTGCCTAATTCTGCTATTTTTTGATTTGATTCAATTATATCTTCTCCTCCACAAAACTGTCTAAAGACTGTTTTCTTTATTAGCGATAGAATAGGCAGATTTAATTTTAGCCCTATTTGTAAAAGCTTTTTTCCTAATTGAACAATATTCTTGTTAGAAAGAATTTTAAATAGAATTAATGTGGTATATAATTCATATTTAGATTTCGATGTGTACTTTATGTATTTATTACTAAATATCATTGCTTAACTTTAATTTAGATATTTATATATTTAAAAATACATTTTCTTTATAAATGAATAATAAATTTATACTACGTAATACAATAATATCGGTAGGAGATGACTCTTTTTCTGATTTAAAAGAGTTTCTAGAGTCATCTAAGCCTACTAAGATTTTTATTTTGGTTGATCAAAATACTAAAAAATATTGTTTGCCAAGAATGTTAAGTCTTGTCTCTAGTTTAAAAAATGCTTGTGTTCTCGAGTTAAATGGATGTGCAGAGCATTCAGGCAATATTGAATTATTAAAATCTATGAATATGGTTAATGATATATGTGTCAAGTTGCTTAATGATAATATTGATAGAGATAGTTTAATTATTAATTTAGGTGGAGGTGTCATTTGCGACTTAGGTGGTTTTGTTGCTTCTATTATTAAGCGTGGTGTACAATTCATTAATATCCCAACGACATTAATGGCTCAGGTAGATGCGGCTATTGGAGGGAAAGTTGCAGTAAATTTAAAAAATCATAAAAATCAAGTTGGTTTATTTGTAGATCCTGTATTAATTATTGTTTGTCCTTTTTTTAATAGATCCATTTCTAATTTTAACTTTGTTTGTGCATTCTCGGAAGTATTAAAATATGGTTTAATATATGATGTAAAATTTTGGAAACAAATAGTCTGTGATCGTGATTTAGTTTTTAAAAATCAGATTATTGATCAAGCATCAGACTTGACAGAATTAATATCAAAATGCATACAAATAAAGATTGAAATTGTAAATTTGGATTACTATGATATTGGGCATCGGAGAAAATTAAATTTCGGGCATTCTATTGCGCATGCTTTTGAATCATATGTGTTGGAGCATGTAGATCTAGATGGATTAGGAAACGCGGTCCATCATGGACTAGCATTATCTTTAGGTCTAGTTTGTGAGACATATATCTCATATAGAAAATTTAATTTTCCAAAAATGATATTAAATGATATTGCCTTGAAAATAGAACAAATTTTTCCACCAATAGACTATGATTTGATAAAATTCAAACAACTTGTCATAGGGTATTTAAAATCAGATAAAAAGAATTTAAATGGTCAATATCAATTTTCTTTAATTAAAGAGATAGGACAGCCTATTGTAAACTGCTCAGTTTCAGAGTCAGAAATTATAGATTCAATAGACTATTATATTAATAAAATGTGGAAATGAATTCAGTTTCTTTAAATTATAATCCTGTTGTTGAATTGAGTAGTTTTAAAGAGTTTGAGCTCTCTCCTTCTAAGAGTTTAAGTCAACGGCTGTTAATTATTTCTTACTTAAGAAATAAAAAGTTTGATATTAAGAAGCTGTCTAATTCGGATGATACTGCTATTTTAGAACACGCTTTATTTTCAAGATCAAAAATAATAAATCTACAGCAATCAGGTTCAGCTCTTCGATTTTTAATCACTTTGTTTGCTTATGAAAATAGAGAAGTTGTCATCGTGGGACATAAATCTTTAATGCAACGTCCTGTTGCGAATTTAATAAGCGCTTTAAATAATTTAGGAGCTAATATTGTGCAAGAGAATGATAAGATTATAGTCAATAAAGGAAATTTGATTGGGGGTACAATAACTTTTAATTCATCTCCTACAAGTCAGTTTATATCATCCTTATTGTTGGTGTCTCCATATATTCCTGGTGGGATCACTTTGAAATTTGCAAAAGATATTTATTCAAAATCATATATTAATATGACTACTGATTTGATGAGGAGTTGCGGAGCTAAATTAAAAATAACAAGTAGCCAAGTTAAGGTGCATGAACATGGGTATAGTCAAATTATTGATTTTATTGAATCGGATTGGACTTCTGCATCATATTTATTTTTAGCTTTTTTATTTTCGAATTTTAAGACAATAAAAATCAAATCCTTAAATCAGGATAGTCTGCAGGCGGATAGTTTAATTGTAGATTTTTTTTCTCTTTTTGGCGTATTAACCACTTTTAATAATAAAACCCTTATTTTGGAAAAAGTTGCTGGTCATATTCTTCCAAAAAAAATTCATTGGAATTTTGATCAAAACCCGGATTTGTTTCCCTCTATTTTAATTGCGTGTTTTGCATGTGGTGTTGAATTTGTAGGCAGAGGTGTAGAAACATTGGTTTATAAAGAAAGTAACAGGCTATTGTCTATGAAGAATGAATTATTAAAATTAAATGGAGTTTTAAAGATGCATTCTGCTAATTTTGTGTCTTTGAAGCCAACGTTAAAAGCGTCGAAAAAGAAATTTACATTTATTGAGACTTACAATGACCATCGTATAGCTTTATCATTTTCTACATTATCTATTTTAGGTTTAAAATTAACAATAAACAATCCAAATGTTATTAATAAATCATATCCTGATTTTTTCAACGATTTGATTAAATTTGGGGTAGTAATTGATTAATAATATTTTAAACATGAGTGTTAATGATATTTTAACTATCACTTTGACTTTATTTGCCGTGGTAGATATTTTAGGAAATATTCCTTTAATTATTAATATAAGGCAAAAGACGGGGCATATTAATTCAGTAAAAGCTACAGTTGTTTCTTTTTTTTTAATGATGGCCTTTTTATTTGTTGGTGAAAACTTATTACATCTAATTGGTATTGATGTTCAGTCATTTTCTTTGGCAGGTTCTATTGTTATATTTCTTTTAGCACTTGAAATGATATTAAATATAGAATTATTTAAAACAAGTCATGAAGATAAATCAGCATCTATTGTTCCGATTGCTTTTCCTTTGATTGCTGGTGCAGGAACTTTAACTACTATTTTGTCATTGCGGGCAATAGATTATTTCTCATACTCTGAAATTACAATTGGTATCATTTTAAATCTAATGTTTGTGTTTGTTGTCTTAAAAAAGACTAAGTTGATAGAGGAAATACTAGGAACAGGTGGTGTAAATGTTCTTCGAAGAGTATTTGGTATAATCTTGTTAGCGATTGCTATTAAACTTTTTAAGACAGGTTTGTATTAATTGGTTCTATATTTAAACTTTTCTTTTTGTAATTCGATATTAGCATTTACTATCTTACTTTTCAAATTTTCTTTGTAGTGTGAAGTCTTATTTAATATTTCCATATTATTCACTGCTAACATTTGAGAAGCCAGTATTCCGGCATTTAATGCGCCATTAATAGCGACAGTTGCTACCGGTATGCCAGGAGGCATTTGAACAATGGCGAGTAAGGAATCTAAGCCATCAAGTGAGGCTTTAATTGGAACACCTATTACCGGAATGGGTGTCATAGCAGCAATAACACCAGGGAGATGTGCTGCCATACCTGCACCAGCGATTACTATTTTAATACCATTTTTATTAGCATTTTTTGCGAATTTCTCAACTTCTTCTGGTGTTCTGTGAGCTGATAAAGCATTTACTTCAAAAGGGATTTCCATCTCTTCAAAAAACATAGCAGCTTTTTTCATTATTGGCCAATCAGATGTGCTTCCCATAATAATACTTACAAGTGGTTTCATAGTCAATTTGTCTTTTTTAAAAGAATTAATATTAATTGAAGAGTAAATTTAATATTTTTGTATTAAATAATGCATTGAATTAGACTTCATTTATTATTGTAGTTTTACATATAATTTGTTTAATGGAAAAAATAGAAATAGATGGTTTGCATTTTGATATTTTAATATCATCAAAAAAAATATTAAACAAGGTAGATCTCTTGTTTCATCAGCTAAATAAAAAATATCAAGATAATTGGCCTTTATGTTTGATCGTCTTAAATGGAGCTGCTGTGTTTGCTAGCAGATTACTCAAGGAGCTCAAAAAACCACTTCATGTTAGTTTAATCAAAGTAAAATCTTATGATGGTATAGAGTCAACAAAACATATTTCGGTGGAGTATTTACCATATGATATTATTAAGGATCAGAATATATTATTAATTGAAGATATTGTTGATAGTGGTTTAACATTAAATTTTTTAAAAAAAGAATTAAAAAAACATGGTGCTAAAAATGTAGAGTGTGTAACTTTGTTATTTAAACCTAGTAAGTATAAGTATTCTGTCGATCCTGAGCATATTGGATTTGTTATTGGCGAAGAGTTTGTTGTTGGATATGGCATGGATTTAAATGAAAAGGGTAGAGAATTGCCTAGTATTTATAAAAATATTATTCATCAAAATTAATTTATTATGATAAATGTGATATTGTTTGGTCCGCCTGGTTCTGGTAAAGGAACTCAAGCGGATTTTATTGTAGAGAGGAATCATCTTACACATATTTCAACAGGAGATATATTTAGAAAAAATATTTCACAAACAACAAATCTTGGACAACTTGCTAATGAATATATGAAAAAAGGCCAATTAGTTCCAGATCAATTAACAATTGATTTATTAGAAAATGAATTAGATTCTTTTTCTGATACAAATGGTTTTATCTTTGATGGTTTTCCTAGAACTATTCCACAGGCAGATGCTTTTTCTACATTATTAAAAACAAAAAATATGTTTGTGTCATTTATTATTTCTTTGGAGGTTTCAGAGAATGAATTGGTAAGGAGATTATTGAGAAGAGGATTAGAAAGTGGCAGGGCAGATGATCAAAATGAAGAAATTGTTCGAAATAGGATTCAAGTTTATGAAAAGCAAACATCGGTTTTAAAAGCATATTATTTAAATCATTTGCCGAATATTGTTTTCTCAATTGATGGTGAGAGAACAATTGAAAAAATATCTAATGATATCTCCAATATTTTGTCTACAAAACAAGGATAATTATTAAGACTTCTAACATTTAATGTTTATTTCAGATTCTTATGAGTAATTCAAAAAGCAATTTTATTGATTATGTTAAAATTCATTTTAAGTCTGGGAATGGTGGAAAAGGCTCAGCTCATTTTTTTAGGTCGAGAATACAGCCAAAAGGAGGCCCTGATGGTGGCGATGGTGGTAGAGGGGGGCATATCATCTTAAGAGGTAATCGCAACTTGTGGACTCTCTTGCATTTAAAGTACACCAAACATATCAAAGCTGGCCATGGTGGCGATGGTGGAAAAAATACTAGTACTGGTGCAATGGGTAAAGATATAATTTTAGATGTCCCGCTAGGAACAATTGTTAAAGATGCAGAATCAAATAATTTTTTGTTTGAAATTACAAATGATGATGAACATGTTGTGTTATTGAGAGGTGGTTTAGGTGGAAGAGGCAATGTTCATTTTAAAAATTCTGTGAGACAGAGTCCTCGTTATGCACAACCGGGTAAAACAGGTGTTGAATCTTCTAATATTTTAGAGCTAAAAGTACTTGCTGATGTTGGTTTAGTTGGATTTCCAAATGTGGGTAAATCAACACTTCTTTCTAGAGTAACTGCAGCAAAACCAAAAATTGCGAATTATCAATTTACGACTTTAACTCCTAATTTAGGTATCGTGAATTATCGTGATTCACAATCTTTTGTTATGGCTGATATACCAGGCATTATAGATGGGGCAAGTGATGGTAAGGGTTTGGGGCATAGGTTTTTGCGGCATATAGAGCGCAATACTTGTTTATTGTTTTTAGTGTCAGTGGATAGCAATGATATATGTCAGGAATATAACACATTATTGTTAGAGCTTGAAAAATATAATCCTGATTTGTTACATAAAGATAAAATACTAGTCTTAACAAAAAGCGACATGATTGATTCCGAATTAGAAAATGAAATTTCCAAAATGCTTGATGTTAATCATTTATTTATTTCGTCAGTTACTAATCAAGGGCTAGACAATTTAAAAGATCAAATTTGGAACTTATTAATAAAGAAAAATGATTGAATATATAATTGAAATTGACAAAGCTCTATTTATATATTTAAATAATTTAGGAATTGAGTCATGGGATTTTTTTTGGATTATGCTTTCAAATAGGACTTCTATTTTTCTTTTTGTTAGTTGTGTGTTTATATTTCATTGTTATAAGAAACCAACAAAATGGTTTTATATTTTATTCCCCTTTATTATTTGTGTTGGCTTAGTAGATTTCTTACACGTTGAATTATTTAAGAATGTTTTCATGAGATTAAGGCCGTGTTGGGAATCTGATATACTCCCTCACATTCGCTCGAATTTAGTTGATTGCGGAGGTCAATATGGATTTATTTCAGGACATGCTTCGAATGCCGCTGCAATTGCTACATTTTTCATTTTTTCCTTGCATAACATGAGTCAGTATTTCAAATACTTTTTATGGGTTTGGGTTCTACTAGTTTCATATAGTCGCATTTATTTAGCAAAACATTATCCAATGGATGTGCTATGTGGTATAATTTTTGGATTTCTAATTGCTTTTTTTGTTGTTCAATTATATAAGAATATGTCAAAAAAAATGAAATGATAAAATTTCTATATATTTTTTTAGGTGGTGGTTTAGGCAGTGTTATTCGGTATTGTATTTCGATATTATTCGTGAAATTCCATTTTCCCATTGCCACACTTTTGTCTAATATTTTAAGTTGTTTGATTCTAGGATCTATATTATTTTTTTTTAGCAAAAACAATTTAAATGATCATGTGAAGTTGTTTTTTGTAATTGGTTTATGTGGGGGATTGAGCACATTCTCTACATTTAGTTATGAAACTATTAATTTATTTAAAATGGGTTATTTGACGTATGCTATTTTTAATATTTTATGTAGTTTGATATTATGTTTTTTAACTATATATTTTTTAATTAAAAAACTATAAAAGTTGGCATATCATGACACCATCCCTTAAAGGCAATATCATATTATTTACTCTGTTATCGTCCATAATTGTTTTATTTAGTTTTTTTATTGCCTGAGTCTCTAGGTCATTTTTTTTAGGTTCAGTTAATACTTTTCCGCTCCATAATACATTGTCAATTAATATGAATCCACCTTTATTTAATTTTGTAATTGCTAATTCGTAGTATCTATTGTAATTTTTTTTATCTGCATCAATAAAAATAAGATCAAATAATATATCCATTTTAGGTATTATTTTTAACGCATTACCAATATGGAGTTTAACTTTGTTTTGAATCTGCATTTTTTTAAAATATTTGGATGCAAAATATTCTAATTCCGGATTTATTTCAATTGTATGTATTTTGCCATTTTCTTTTAGTCCTTTTGAAAGACAAATGGCCGAATAGCCAGTATAAGTGCCAATTTCTAATATCGTTTTCGGATTAATCATCGTGCTAATTAATGTTAAAAAAGATCCCATTAGATGATCAGACATCATTCTTGGCATTAATGCTTTATACTGTGTTTCTCTTGCTAATTCTGTTAATATTTTGTCAGGATTGGAGCTAAATTTCTTTGAGTATTCGAGTATATCTTCATTTAGAAAGACCATAATAATTTAAATAGAAAAAGAGTATTTATTATCTGCTTGTAATCTTTCAGAAATGCGTCTTCGAATTTCTTTTATGTTACAGTTTAAAGGGTAGGTTAATTTTTTCGAAATAGATATTAAAAGACGTTTTTTTAGTCCGGTTGTAGTTGCCATAATTACTTCTTCAGAAGAGTTTTTTGCAAGACTAAGAGCGCTTTGCAGATTATTTCTAGTCATGTTAATTTCAGTGTCACATTGTATTAATCCTTTTTTTTCAATTAACTTTTCTGTTTTCAGTAGTGCTGATTCAGCGATGTATGTTTCTATTATAAGGTCAGCTATTCGCATAAGTATTTCTTGTTCTTTGACTAATTTTGCTTTATATTTTGAGACAGCAACACCTAGCATTAATAGTGCTAGTTTTTTTAATTTATATACCGCTAATTTTTCACTTTTCAATTTAGAGTTAGGAGTATTTATATTAACCCCCATCATAATTAAGGGTAATTCTTTTTGTATGTTTTTTATTTTATTAAAAATGTTCAGTTCTTTTTTGATGGCTTTTTTTAGCATCATTTCAACAATCAGCATTCTGTTAATTTCATTTGTTCCTTCATAGATTCTTGATATTCTTGCATCTCTATATGCTGGTTCAACTAATGTGTCTGCAGAATAGCCCATGCCTCCATGTATTTGTATAGCCTCATCAGAAACTAACTTAATTACTTCGGATCCATTTACTTTCATGATTGCACATTCTACTGCATAACTCAATAAAGACTCTAATTGGGCCTCAGTTTTATTGAGTCCTTTTGATATTAATTGTTCAATTTTAATCTCAATATCATTGCCTGCACGATAAAGTGCAGCGTTTGAACAATATATTTTACTAGCCATATTTGCTAACTTCTCTTTAATAGCCCCATAATTAATGATAGCATTTTTAAACTGTTTTCTTTGAGATGCATATTCAATAGAAATATTTAAAACTTTTTCTGCAGCAGCTGTAGTTGCTGCACATAATTTAATTCTACCGACATTTAATGCATTCATGGCTATTTTAAATCCTCCGTTTCTATCACCTAGTATTTGATTAATTGGAATTATGGTTTTGTCATAAAAAACTTGTCGGGTTGATGATGAATTTAATCCTAGTTTTTTTTCTTCATCACCGAGTGTAAGGCCTTCAGACTTTGATTTATTTAATACAAAACCAGTAATATTCTTATCATCTTCGATTCTAGCAAATACAATAAAAACTTCTGAAAAACCTGCATTGCTAATCCATATTTTTTGCCCTGTGATTTGGTAACTTCCCCCATCTTTACTAAGAACCGCTTTTGTGGTTCCCGAATTCGCATCAGAGCCTGCATTTGGCTCTGTTAAATTATAACAAGAGATCCATTCTCCAGATGCAATTTTTGGCAAAAATTCTTTTTTGACTTCTTCTGTTCCATAATAAAGGATGGGATAGGTCCCTATGCCTGTATGTGCGCCATATGCAGTTGCTACGGAACCAGAATATGCACTCATTTCACCACAAATTAACATAGATAAATTAAAGCCCATACCAAATCCTCCATATTCTTCTGGTATGTTTAGACCAAGAAGTCCTAGTTCTCCTGCTTTTCGCATAATGCTTTCAACCAAATCATAGTTATGATTTTCTAGTTCCTTAATATTTGGATAAATTTCTTTTGCAACAAATTCTTTTGTAGCATTTAGCATCTCTTTGGATGTTTCATCAAAATCTTCTAGTATAAATATTGTTTTAAAATCACTCTCTTCTATTAGAAATGATCCTCCTTTTTTTTCTTTTATCATGCGTTTAATTTAATAATTCAAAAATCCCTGCAGCGCCTTGACCAGTTCCAACACACATTGTTACCATGCCATATTTTTGATTTCTTCTTCTCATTTCATTTAATAATTGAACAGTTAATTTTGCCCCCGTACACCCAAGAGGATGTCCTAGTGCAATTGCACCGCCATTTACATTAATAATATCAGGATTTAAATTAGCTTCTCGAATAACAGCTAAAGATTGACAAGCAAAAGCTTCATTCAGTTCAATTAGTTGTATGTCATCTATAGACATATTTGCTTGTTTTAATGCCATGGGGATGGCTTCTACCGGACCAATTCCCATATGTTTTGGTTCAACCCCACAAACAGCATAACTTTTAAGTTTTGCTATCGGTGTTATGTTTAAATTATTTACCATTTTTTCTGACATTAACATTACAAAGGCTGCCCCATTTGATGTTTGCGAAGAATTCCCTGCAGTCACTGTTCCTCCTTGTGCAAAAACAGGTTTGAGTTTTGCTAGTTTCTCAATTGTTGTATCCTCTCTAGGACCTTCATCAACCATAAAATTATATGTCGTTTCTTTTATTTTTTCATTTGTGTCTAGAAAAGTTTTAGTTACTTCAATAGGAATAATATCATCATTAAATAAGTTGTTGTTGATTGCATTCATAGCCTTCATGTGAGACTTATAAGCAAACTCGTCTTGATCTGATCGGCTAATTTTATATTTTTGGACAATCGCTTCAGCAGTTGTTCCCATGCCCCAATACCAATCTGGATTAGTTTTAGCAAGCTGGTAATTAGGGATTATTTTCCATCCTCCCATAGGTATGGTTGACATAGTTTCAACACCACCTGCTAATATGCATTCAGACATATTAGATTTAATTTTTGCTGTTCCAATAGCAATTGTCTCTAATCCAGATGAACAATATCTGTTTACTGTCATACCAGGCACTTTGACAGAATTCAAACCTATTAAAGAGATCATTCGTCCCATATTTAAACCTTGTTCTGCTTCTGGTGTTGCATTACCTACAATCACATCATTAATTGTTTCTTTATCAAAATCGGGTATTTCCTGAATAATTTTTTTAATTAATTGTGCCCCTAAGTCATCAGGACGCATAAAATTAATTTTCCCCTTTTTTGATTTTCCTACAGCTGTTCTATAAGCCTGTACAATGTATACTTCTCCCATATTTAATTTCTTAATGGTTTCCCTTTTTCAAGCATATGTTTTATTCTATCTAATGTCTTCGCCTCTCCACATAAAGAAAGAAACGCTTCTCTTTCAAGATCTAGCAGATATTGTTCAGAAACTTTTGTTGGAGATGATAGATTTCCACCACATAAGACATATGCTAATTTTTTACACATTAATTGTTCATGTTGAGTAATATATTTTCCTTCTTTAAAGCTATCTGCACCAACTAAAAACATGCCCATTCCTTCTTTTCCAAGCACTTTAATATCTTTTCGTATTAACGGTTTTGTATATCCCAAATTATGTAGCAATAGAACTTTTTGTTTTGCGTCTTCAATGAGTTTGTTAGAGTTAATAGTTATATTATCTTTTCCTGTTTGAAGATATCCTAATTCAAATGCTTCATAAGCAGAAGTTGCTACTTTAGCTTGACCAATATTTAAAAAATACTCTTTTAACCTTGGAAGCTCGATATCTCCATCATAGTATAAGTCAGATGCCCGAAGAGCCATTTCTTTTGTGCCTCCTCCTCCAGGGATTAATCCAACACCTAGCTCTACAAGTCCCATATATGTTTCTGCTGCACATTGTACGGCATCTGCATGCAATGTGAATTCACAGCCTCCACCTAAGGTTAGTCCGTGAGGAGCTACAACTACTGGTAGATTTGAATATCTTATCATCATAGATGTATTCTGGAATGTTTCAATAGCTAAGTTTAATTTTTCCCATTCTTGTTCTACAATTAGTGTAAAAATCATACTTATATCAGCACCTGCTGAAAAATGTTCTCCTTGATTCCCAATAACAATACCTCTAAAATCTTTTTCTCCTATTTCTATCCCCTTGTGCATTCCTTCAATTACATCTTGTCCAATACTATTTAATTTAGTATGGAACTCGATATTTAATACATTGTCACCAATATCCAATACAGATACTCCGTTGTTTTTCCAGATTACTGATTTGGGTCTTAAGTTATCTAGTGTTATAAATTTATTTAAGACCGGAATTGTCTTGGATTTAGTTTTCTTTATGTCATAATAAGCTTTCTCTCCGCCTTTTATGCTGTAAAAATTGTCAATAGTATTTAAATTATTAATCCAATCAGGTTTTTTAAGTTGCTCTTTTTCTATCAACTCTATTCCCTCCTTAATTCCAATAGCATCCCACATTTCAAATGGTCCTATTTTCCAACCAAAACCAGCACACATAGCAGCATCTATTTTATAAATTTCATCTGATATCTCTGGA
>MDTG01272983.1_pt1 | contig 44495 bp, 38 predicted proteins | sample 811421 | NCBI WGS metagenome assembly MDTG01 (sample SAMN05326645, study PRJNA326480) | marine metagenome | isolation source: seawater | place: Pacific Ocean: South East | collected 2011 | reverse complement strand
TAAAAAAATAGAAAATAGCTTTAAATGATTTAGAGTCTAAATTCAAACTACATATATGAGAACTTAACAAGTAAAATTCGTATTGCGAATTATAGTTAAATCTATATATGTCACAAATTCTTGTTTTTAAACTTTTGGCACGAATATTCTTAGTTAATGCAGATAGAAAAATAACTCTACAGCAATCTCTTCGATCTAATTTATTATCATAATCATTTCCTATTAATTCAGGAAAATCCCTCCATATATTATTTAAGAATGACATTGAATTTACAGATCCGCCAAAAAAAATATCATAAACTCTATTAGGATAAAAAGCTCTACCAAAATTTAATGTATAAAGATAATTACTCTCCATTATTTCTTCGAGGGGAAAAATATTTAAAGGATGAATAAAAAGTGAATCTAGTCTACATCTAAAAATTAATTGATATTCATCAATAAAAGGTAGTAATAGTTGATAAGACTTATGCAGTGTATAAATTTGTGGTAAGCAATTTATAGTCCCTAATTTGTGCGATTTTGATTTATAAATATATTTATAATCAGTGCTTAGATTATTTTTAAATTTTTTGTAATTTTCACTATCAATTTTTTTTAAATTAAAACCTTCAAAAAGATTAATTATTTTTTTTTCTGCAGAAATACTTGAATTAAAAGTTTCAATTTTATTACCATGATTTAGAGATTTACCTTCCTCTTCCCAGCTATAACAGTAGACATCATAATCTAATCTTTTTGTAAGAATTGATAAGCTCTTTCTAAATATATTTGAGTCAATTTTTCTGTATTGGCCAGAAAATAGAAATGCAACTTTCATCTTCTCTTTTAATAATTTATTAAGAATACTATATTGTAAGGATATATAATTTTATTATGGGGCCATAGCTCAGTTGGTAGAGCACCTGCATGGCATGCAGGGGGTCTGCGGTTCAAATCCGCATGGCTCCATCCAACTTTATATTTAAATAAAATTTTTAAATTTAAAAATAAACTATTTTATCAATATATTAAAATCAGATCTAATTTTAAATTATGAGCATTTAATATTATTTGATATAATTTCGATAACTTTATTTTTAGTGTGTATTTATATATATTATCAATCTTTACCTTGATTTTATCAGGGTTGCTTTTACGTTTCTTACTTTCAATCTTTAAACAAAAGTGGATAGAGTCAATCTCTCAGACTTCAACAATTGTATTATTACCAATAATTACGTTTGTTATTACAAAGGTTATAGCAGGAAATATAGCTTTATCTCTCGGCATGGTAGGAGCTTTATCAATAGTTAGATTTAGAACCCCAGTAAGATCACCTCTCGAATTAACTATATATTTTTCATCAATAGCTATGGGTATATCAGCAGCAGTTAGATTGAAATGGTTATTCTTTCTGAATTTTTCAATAATATTAGCAGTATTGATGATGTGTTTAGTATCCTTTTTATATAAAAAAATTAAAGGAAAAAAATTCTTCTACACATCTTTTAAGGAAGGTAATTCATTAAGTAGTTTAGAAATTAAAAGTAGTGAAATTATTGAGTATTTAGAGTTTTCTTCACTTTTACAATCAAAATATTTCTCAAATAATATGAAAAAATATTTGCTATTGGCACAAGATTTTAATGAGCTTAAGCTTTTAACAAAAGATTTAGACAAAGATCCAAGAATTTTAGAATATCAATTGAATCAATAAATGTATTTAATTAATATTCTAAATAGCAAGCAATTTAAAAAAAATTTTTTAAAACTAAAATTTTTTTTCTTTATATTTGGTTTTTTATTTGGGGTAATTTGGTATAGGCAGGATTTATTCCCTAGACCTTTTATAAGGGCTGTTTATCGAAATACTTTGAAAGATATTAATAAGGATGGATTTAGAATAAATAAGGATTGGGAAAATACAAATTTAACCTTCTCAAAATATACTAAGGGTTTACCTTTATTTCTTGATAGATCATATATAGACACAGTAGGTGATAATAGATTGGAGGGGTTGTTTTTAAAACAGATAAGACGACATCAAAAAGAAAATATTATACTTGAAACTAAATCACCTATATATATTTACAGAATAATTCCAAAAAGAAAAGATGTTCTTAATAATAAATATGTATGACTGATATAGAAGTAATTGTTGCTGGTTCTTCAACAACTCATTTAAAAGTTGTAAAGAAAAGATTTGATAAAGATAAAATTAACCTATCTCCTGGTGGACCAATTGCTTCATCTCCAATACTTTTTTCAACCCAAAAAAAATTTCCTCAAATTAAGGTGTTTTTAAATGATTAATAAAAAATCACTTTTTGCAAAGATAATCTTTTTTGGATTACTTTTTATTCCTAATAGGCTTTTTGCACAATGTAATTTTAAAACTTCTAAATATATAGATCAAATCAATGATCCTAAATATGTAGAAAAAATTGAAATTGAAATCCCTAATAATAGAAAGTATCTTATTAATACACTAAAAGCGTTTACAACTAATGGTGGAGTTATACCAAATAAATTAAAGAAAAAATACAGGGCTAATGTTAAAATAATTTATCCATTTGGAAATTGTATTCATAGTACGAAAATAAAACAGCATGGAGATTTAAAGGATCATATAACTTTCAAAGATCAATATCCTATTACTTCACTTGGAGTAAAGATGAATTCTGGAAATATTTTAAATGCTACAAGTTTTATACTTTTCATTCCTAATACAAGAAATAATTTAAACGAAATTTTAGGTTCATTAATATATAAAAATTTTAATTTCCTAAGCCCTGAAACATTCGAAGTACCAGTTTCTATTAATAATGTTGAAACTGTAATGCTTTTCCAAGAGAAAGCTAGAAAAGAAATGCTAGAAAGAAATAAAAGAAGAGAAAGCGTTATCTTTGAAGGAGATGAATCATTATTAATAATGGATGGTGATAGAAATATGAACTTCAATTATGAGGATTTACTTTTAAGTAGAGTCATAAATAAAAATTGGTTCCTTAAAAATAAATCAGCACAATACATAACAATAAATTCATATAAAAAATTACAAGATAGTTATCTTTCTTTTGCTAATTTTCTTGAAAATAATGAAAGAAAGTTAGGTAAATTTCAACCTCCAATAAAAAATAATCAAAATATTTTTGATGATTTTAATTTTTTAACATTATCTATGAATGGTCATCATGCCTTGATACCCCATAATAGAAAGTTTTTTTTTAATACAATTGAAGATTATTTTGAACCTATTTACTATGATGGGAACTTATTTTTAACAAATAATTTACAAAGAGATATAAGTAAAATTTCCCAAAAATTTTTTAAAAAAGATTTTGTATTTAAAGATAAAAATAAGATTAAAGATCCATTATTTATTAAAGATTTGGAAAATCAATTTTCTTCTAGATTAATCAAATATGAAAAAAATCAAAAAGTTTTTTTTAGAAAATCTATTAAGCAAATTTTAAAAAATATAAATGCTTTAGAAAAAATTATATCTAAAGAAAAGAAATTCAAAAATAAAAAATTTTCAACTTCAAACGATATAGAAAAATATATAAAAAGGAGTAATAAAAAAAATATTAATCAAGATTTTGTTAGAAAAGTAAAATTTTATGAAGGAGATTTTTTAATTGACTTAATAAGTCAAGGTAAAATAAGAATCAGTAAACGTGATATGGCAAATATTATTAGTAAAAATCAAATAGGAAAAAACAAAATTATATTTTTGTCAAATGATCAAATTAAAAAAGATAAATATAAAGTATTCAATATGAATTTAAAAGGTTTTAAGGCAAAAGTAATTTCCTCCAAAAATATAGAAACTAAAGCTATTATTGAGCAAAAGAAGTTTTATATTAATTCAGACGAATCAAGGAATTGGATCTTGATAAAAGATGCAAATATTGATGGATGGACAATTTTCTTTAATGAATCTAAAGAGAATAAATATGAAACAAAAAATTATCCTAGATTTAATAAAAGAGGATTAACTGGATGTTTGAATTTTTATAATACAGAATTTATAGATGCAAATATAAATGTAAATAGAAGCTCATGTGAGGATGGTTTAAATATAATGAATTCCTACGGAAGCATAAATAAAATTAATATTGAAAATGTTGCATCAGATGGCTTGGATTTAGATTTTTCTAATATTAACTTTGCAGAAATAGATATTAAATCGGCAGGAAATGATTGTATTGATTTAAGTGGAGGAAAATATTTTATAAAAAGTGGATATCTAACTAATTGTTCTGATAAAGGTTTATCTGTTGGAGAAAAATCAAAAGTAATAGTTGATGAACTTATAGTAGAATCTTCAAATATAGGTGTTTCTGTAAAGGACTACTCAAATATTGATTTAAATAATTTATCTACAAATAATACATTTACTTGTCTTGAAGTAAAACAAAAAAAACAAGAATTTGGCGGAGCCTTGGCAAAAATCAATTCTACAAATTGCAAGTCAAAATTTTATAATGATCCAAATTCTTTAATCAAATTTATGTCTAATGACTTTTAGAAAAGAGATAAAATATGATTTATCTAAAATAAATCTTGAGATTTTGATATCTAATCTTATTGAGGATGGAATGATAACTTTATATCCTAATAGGAGAGTTATTAGTTATTATTTTGATACTAATGATCTTATATTTTACAATGAATCATTAAATGGTATTCTTCCAAGATATAAATACAGACTTAGGACTTATGATCAAAAAAAAGTATTTTATAAAGAAATAAAAATATCTTCAATAGAAGGTAGATTTAAAACATCTCAAAAGATTTCTGAAGATGAGTTCAAAAATCTATATCAAAATGGTACAAATTTTAAATCTTATGGATTAATTAAACCTAATATTGAGGTTTCATACTTAAGACAATATTTTTTATATAAAGACTGTAGATTGACCTTAGATTATGAAATTTCATATGTAAATCAAAATTCAATCAATCAAATAAAGTTTTTTGATGAATCAAATGTTATGGAATTAAAAACATCTATTGATCAAGATAATTCTTTTTTGGATAAAATTTTTTCTTTTAAACCTGTAAGTTTTTCAAAGTATGCAAGGGGTATTTCTAAAACTAATATTTTCTCTTGAAAAAATTTTTTTTTCTTCTATAAGTAAAAAAATTAAAATAATTCGGCATAAGTATATAATTTTTTACCTAACCATATGGTTCTATTATTGTTAAGATCATTTTTAATATCCTCCTTAAGATTATTTTTCAAATAAAAAATTCTTTTTTTATTTATCTCTTTTATAAAGTTTTTTTTATTCTTAAAAAAACTTAATAGAATTTGTTCTTTAAAAATATTCCTTGAAACTATTATCACTGATGTTAAAAATAAAATCTTTAGAAAATCTCTCCTTGAATTGAATCCTTTAGTCATATTTTTATGTTTTTGATTTATTAATTATATCTTCTGATGCTATTAGAGAAATTGCCATGGCAGCATGAGTAGGATTTTCAAATCCAGATAGTGGAAATGCAGATGTTCCTACTACATATAAGTTATTATAATCTTTTAAAAAAAATTTCTTAGTTATTAAATTTTCAGACTTCAATAGTGGAACTGTACCCATATGATGACTACCTCCAATAACTTCTTTGGGAAATGCAATATTATCTATAGAAGGTTCAGTAAGCATAAAATCTTTTGCATAACCGTTCAATAAAAGATAAGATCCAAATTTTTTTAGATAATTTGAATAATATATAAAATCAGTTTCTAAAATATCCCAGTTTAGGAAATTCTTGGGTGAAGAAAAAGTTAATTTTGATCTTTTGTTAGGGGTTTGCTCGCAACGCATAACAATCTTGTAATCAGAATTAGGAAGATAAGTTCTACCCTTAATTGTTCTTAATATGTTTTTTGTTTGTTCAAAAATATTCTGCTTATTTTCAACTATTTCTATCGATGCTGAAGGGGTTCCTTTCCCCTCTGAAATCTTGAAAGAAATCTTTAAAGAACCTTTCTTAGAGAAAGTACTTTTATTAGGGTTTATTTTAATAGGATTTATTAAAATCTCGGGTATTTTAACTCTCCCTTTGTTAAAGGTAGCAATGTGATATAAGTGAGGATGTTCTTGGAAATTACCTATAATTTGGTTTGATTTTTTTTGTATTAAATTATTTTGGGATAATATTTTTTCTACAAATTTCGCGTTTTCTATACCTCCCATACAAAACATAAAAAATTTTGATTCTATTACTAATTTATTTTTTTTATTATCTACAAATTCTAATGAAATTATTTGATCTGCCTTTGATTTATAATCACAAAGTTTAAAACCACAAATAACATTCTGGTCTTCATTTAAATTATTATTTTTGATATCTTTAATTAACTTTTTCTTCCAGAAGTTTTTAATTCTTAATGGGTTTTCTGCCCATGCATATGTTGTATATTCAATATTTTGACTTAGTTTTGGTAAATTAATCCCTAAATGTTTAATATTTTTTAAATACGAAAAGTCTTTTATTGGTGAATTTAATAATTCTAGAACTTTATCTTTATATTTATTAATTTCTAAATCATTCCATACTTGATCTTTTAAATTTGGAAAAGAATTTTCCATTGTACTTTTTTCCAGTGGCTTAATCCAACCCGTCCAGCATTCGCTAGAGCCACCTAATGTAAATTTTCTTTCCCTAAAACTTGGCTCAATATTATTTTTTATCTTTTTTTTTCTTACACCTTTTATATATTTGTTATTTGATAACTTATAATTCTTCTGCTCATTCTTATTTAATGGAGTTTCAATTTTACCTCCTTCAACAAGAATTAAATCGAGTTTATGTTCACTTAATTCTTTATAAGCTGCGTAACCACAAAAGCCAGAGCCAACAATACAAATATCTTTTTTTATTGTTAAAGATTCCAATTTTTTAAAGAAAAAAATAATTATTAATTATTAATCTATAATATTAAAAGAATAGTATTAGCTAATTGATAATTTTTTTTATTACTGTAATAATTTTTTCACTTACTTATACATTAAGTTTTAAAAAAAGTCTTAAAAGATTTTTGATAAGTTTTTGGATTCTATCTATTTTTATTTATTCATATAGTGGAATTACTCAAATAATTTTTGGAGGAATTTATCAAGATTCTGCCGAAAAGTTTTTGTTATTTACATCTTTTTCAATAATTTCTGCACTTTTAGGATTTAGGTTTAGCGAAAAAATAAATACAAATTACTTAAACAAAATTTTTTCAAAAAATAATATAACTAGACCAAACATGAAATCATTATTGATAATAATTTTTTTATTAGTCATTCTAAATATTTCATACTTTAAATTAATGCCAAGTTTCAGTGAAATGTTTACTTATTCAAGATATCAATATATTAAAGAATTTGATAATCCAAACAGTTTTATAAGTGTAATAAATTTAGTTTTGTCAGGTTTTTTATCAGCTTTAGGAACACATATTTCCCTAAATAGGAATTATATTAAAACAGGTTATTTAGGTTTAAAATATCAATTTTTGAATTTAAAAAAATTTAGACTATCAAAAAGATATATTCTATATTTAATTATCTTATTTTTAACATTTATTTTATTAGCATATCTTATTGCAAGAGGAGATAGAAATCCAATCTTAATTTTAGTTTTACCTTTTATAGCATCTAGATTAAATATTGAAAATACCAAAAAGTCTACATTAATTTTCTTTTTTATATTTGCAGTCATAATCGCACAATTTCTTGATATTTTTAGAGCAATTACTTTCAATACACTTTTTGATATTATTCTTGGAAATACAGTAGAAAAAAGAATTGTCTTTCCTATTAATGATTTATTATTAGGAAGTGGAGAGTTTATCACTCCTTTAAAAACTTTTGATATTTACTTAAATAATAAATTTGATTTTGATTCTATAGTTTTTAAATTTCCTGGGTTTTCTTATATTTTAGGAATTCCATTGAATTTCTTAAGAACCTTAGGATTAGCAGATAATGGATTAACCTTGGCAGGGAAATTTTCAAATATATTTGGAAGTAAAGGCATGGGTTTAGGTTTTTCTCATCAGTTAGAGGCCTATATTAATTTTGGATGGCTAGGTTCTTTTGTTCCTTATTTTGCTATTGGTTTATCTATTGGATTATTCTCTAGACTTGTTTCTTATGGAAATATATTTTGGAGGTCAATTTATTATACTTTTATACCAATAATTATAAATATGCAAAGAATTGATATGGCTGTTTCCATGAAACTGTTCTTTTATTCTGCAGTGGGTATTGTTTTATATTATTCAATTAATCTTGGAGGTAATATGATAATTAAAAACGATTATGAAGATAGCGTTAAATGAATAATATAGTTTTTTTTCAAGATCAAGGTAATAAAAAATTGTCTATCTTGGTGGCAATTGTAATTTTTTCTTTATGTCTTTATTCTTTATATTTTTATCCAACTGGCTTTAATGATGATGATGCATTTTTTTATTTTACAATTGCATATAGATTTGTAAATCAAGGAATATCTTCATTTGATGGCTTATCAATAACTAATGGATACCATCCTTTATGGATGTTTGCTTTGACAACTTTTTGTTTACCTCTGAAAGTGTTAGGGATAAAAAGTATTGGTGCTTTTTCAGTATTTTTCTCTTTATTGGTTTCATTAGTATGGTTTTTAATTGCTAAAGAAGGCTCAAACTTATTTAAAGTAATTATTTTGGGTTTATCCTTTAGGTCTATATATGGAATGGAGACAGCACTTGGAGCACTATTAATAATTTATCTTTTTAAATTCTCAAATTCTGTAATATCTAAAAAATATTTTTCTTTTATAAATTCTTTTTTAATATTTTTATTAGTTTTAACCAGGATAGATTTCTCAATATCAATAATAATATTATTTTTCCAAAAAACTACTTTTAAAGAAAAAATTATAAATATATCTGGCCTTTTGTTAGGTATTTTATTTTATTTTTTATACAATTATCAACTTACAAAACATATATTTACTATAAGTTCTTATCTAAAAGTTTCTAGTACAGATATCTTAAGAAATCTTTCTTTTAATTACTCTTCCGAAATTCTTTTATACATTTTCTTATTTAACTTTTTTGTATTTATATCTTATATTTTATTATTAAAAAAATTACTTTATAAATCTTTATTAAATCAATCTGAATACCAAAACCATATATTTTTAGCTTTAAGTTCTCAAAGTTTTATTCTGATACATTCTTTTTTAAGTCAAATAAGATGGTGGTATGTGGTCCCATCAACCTTGTCTATTATTTATCTTTTAGATTCATTGATAAGAAATTATCCAATTTTAAGAAATAATATATTTCGAGGTTTAAGTTATAAAAATTTTGCCGGGATCGTTTTTTTTACTTCTACTATTTTAAGTTTATTAATTTTTATAAGATTTTTTGATGATAGTCTCAAAAATAGAGAATTTATTATTAAAGCAAAAGAAATAATAAATAATAATGAACAAGTTTACGTGTTTGATTCGTCCGGTGTATTATCTTGGAACTTTATGCCAGAATTAAATGTGATAAATGGAGATGGCTTAGTAAATAGTTTTAATTATATGAAGAATTATTTAAGAGGAGATGAGCCTATATTTAATTATTTTGTAGAAAATAATATTCATTATTATATTAATAACAGAGCTACAAAATGTCCAACTATAAAAAAAGTTTGTGAGGATGAATTTAAAAATTCAGAGCACCTTTTATCTTCAAAAGCAAAAATTAGAATATTTAAATTCAAATTATATAAGCTTGACCTTTATTAAATCATGTTTCTAAAAATTTATTTTTTATTTTCCAAAGGTTAAAAAGAAAAAATCTTCTGAGGTAGATTATTTTATCAATTGAAATTTCTATTTTTGATACATTTATTTCAGAAATTTTTTTCCATTTAACAAATGAAATTGAACTATATAAATGGAAGTCCCTTACTTTAGTTAAACTTAGATTTTTTAAGCCAGATTTTTTTACTGGTATTATTATATATTGCTTCTTAATTATTTCCATCCATTTTTGAATCTCTTTAATAGTATATTCGCAGTAAAAATTATGATCTATTTCATAACCCATTTTATTTAAAGCCTTAGAAGTTAGATAATCTTCAGCCATATATCTAGAGATATTGCCTGGATCTATTTTATCTTCAGGTTTTGATCTTTCTTCATACCAATTGCAATAATCATCAGGTATATGATGAATATCATAATATCTTTGTAATTTATTTGTCTTTCCCATTATCAACCAATCACATAAATGATAAAGAAGTTTTGGACCTCTCTCAGGATCAATCGAGGTTTGATTTAAAACTAAAAATTTATCATTCTCTTTATATTGATTATATAGATTAATAATATTCTGATTTTCAAAAAATATGTCTGATCGAGAAACTATACAATATTGAGTTTTTACTATGTCTAATCCTAACTTCGAACTAGTAATTATTCTATTAACATTATGCAGAGTTTTTGGTTTTCTATATTTAGAGCCTGGGTCTTTCAGGAAAAGAGATCTTATTCTTCCTTTATATTTTTTTTCAATTGGTTTAATACGATTTTCCTCTCCTTCCCAAGTTGATATTATAATTTCATTTATATTTGGAAAAACAATAAATACATTATCAATGCATTTTTCAATATCTCTATTTAATCTCCCTTGGTATAATATTGTTAGTTCATATTCGTTAATCACTTTAAAATAAATTATTTTGAAATTCTGAATAATAAATGATACTTAATTAATCAATTATTAAGTAGTTAATAATGCTTATTATAACTGTTTTTAATTAATAAATTAATTAACATAAATTTATTATAGTTTTAAAAATCAAACATTATCATGCGAGATTTATTTATTAATATTCTAGGACCTTTAGTTAAATTTTTAAAGACAGTTGATAAAGATAAAACTCTTTTAAAAAATTTTCTTATTTCGTCTTTAATTATTGTTGTTTTTGAAACTTTAATTGTTCCCTTAATGGGAATAGGTTTTGACTATATTTTGAATCCAAAATCAAATTTAAATTTTTTGGGATTAAATATAAGGATTGACATATATATCACTTTTATTTCTTTATATTTAGTAACTAGGTTTTATAGTTTTAAGAAACTTTATTCTGAAAAGTATAAATTTTCTATTAGGTTACCTTATGAATATACGATTTTCTCCTCATCTAAATTAATTAAACTTAGAAATAAATTTAGAAATAAGTTAAAACAAAATGATTTATCAAGAGTCATAACAACTGAAACAGAAAACGTTGTTTGGAGATACATGGTACAAGTTGCAGATACTTTTACCGAGATAATTGTTTTTATTTTATTAATTTTACTTCTAAGTAAAGTAAGTTTTTTCACGGGAATTGGTTTTTTATTATTTTCATTTATATATTTATTTGTAAGACTTAAGGGTGTTGTCTATGAAACAGAAAACATAAATGAATCTAAAATTAGAGAAAGTATTTCAAGAGATTCGGAAATATTGCAAAATGGTTTAATATCTCTTCTACCTATGGTCGATAATAAATGGTTGAAGAAGAATTTAACGAGAAAATTTCGTAATTTAGAAAATGATCAAATTAAACTTATTCTTATTCCAATATTTCAAAAAGTTAAAGTTGAACTAATAGTTTTATTCCTTTTAGGGTTATTAACATTACTAGTTTCAAGCGGAACAATAATAATTTCAAATAATATTGGAATATTAATCTTTTCAATTTATAGAATATTAATAAGTTTAAGTAGGATAACGGCATTACTATTGTCCATTCAAGGTTCTAAAAACTCTGTTAACTACTATATTTCCTTTTTGAGTTATCCATTTTCAATTATCGATAAAAATATTGAAAACATTTTAAATAATACAAATAATTCAACTAACCAAATTTCTTGGGATAAATTTAGTTTTAAGATTTCCAAGAATAGATATACAGAAGTCCCGAAATTGAGTCTTAAAGAAGGAGAAATTTGCTTAATTTCAGGAACTAGTGGAGTAGGTAAGACAACTTTGCTTAAAAATATTTTTAAATGGGATAATAAATTAGATAAATTTATTAATAATAAATTTGATGAATCAAATATATTATATATCCCTCAAGAATCTTATATATTTAGATCATCTTTAATTGATAATATTCTTTTAAGAAATATTGATAATAAAGAGTTTATTAAAAACAGAATTTCTGAAAATCTTATAAGTATGGGGTTTAGTAGCAAAAGGTTAAAAGATTTGTTTTTACAAGATGATATTTCTAATTATTTGTCAGGGGGTGAAGCTCACAGAGTGTGTTTGACTAGAATAATCTTTTCAACTAAATATGCAAATAATCCATTGATATTATTAGATGAGCCTATTTCCTCTTTGGATGAAGAATCTTCTTTAAAAACTATTAAATGGATTATGTCCTTATCAGGAATAAAAATTATTGTTACTCATAATAAAATTCCTTTTAAGAATTACGATTATATAAAATTATTAGATTTAAAAGCAATCTCATATTAAAATATTTTTTTCTGCATTTTTATAATCTTGACATAATTTTTCAAGTAATTTTTTCTTAAAAATTTTTGGTTTTTTCATTACAGCATTTTCAAGTTTTGAATTTTTTCCCATAATATCTTTTCTTTTTCTTATTAAAAGATTTGTATCATACTCTATAACTAAATTTTCTTCTATTTCAAAAATCTTCTTTATATATTCTATTATCTCTTTTATCGTAATTACTGTATTTGTTGAGATAATATAGGTTCCAGGCTTTCCGCTGTCAATAAGTAATTGGATTATTTCTACAAATTCAGGGGCATATCCTACATCAATTTTAATATTTGGATCACCCATTTTTAAAGAAATAGTTTGATCTTGATTTTTTGCTTTTAAAGCTGTGTTTATTATTTTTGGGAAAAGAAAATCTTTTTGTCTATAAATTGATTCATGATTAAATAGGATACCAGTATAAGACTCAATACCATTCTCATTTAGAGAATCGCAAAAATATTCACCCATAATTTTTGTCTTTGCATAAAAACTAGTTGGATTCCTTATTGTATTTTCATCAACTATATTTAACTCACTATTTTCAAATACTAATGAGCTTGAAGCAAAAAAAACTTTTGGATATTGATTAGCTGAGATTAAGATTTTTATTAAGTTAAAAAAATCAATAAAATTACTTTCTAACTGATTAATAACTGAATCATTATTTTTAAATTGTGATGACCGACTTATTGCCGAAAAATAATAAATATATCCAATTGGATAATTTTGTAATAATTTTATAGATTTATAATTATTAAGTAACTTTTTTCTTTCAATATTTTCAATTACAATAAATTCTCTAGAAATATTTATTATTGGAATTTTTTTAGTTCTTAATTGATTTTTTAATATTTGACCATCTTGTCCATTTGATCCATAGATTATTGAATAATTCATCTTTTATGGAAAAACTTCTTTAAAAAAGGGTAAAGGGAAAATGAGGTGTTTATTTCCAAACTTTGAATTTTTTAGAAAAGTATCAGAAAAATGCCAAGGCAATATTAGAAATATATCTCCTTTTCTTAAAGCCTCCTCTTCAGGAATTATTGGAATATTTGTTCCTGGTGTAAAACAGTTAAATTTGTCTTGATTAATTTCTCCAATACCTTCTATTAAAGTATTATCTAAATTGCAATATTGCAAAATTATATTTCCTTTAGTAGAAGCTCCTAAAGCATATATTTTTTTATCTTTCTTTTTGAGTTCAGACAATCTTTCTATAAGTTTTTCCCGAGATTGTTTAATCTCTTTTTCAAAAATTTTGAAACAATTATCATTTATGGATTTTTTTTCTTCTGCAATCAGTTTTGTTATTTCTTGGATACTATCTTCTTTTTTTAAATGCTCATGACAAACACAGATTGAAATACTTCCTCCATTTACAGAATTCAAACTATAATCAAAAATTTTTAATTTTGCCTTTCTTATTATAAATTCAAGTTGTTTTAAGCCATAATACTCTAAATGTTCATGACATATAGTATCGTAACTATTCTGTTTTAACATTAGAGGTAAATAACTCATTTCAAGTACCCAAACCCCTTTTTTATCAAGAATCTCTCGAATCTCTGTTGCGAACTGAACTGGATCTTCAAGGTCATAAAACATCGCGAATGAAGTTACTACTTTTGCTTTTTCTGAAGCACCAAATTTTTCTTGGAAAAGTTTTTTTGAAAAGAAATCAACAATTAAATTAATATCATCACGATAATATGATCGAAATTTTTCAGCAGATGGATCAATACCTAATAAACGATATTTATTTTTTTCATATTGCCTAAGAGTAGTGCCGTCATTACTACCAATATCTAGAATAATATCACCTTCCTCCAATAAAGATAAGTGTTTGATTTGTGATACCTTTTTTTTAAGATGATCCACCATACTATTATTTAAGCTTGATCTATAGCCATAATTATTTCCATACATTTCATCCAAATTAAAAGTTTGTTTAAGCTGTACTAAATTGCATTCTGAATTGCAACATAAAACCAAATCCACTGGACCACAAGATACTTTTTCTCTGGATTTTGAAGGGAAATATCCAGATAATGCCATATTTCCTAATGAAACTACGTTTTTAAAATCTTTGCTTTTGCAAACTCTGCATTTTTTTATTGTTTTATAATTCATAAAGGAGGGTCGAAAAAAATTCAAAGATATATTTTAACTAGTTAACTATAAAACTTAATAATGTAAATATTACGTTATTAAATAAAAATTGATAAATAATAGATTGACTTTAATACTTAATAAGTTTTTAATTATATCAAAGCTTATAGATTTTAAGTAGAAATTTTCTCATAATAGAGCGTGCAGTTAGATCTTACACTTTCAATTATTACCTCAAGGAAAGTAAGTCAAATTAATTTTTTATTAGATTCTTTGGAATGTTTAAAGTTTACAGTTAAAAAAATAATAATTATTTATAGTCCCAACGCAATACTAAATGAAGATTTCCCTGAGAATATCAAAAGAATAGAAAATTTAGAATTAATTAGTTATGACGGGGGGGGGAAACAACCTGCAATGAGGAATTTGGCTTTGTCGGCATGCAAGACACCATATATATGGTTTGTAGATGATGATGTAAGAATTCCTAACTTCACAATAAAAAAATTACGAAAATTAATTCTTCTATTCGATTTATCTCCTGAATTGGCTTTTGCTTCAGGCAAGATTATTGAAAAGAGGAAAAAAAATCTTAAAAAACTTATATCTAAACCACTCATTCATCCACTATTCGGATTAAATTTTCCATTTGGGGTAAACCCGGAATTTTTGATAAGAAAAGGATATAGGTCTTTAAATTTTAATGACCAAATATTTCCTTACATCTCTTTTCCACAAGGAACCAGTATGTTATTTAGAACTAGCTCTTTAAAAAGTATAGGAGGGTTTAATGTAGATCTTTATTCCGGTTATGCCTCATATGAAGACTCTGAACCAGGACTTTTGCTTACTAAATTTAATTACTTTGGTATTTATACAGATCTTATTACTGTGCATCACTATAAGCTTCCTAGGGTTAACTCAGTATGCCGTGAATCAATAAGTTCTAAATATTTAATTGGTCTAGTAAGAAACTATAGAAGAACTTTAGTTTTTAATAAGATTCCTAATAAATTTTCTTTTACAATGTTTTATTTTTCTCACTCTTTTTATATTTTTATAAAGATTTTTTATTCTTTATTTCAATCTTTCACTTTTTCTAAAGTAATAATGATAATAGATATCTTACTTAAACTATTAGTCGAAATATTTTTTGGATACCTAATTGATCTTTATAAACTAATTTCAAAAAAAAATTACAGGTCTGAGTTTGTAGATAAAACTAAAGTTTAAAAATGATAATAAGGATTTATTGAGCTCCTAAATAATATTTTGCAATCCATTTTGACTTTTTATTTTTAGGTTTAGAGATTTTTTTTCCAATAAAGTAATATCCGCAAGCAATATCAAAATTATATTTATTAGGTATAAGGCAATCCAAAAATTTTGCAACTTTCGAAAAAACTATTCTTAGAAATATTCCAATATATTTATTTCTAAAGAAACCTGCCAAGCAATAACTAAGAATAAATAATGTTGCGGTGAACCCGCCTTGAATTACTCCTGAGCTTATTTCTTCGAAACTTTTAAATAGCCATCTGTGTCCAGAATGAGTATATCTCGTAAAGTCATATGCCCCCTCATGAACAGATTGCATAAAAGGAGTTTCTGAATAGACTAATCCATTATTATTCAGAACTCTAAAAATTTCAGACACAACTTTATCTGGATCTAAGACATGCTCAATTACTGCTTGAATAATTACTAAGTCAAAACTTGAATTAGCGTAAGGTAAGTAATGAGCATCTGCAATTACTGTTATATTTTCAGATTCATATATATCTATCGATTCAATTAAGACAGAATTTCTCTTGCAAGCTTTAAAAAAGTAATCCATGCCATCTCCTCTGCTACCCCCGCCAATTATCAAAACTTTGGTTTTTGAAGTTATTTGATTAGCCAAGAATTTAAAGTTAGTTTCTGTTTTTCTATTAACGCCTTGAAAAAATTTTTTAATAGATTTTATTATTGTTAACTTTCGTTTATTTAAGATTCTTTTTTTTGTTCCTAAATTTCCTGATTTGATTAAATTTTTTTTATCTAATAAACATTTTTCTTGATTAAATGGAACTATTACGGGTATTTGGTTAAGAAAAATAAAAACCTCTTCTTTTTGAGAACAATTTTTATTATTACAAATCATACATTTAGAATTTTTAGAATTAACTAAATTCAGCTTTTTGTGACAGCATGGACAAACAAACACCATTATGTTTTATATTTATATACGACTTGTTTATTAAAATTTTATTTTATTGAATTTAACTTTTTTGGCAAGATAAATTAACTTAATATAACTTTATAGATGAGACTTCAAATACTCTCAGAAAATTTTATTGGCTATGAAGACTTAGAAATAAAAGAAGAACTTTTTGGAGGACAGGAAATACTTTTAAAAGAAACTTGTCTAACTCTAAAAGAACAGGGATATCAAGTAAGTATTGTGCAGTTTGGAAAGGAATATAAAGAATTCAATTATAATGGAATTCCAATTACACAAATAAAAGTACCAAAATTTAAATTTTTACAAAGGTTAGGCTTCATAAGAAGATGGACTTGGGCGGGGATGTTTTTTGTTAAGTATCTTGACAAAGAAGCAGATTGGATACATTTACATAACCATCATTTTTCTTTCCCATTGGTTTTTTTTAAAAAAAGATATCAGATTATGACTGGAATGAACCATGGAGTCGAATGGGATGTTCCTTGGACTTATGAAAAACTTAATTTAAAAAATATTAGAGATAGATTTTCTTTTTTCTTATTAAGACAAGTTTCCAATTTTTCTATTAGTAAATTAAATAAGTTGATTACAAATGATAGATTTTTCTTTCACTTCGCGACATTATTTAAACCATCATTATCTGACAAATTTCAGTATATTCCAAATTATTTTGATGAAGAATTTGTTGAGGGAGATATTAAAAGGTGTGAAACTATAAGGGCAATAGAAAATTTTTCTAATTCAAAAAAAATTGTATATTTGCCTAAAATGAGTATGAGAGAAAGGGGTACAGATATCTTAATAAGGGCATGTTCTTCTCAAGATGAATGGAAACTTGTTATTAGTGGGCTTAGTCATCAACAGGAATATTTCATTAACTTAGCAAATAAATTAGATTTGAAATACAAAGTTTTTTTCACTGGTCACATAACAAGATCTACTCAAAGAGCAATTTTCTTAAAATCCGATATTGTAGTAATCCCTTCACCATGTAGAGAAGCTACTGCAATAGCTCTTTTAGAGGCAATGGCTTTTGAGAAGCCTATTGTTGCATCTGAAATTGGAGGTTTGGTAGAAGTAATTTGGGATAACTATAATGGACTATTGAGTAAACCAACTGCTAATGAATTTAAAAAAAAGATAAATTATTTATTAAAAAATCCTGAAATTGCAAAATATTATGCGAAAAATGCACGCCACGATGCATATTTTAGATTTAATAAAAAAATATGGAGAGAATCTATAATTAGATTTTTTAGTAGAAGCTGAAAACTTTAAAAAATAAATATTATGCATATTATTGGAAAAAACTATAAAAATATTATTTTTTTTGAAAAGGATTTAACTAAATCTTCAGGTTATTCATACATTTACTCTTATTATTCTTCCTTTAAAAAAGTAAAGTTAGTCAAGTCAGGCAAGTATGAGCTAAATTTTATACAGCCAAAATATAAATTGATATTAATTTTTTTAATATTACCTTTCTTATATTTAATTAAAATCTTAAATAAAATATTATTTTCTAAAAATAATTTAACTTCTCAAGATTGCGATACTTTAATTGTTGGACATCCATCTGCATTTATGTTTATAGCTTATCTTTTAAAACTTAAAACTGATGTTTATACTGTTGATACTTTGTTTAGTTACTATGAGGGAAAATCAAATAATTTTTTTATAAGAAAATTAATTTTATTTATAGCAAATTCCATTGATCGATATATTTTATTTGCCTCAAATTCTAATTACTTTCTAAATACATATTCAAAGAGGTTATTTCAAAAATTATCCATAAGTTCGACTAAAATTAAATCCTTACCAGTAGGCATTAAGAAAAATAAAATTTTATTATTGAAAAAATCGTTTTCTTTAAAAAAAGAAAATGAAAAAAATATTGGGATTTACTCCAACTTTCTCTATATAGAGCATCAAGTATTTATGAATAATCTAATTAAATGTTTTAATGATGATTTAATCAATTTTTTTAGATTTAATTATAAGGTTAGATTAGCTGGTTTATATTCTGAGGAGCTTTTAAAAGCTTATTCTTTTTCAGATACTAAGATAAATGAAATATTCATATCCGATGGTTATTTTGATAGTTTGGTTAAATGGCTTGCAAAAATTGATTTTATAATAATTCCGTTTATTACAACTTGCGGAATTAAGATTAAAGTCTTGGAAGCATTAGCTTCATGTAGGCCGGTTATGATTAATTCTTCTTTGTTGGAACATATCCCTCAAAATTTTACCAATTTATATCCATCTATTTTTTTTTACAGTGATTTGAATAGAAAAACAATATATAAATTTATCGAATTTTCAAATGAATACTATTCATCTTCGCTATATAAAAAAACTTCTTTAAATCTTTATAAATTAGATTGGGAGAACATGTCAAAAAATTAAAATTTAATATGAAAATTTTACACATTATTACCTCTTTTGGAGAAGGAGGAGCCCAAGCAATTTTGTCTAATTATTGTAAATTAGGAAAAGAAAAACATCAACTATTTCTAATCTCTCTTTCAAGCGATGATGTTTATTCTAAAAAATTTAAAAGCTTAGGAATTAATACGTTTATTTTACCCCTCTCTCTTAACTTTAAATCATTTATAAATTTATTAAAGTTATTTTTTATTATATTAAAGTTTAATCCAGATATTATTCAATCTTGGCTATATCATGCAGACTTAATAGCAAGTTTATATGGATTTTTTCTTAATAAAAAAGTAATTTGGTCAATACATAATTCAGATTTGCCTTCATCATCTCTATCTATTTCTTTAAAAATAATAATAAAATTAAATGCTTTTCTATCTTATTTTTCTCCAGAAATTATAATTTGTTGTGCAAACTCAGCAAAAAATTATCATAATAGATTGAAATATTGTAAGAGGAAACTAAAAGTAATTTTTAATGGTTACCCTTTTGATTACTTCAAACCTTCAGAAAATACTCGACAAATCATAAGAAAAAAACTAGATATTGGTAATGATGAGATTTTTTTTGGAATGATTGCTAGATATCATCCTGTTAAAGGCCATAAGATTTTTCTGAATGCAATAAGTAAAGCTTTAAGTAAAAATTCAAAAATTAAAGTTATTATGATAGGCTCAAATGTCGATGAAAATAATAAGGAATTATCTGATTTAATAAAGAAATTAGAATTATCTAAAATTATAAAATTAAATGGATCTGTGTCAAATATTGCTTGTTATTTGCAAGCATTAGACTTTTGTGTTTTACCTTCATATAGCGAAGGATTTCCAAATGTAATAGTAGAATCCATGGCATGCGGAGTGCCAACTATAGCCTCAGATGTTGGAGATGTTAGAACTATTATTGATGGAAATGGTTGGTTAGTAGAGCCTGGAAATATTAAATCATTATCAGAAGCTATTGAGGAATGTTCATTTATTCCTATAGATGAAAGGACAAAAATCGGATTAAAGTGCTATGAAACTGTAAATGATAGATTCTCATTGCGAAAAATGTACTTAGAGTATGAAAAGATTTATCAAATGTTTAATGATTAATAAAAAGAGCAAATTATGATATATTTCAAATAAGTACTTTTATATTTTTGATTATATTTGCAGTTACTAGATCAGATACTATTGGAGGGGTTCATACTCACATTTTTGATTTAATAAAATCCCTAAATCTTTCAGTTGATGAGTATAAAGTATTAGTTGGTGGAAATGATGAAAATATTTTTATTCAAAGATTAAACGAATTAGGGATAAATTATATCTTATGTCCTTATTTGAAAAGAGAGATTTCCTTAATTGATGATTTAAAAACATTAAAATTTTTAATAAATTACTTTCTTAGAATAAGGCCATCTTTGGTATGGACTCATTCAAGTAAAGCAGGCATATTAGTAAGATTATCTACATTTTTTCTTAGAATACCTTCAATTTTTACTATACATGGATGGTCTTTTTCAAGTACAAGGAATTTTATTTTGAGGTTTATTTATATAAACCTAGAGCGTATGCTTATAAATACTTCAAATTTAAATATTTTAGTTTCTGAATATGACTATCTTTTGGCAAAAAAATTTAAAATTAGAATTAAAAATTACCGAATAATTCATAATTCTTCTTCAATAAAATTGGAAGGGAAGAATTCACAAAATATTTCCGTGAATAAGCCTTTAAGATTTGTTATGGTGGCAAGATTAGATAAACAAAAAGATCATGAATGTGTATTAAAAGCTTTTTCATTATTAGCCAAAAAATATAAAAATTGGAAATTATCATTTGCAGGAGAAGGTCCTCTAAAAAACAAATTAATAGGTTTGACTAATAAACTTGGAATATATGAAAAAGTTGAATTCTTAGGTCATGTTAAAAACATAAAAAATCTTTTGCAGAATTCAGATATCTTTGTTTTAGCAAGTCATTGGGAAGGTTTCCCCATGACTACTATTGAAGCACTTTCCTTTGGGTTACCTGTAATTATTTCTGATGTTTGTGGATCCAAAGAGGCTGTAATAGATGAAATAAATGGCTTTATTTTTCAAGAAGGTAATTTTTTAGAATTGGCTAATAAGATAGAATTTTTTCTCAAAAATCCAAAACAGATTGAAAAAAAGTCGATGTTATCATTAAGAATTTATAAAAATATTTTCGCTTTTAATATTTTCAAAGAAAAAATACAACAAGCTTTTAATAGTGTGATGAGTTCGAAATGAATATTCTCTTTACTGGTTTAAACGGATTAACTGGTTCTTATCTAGCCAAATTAATTTTAAATTCTGAAATCTTGAATCAAAATGATTATGCTTCTATTTCTAGAAATTATAAAGATGATTATTTAACTCTTGCCTCAAGATCTTTAGTTAATAAAGAATATATAGGCGATTGTAGGGATATAGAGTTTTTAAAAAATACGATTAAATCCTTTAAACCTGATTTAATAGTACATTTAGCTCAGATTAATCTTACCAAATATTTATTAGAAGTTTTAAATAAAATTGAATATAGAGGTAGGATTTTTGTGCTTGGTACGACAGCTGTATTTTCGAAATTTGAAATTTGCTCAGGCCCATATATTGAAGCTGAAAAATTACTTAAGAACTCATGTTTTGAATTTCAAGTATTAAGAAGCTCTTTAATTTACGGTAGTTGCTTTGATAAGAATTTTCATAAATTATTTGATGCAATTAATAATAGAAAATTAATACCATTACCTGGTAATGGCAAAAGTCTTTACCAACCTATATATTATAAGGATTTATCTAAAGTAATTTTCCAACTTATTTTTAGAGAGTCTTTTAATTATGGATTCTATAATTGTACTGGTTATGAAACATTATCTTTAAAAGAAATTGTAGAATTGATTGGTGAGGTTTTAAATAAAAAACCTTGTGTGGTTAATGTCCCACTTAATTTAAGTTATAAAATACTTTCAATTGCAGAAAAATTAACTTTAAAAAGTAATATAAAAATTCCAATTAATTCTGAGCAGATTTTAAGATTAAATGAAGATAAACTATATAAGTCTTCATTAGATATATTGAAAAATGATTTTAAGCTTTTAAGTTTAAAAGAAGGAATTTATGAACAAGCTAATGAGAAATATTTTAATTTTGATAAAAAATAAAATATTAATATGAAAGTTCAACTGTTAACTTTTTTAGCTTCTTGCTTACTATCCTCTTTATTTTTATTTTTTTTGAGACCTTTGTTTAAAATAATACTTTTAGATAAACCTAATTATAGAAGTTCTCATATTTTGCCTATTCCAAGAGGAGGTGGTATATCTATATTTTTGACTACATTAATATTTTCTTGCTTTAATGGGTTTTGGTACCCATTAATATGTTCACCTTTAGCAATTATAGGTTTTTTAGATGATCTATTTAATTTGCCAAAAAAATTAAGGTATTTTATTCAATTTCTTACTTCAATAATTATTTTAGCTTTTCTAAAAAATCCAGAATTTTACTTTTTAAGTAATAATAATTATTTTTTGTTTATTATTTTTTTAATTTTACTTATTTTATTTATAACGGGTTTAATAAATCTTATAAACTTTATGGATGGAATGGATGGCTTGGTTGGGGGTTGTATGTTTGTAGTTTTTTTATTGATTTTCTACACAGAGGGACTCGCTATATTACCTCTATTGGGCAGTATATTGGGGTTTTTATTTTATAATTGGCATCCTGCTAAGTATTTTATGGGTGATGTAGGTAGTACCTTTCTTGGCGGTATTTATGCTTTTTGTCTTCTAAATAGTTATTCTTGGACAAATTTACTAGGTTTGATTCTTGTCAATACACCACTTATTGCAGATTCATCTAGTTGTATTTTAAGAAGACTTTTGTTAGGACAAAATATTTTTCAACCGCATAGAAATCATCTTTATCAAAGACTTTATCAATCAGGTTGGTCTCATTCAAAGGTTTCAACTATTTATATTTTCGCAACTTTGTTACTGTCAATAACTTATATTTATGGAAATATATTTAGTTTACTTTTCTTAGCTTCACTTATTTTATATTTTGGAAAAATTCTGGATTTAAAGATAGCAAGTCCTTTTTTAAAATAGAAATCATTTATGAAAAAAAATTTATATAAAAAAATTTATAAATTAGAGCGTATCTATAGAAAAATAATGCTTGTATTTATTGATTTATTTCTAATATTTATTTCGATAAAATTGTGTTTTTGGATTACTCAAGAAACAAATGATTTTGAAACTTTTAGTAACTTTTTATGGATTAGGAATTCTTTGTTGATTCTATCAATACCTTTTTATATACTATCTGGACATTACAGAAGTTTAACTAGATATTTTGGGAGCGAGTATTTTTATTCCCTAGCTTTAAGGAATATACTTCTAATATCCTTAACATTATCTATTGGTTTTTTTATTAATTTCGAAATACCAGATATAAAAAATATAATTGTACTTTATTTTTTGATAACAATTTTTATTTCATTTTCTAGAATTTTGTTGCGAGATTTAGTTATTTCGCTTCAAAAGGAAACAAAAAAAAGAACTTCTAATGTAGTTATTTATGGCGCAGGAAAAGCTGGAGCACTTTTAGCGATGTCCTTAAGAATGCAATCCGAATCAAATATCTTATTTTTTGTTGATGATAATCCAAAATTACAAGGAGGATTTATAAATGGAGTTCCAATCTATAATCCAGGCAGAATTAAGATTAATAGTGAAAAAATTTCTAAAGTCTTGATAGCAATACCCTCTATATCCAGAAAAGCTTGTAGAGAAATATTTATTTTTATTAATAGTTTAAATATATCTGTACTCAAAGTTCCCTCTATTGAAGATATTACACTTAATAATAAAAGAATTCAAGATTTAAGGCCTTTAGATATTGAGGATCTTTTAGGAAGAGAATCAGTCAAACCTAATAAAGATTTTCTAGGTCCTGGGATTAAAAATTTAAATATTTGTATTACTGGTGCTGGTGGTTCAATTGGTTCTGAAATAGTTACGCAGTTGATAAGACTTAAACCAAAAAATATTATTTTGATTGATAATTCTGAATTTAATTTATATAAAATTTCAAAAAAATTATCAGCTAATAATAGTGTAAAAACAACACCCTTATTAGGAGATGTTTGCAATGAAAATTTTTTAAATTATGTTTTCTCTAACTATAAAATTGATTTATTGTTTCATGTGGCGGCATATAAACATGTGCCTTTAGTAGAATTTAACCCAATACAAGGTATAAGAAATAATGTATTTTCAACTTTGGAACTATGTAAATTTTCTTTAAAATATAATATTAAAAAAGTAATGCTAGTTTCTACTGATAAAGCTGTTCGTCCAACTAATGTTATGGGGGCTTCAAAAAGATTAGCAGAGAATATTTTTCAAGCTTTTGATCAAAGGTCTAGAGAGATTGAAAAAGAAAAGAATATTAAATCAACTAAATTCTCTATGGTTAGATTTGGTAACGTTCTAGGATCATCGGGATCGGTAATTCCATTATTTGAGAAACAAATTAGTGAAGGTGGACCAATCACGATTACCCATCCTGAAATTATTAGATACTTTATGACTATAGAAGAAGCATCGCAGCTGGTTTTACAAGCTAGTCAGCTATCTAAAGGTGGAGAATTATTTTTACTTGATATGAATAAACCTATTAAAATACTTGATCTTGCTAAACAAATGCTTCTATTAAAAGGTTTAACTCTTAAAAGTACTTCAAACCCAGAAGGGGATATAGAAATAAAATATGTTGGTTTAAGAGAGGGTGAAAAACTTTATGAAGAACTTTTGATAGATGCCAAAGCATCTAAAACATTGCATCCTTTAATTTTTAAAGCTGAAGAAAAATTTATACCTTATGAAATTTTGATTAAACACTTAATTTTGATGAAGAGTAAAATATTGAAATACGATACTAAAGCAGTATTTAAGTTATTGCAAAAATTAGTGCCAGAATGGCAAACTAAAAAAATTGAAACTAAGTAATCACTTTAATGAGAAATAATTCAAAATTAAAGTATTATTTTGATGCTTGTAGACCTAAGCATTTTATAAAAAATATACTCGTATTCGCTGCACCTTTTTTCAGTTTTAAATATGATTTAAATACTTGGCTTTATACAATTTTAGCTGCGTTTTTGTTTTGTTTTATATCGTCATCAATTTATATTATGAATGATATTTTTGACCTTGAGCAGGATAGATTACATTTTCGTAAATCTAAAAGACCAATTGCTGCAGGATTAATCACTGTTAAAGAAGCAATCTTTCTGTCCTTAATTTTAATAGTTATAAGTTTCTTTTTCTCATATTTACTAAATCCATACTTATTTTTAATTATCTCAGGTTATTTTCTAATACAAGTTCTATATTGCCTTTATTTGAAAAAAGAACCAATTTTAGACGTTTTTTGTGTTTCTTCTGGTTTTTTGTTGAGAGCAATTTCTGGAGGAGTAGCCAATAATTTAAATATTTCTCCATGGTTTATTTTAAGTGTTACTTTATTAGCATTATTTATAGCTATTGAGAAAAGGAAAGCAGAATTGCGCTTATATAAAAAGACAGGAATACTTACAAGAAAAGTTTTAAAAAGATATTCTCTTTCCCTTCTTTCTAGATATGAATCAGTTGTAACGACTGGATGTTTTTTCTCATATTCATTATGGGCATCTGGGCCATTATTGAAAGGAGCCCCAACAAGTTGGATGCTGTTTAGCGTACCTTTAGTTTTATTAGGTATATTTAGGTATCAACTAATAAGTGATGAAATATTTAATAATAGGGACGTAAAATTACTTTCTATATCAACTGAATCCCCAGAGGAAATTCTTTTAAACGATACTGGAATTAAAATTATAGTAATTATGTGGATTTTAATAGTATTGCTTATTTCAATTTTTACTCTCTGAATTAAATGAATTTAATTTCGATTTTATTGTATTTGTTAATTGTAAAAATACTATAAATTTTAAAAACTTTATAGTTATAAAGATTTTTAATTAAAAAAGATTAAGTTAGAATTTAATATAAGGATTAGAAAAATATGGAAAAATTGATTAGTTTAGAAGGGAAAAAAGATAAAATTAAGAGAGCATGGATCCTAGGTTCAAATAGTGGTGTGGCTAAATCTATTTGTGAAGAACTAGCTAATTTAGGATGCAAATATTTTTTTCTAATTTCAAAAGATCAAAAAGAAGGGGATAAATTTGCAGATTATTTAAGAAATAAATTTAAAATAAATGTAGTTTTTAAATCATATAATTTGTTAAATGAATTTAATTCAGAGGTGATGCAAAGATTATATTCCGAAAATTTTGATCTATATTTAATTACGGCGGGTTATTTAGGATCTAATTCTTTAGCTGAACAAGATGATGTAGAAGCAATGAAAATATTTAAAATAAATTTTATAAAGATATCCCAATGGATAAATTTAATCACTTCAAAGAAAAGGATTCAAAATCGAGGAAGATTATGGGTTTTTTCATCAGTTGCTGCAGATAGAGGAAGACCTTCAAATTATTTTTATGGTTCTGCAAAATCTGGACTTGAAACTTTTTGTGAGGGTGTATTGCTTAAATGTAATAAAAAACCTTTTTCTGTAAGGATAATCAAAGCTGGTTATATGTATACGAAAATGACAACCAATAAAGTTCCAAAATTTTTGTGTACAGATACAAAATTAATAGCTAAAAAACTTATAAAAAATATCGACAAAAGTGGTATTGAATATTCCCCTTATTGGTGGCAAATTATAATGTTTATAATAAAAATCTTACCAAAATCAGTAGTTTCACGGCTTTAAGTTATGGGTAAATTTAGTTTAATAAGTGGTTGGGGCAGGAATAAATTTGTTGAAGCAGAAATATATAATCCTCTCGATAATAATGAGCTAATGCATAAAGTAATATCCTCAGAAAAACATTCTTTGATATCTAGAGGTCTTGGCAGGTCTTATGGAGATTCAGCACAGCTTGAAAAAAAAGCAGTCATACAACTTAATAATTATTCTTCAATAGAATTAGACATAAAAGGTAGCAAAGTTACTGTAGATGCTGGAGTGTCATTTGATCAAATTTTACAATATATTGTACCTAGGGGATTTTTCTTATCTGTTTCTCCAGGAACTAGATTTGTTACTGTTGGAGGCGCAGTAGCTGCTGATGTTCATGGTAAAAATCATCATGTTGATGGGAGTTTTGGAAATAATGTTAAGAATATTAAGTTAATGGATGGTAATGGGGAAATATTAGATTTAAATCCATTTGGTAATAACGAAAATTCTGAAAAATTTTGGGCAACTATTGGTGGAATGGGTATGACAGGTGTAATTCTTTCAGTAACTTTTTCTTTGATACCAATAACCAGTTCTTTAATAAAAGTTGATACTCAATGTTTTATTGACATAAATGATCTAATGGAAAAAATGAAAATCTCTGATGAAAAATATCAGTATAGCGTTGCTTGGGTTGACTCAATGCACAAAAGTTTTCGGGGAGTTCTAACATGTGGAAATCATTTATCAAAAAAAGATTTTGAGAAAGATAACAACAAACAAAGGTTGTCATATAATCTAAGACCCAAAGTCAAAATCCCAAATTATTTCCCTGGAGGCTTTATAAATAAATTAACTATTAAGGGTTTTAATTCAGCTTGGTATAGAAAACATCCTAAATTAAGAGAAAATGAATTTCAGGAAATAGGTAAATACTTTTATCCTCTAGATGCAATTACAAATTGGAATCTTGTTTATGGATCTTCAGGATTCATACAATATCAATTTGCCGTACCAAATGAGTCTTCAAGAATGATAGTTTTTGCTCTTGAAACTTTAAAAAAAATATCTGCTCCAAGTTTTTTAACTGTTTTGAAGCGTTTTGGCAAAAGTAATCAAGCACCATTATCTTTCCCAATTGATGGGTGGACTTTATCTATAGATATACCAGCAAAAACTCCAAATCTTTTAGAAACTTTAGATAATCTTGATAAACAAATTATCTCGGAGGGAGGCAGAATATACCTAGCAAAAGATTCAAGACAAACTTCAGAGATATTTAAATTAGCATATCCAAGATTAAATGACTGGATGAAAACTAGGGAAAAAATGGATCCTAGAAATGTTTTCATGTCAGATAGTTTTAAAAGATTGTTGTCTTAATCGATTTCCTTATCTCGCAATACTGTTAATTTAGAGAATAATAGTTTTATTAAAAGTTTATTTTGATTTAGCATTAAATTGCTAATCGATTTTGTTATGGAGAAAAAAAATAGCTCAGTATTAGTTACTGGCGCTGCTGGATTTATTGGCTCTGCAGTTTGTTTAAAGTTAATCTCTGAAGGGTTTAATGTTTATGGCATAGATAACCTTAATGATTATTATGATGTTGATTTAAAAAAAGATAGGTTAGAACTAATAAACAATCATAAAAGTAAATACGATAATTGGAAATTTTCAATTGTTGATATCTCAGATATGTCTTGTTTAAAAACTATTTTTGAAGATTCGCCTCCTTCTATAGTTATTAATTTAGCGGCACAGGCTGGTGTTAGATATTCTTTAGATTTTCCTGAGAAATATATACAAAGTAATATAGTTGGTTTTGCGAATCTTCTAGAGCTATGCAAGGAACATAATGTTTTAAATTTTATTTATGCTTCAAGTAGCTCAGTTTATGGAGGAAATGGTACATTACCTTTTTCAGAGAATCATGATGTTAGTCATCCTAAAAACTTATATGCTGCGACAAAAAAGTCTAATGAACTAATGGCACATGCTTATAGTTATCTTTACAATCTCCCTTCTACTGGTTTGAGGTTTTTTACTGTATATGGCCCTTGGGGGAGACCTGATATGGCGCCAATGAAATTTGCTAAGGCAATATTAAAGGGTGAGCCCATTGAAGTTTTTAATTTTGGCGATATGAAGAGAGATTTTACATTTATCGACGATGTTGTTGATGGGATATTAAGGTGTTGTTTAAAACCCGCTACATTTTGTCCTGATTTTAATTTAATTAATCCTGAAGCATCAAAATCATTTGCCCCGCATCGAATTTTTAATATTGGAAATGGTAATCCAGTCAAATTACTTTCATTTATAGAAATGTTAGAAAAGGCTTTAGGAAGAAAAGCAATAAAGATAATGAAGGAAATGCATAAAGCAGATTTAAAAGAAACTTTTGCCGATACAGAACTAATAGAGCAATGGATAGGATTTAAGAATAAAACTACAATCGAAAAAGGAATCAAAGTATTTGCTGATTGGTACATTAAATATCATCTTGAATAAGAATTTCAAATTAACTTAAATGATTCACAGTTTATAAATTAAAATTCGTTTAATGTATTAAATTTAAAAATTATTCCAATGCAGAGAATTCTTGTAACTGGAGGAACTGGTTTTATAGGAAGTCATACTACATTTAATTTATTGCAAAAAGGTTATGAGGTCATTATTTTAGATTCTTATGCAAATAGTTCGGAATCTTCTCTTTTAAAGTTAAGGGCCCTTATTAATAAAGTAAATTCTGATTTAATAAAAAATTTAAGTTTTTATAAAGGTGATATTAGAAAGAAAGATATTATTGAAGAAATTTTTTCAAGATCGCTTCTAGAAGGAAATCCAATAAAAGGAGTCATTCATTTTGCTGGTTTAAAAGCAGTTGCGGAGTCAGTAAAAGATCCTCTTAAATATTGGGATTATAACTTTGTTGGAACTCTTAGACTTTTGGAAATAATGGATATATTCGATTGTAGAACAATCATATTTAGCAGTAGTGCTACTATTTATGGTTTTCCAAAAAAATCTTTTATTAATGAAAATTCAAATATTAATCCTATAAATCCTTATGGGTTTAATAAATCAACAATTGAAATACTTTTAAAAAACCTTTTTGATAGTAACCCAAATTCCTGGAGAGTTGCAAATTTGAGATATTTTAATCCTATTGGTGCGCATGATACTGGACTAATAGGCGAGAACCCAAAAGGGATACCAAATAACATTTTTCCATTTATTAACAAAGTAGCATCTAAAGAAATTAATGAGTTAGAGATTTTTGGGAAAGATTGGGATACTCATGATGGAACTGGAGTTAGAGATTATATTCATGTAATGGACTTGGCTGAAGGACATATATTATCATTAGAATTTTTAATGAAAAATGAGAGTCAAATCGTAAATCTTAATTTAGGTACTGGAAAAGGTACTAGTGTTTTAGAGTTAGTTAAAACTTTTGAAAAGATAAATAAGGTTAAGGTCCCTTATGTTTTTACCAAAAGAAGAGAAGGAGATGTAGGTAATTTAGTGGCAGATAATTCACTAGCAACTTCTATTTTAAATTGGCAACCTAAGAGAAACCTAGATGAAATGTGCGCTCATGGTTGGCGTTGGCAATTAAATAGTATTAAATAAAAATTAAAACTTTATAACTTTTCATAATCTATTATTGTTTTTTTAATTCCCTCTTCTAAAGATATTTTATGCTCCCAACCAAGAGATCTAATTTTAGTGATATCGAGTAATTTTTTATAAGTACCATCCGGCATCTCTTTGTCCCAGCATATTTTTCCATTATATAATGAATTTATAGCTATTTTTTTTGATAAATCTTGAATTGATATATCTTCACCAGTGCCAACATTTAAATGAGTCAAAGGATTGCCTTGCATGTCTAATGGTGTATTTGGTTCTTTTGGATCCCAATGCTCTAAACAAAATACTACTGCTGATCCTAAATCGTCAACGTGTAGGAATTCTCTCATAGGTTTTCCTGTCCCCCAGCAAATTACTTTTTTATCATTATATTTTTTTGCATCACAGAATTTTTTTATTAATGATGCCATTACATGGCTATTCTTTTTATGGTAATTATCCCCAGGACCATATAAATTTGTTGGCATAAGGGATATAGCATCAAAATCATATTGCCTCCTCAGAGATTCACAAAGCTTTATTCCAGCAATTTTAGCTAAAGCATATGGTTCATTTGTTTGTTCTAGTTCTCCCTTTAGTAGATAATCCTCAATTATTGGTTGAGGTGCATTTTTTGGATAAATACAACTGCTCCCTAAGAAAAGAAATCTTTTTACATCAGATTTCCAAGCTGCTTCAATAATGTTAGTTTGAATTTTGATATTTTCGAGAATAAAATCTCCAGGATAACTATAGTTTGCGTATATTCCCCCTACTTTTGCTGCGGCTAAGACTACTACACTTGGTTTGTTTTTTTTAAACCAACTTTTAACCTGCTCACTTTCTAATAAATCTAATTCATCCCTTTTTGGAGTTAAAATTTCACCTCCATTTTCTGCTAGTCCATACCCTTTTTTTTTAAGAGATCTGCATACAGCACCACCTACCATTCCTGTAGATCCTGCTACAAAAAATTTATCTTTTAAAGAAATTTTTTTCTCCATAGTAATTAGATCAAATTTTTACGAGATATTTTTTTTGTTTGGGATATCACTTGTTTTAAGAAATAATTCTTTTAGGGCTTCCTCTTTATCATATTTAATCATTTCTTCCACAAGTTCCTCTAATGAGATCTTAGAAACCCAGCCAAGTTTTTTTAATGCTTTAGTTGAATCTCCGAGAAGCTCTTCAACTTCTGTGGGCCTAAAATATCTTTTATCAACCCTCACAACAACTTTATTTGTATCTGATCTAATCCCTATTTCATTTATACCATCTCCTTCCCAAATAATTGGAGACTTACAATCAGCTCCCCAATTTAATTTTTTTGCACTTAATTCAATAAAATTCCTAACTGTTTCCATTTTTCCTGAAGCAATAACATAATCTTCAGGCTTTTCTTGTTGTAACATTAACCATTGCATTTCAACATAATCTTTTGCATGTCCCCAATCTCTTTTTGCATCAAGATTACCCATATATAAACAATCGTCTAAACCTATATCTATGCGAGAAAGACCTCTTGTTATTTTTCTAGTAACGAATGTTTCTCCTCGTCTTGGGCTTTCATGATTAAAAAGTATACCGTTGCAAGCATAAATACCATATGCCTCTCTATAATTTATGGTTATCCAGTATGCATATAATTTAGCAATTGCGTAAGGACTTCTTGGATAAAAGGGGGTTTTTTCTGTTTGAGGGGTCTCTTGCACTAATCCGTATAGTTCACTTGTACTCGCCTGATAAAACTTTGTTTTTTTTGTCAAGTTTAAGATTTTTATCGCCTCGAGTATTCTTAATGCTCCAAGTGCATCACTATTTGCAGTGTATTCAGGTGATTCAAAACTTACCGCTACATGACTTTGTGCACCTAAATTATAAATTTCATCAGGAGAAATTTTGTTTATAATTTTTATGATATTTGTACTGTCTGTCAGGTCACCATAGTGCAAAATAAAATTTGGATCATTTATGTGGGGGTCTTGATATAAATGATCTATACGCGAAGTATTAAAACTACTTGAGCGTCTTTTTATTCCATTAACTTCGTATCCTTTTTTTAAAAGAAGCTCTGCTAGATAACTACCATCTTGTCCAGTTATCCCAGTTATAAGAGCCTTTTTCATTAATCTAGCTTTCGTTCATCATCTTTTAAAATAGCATAAATGCTATTACAAAATTAATTAATTAATGATCCATCACCTATTCGCCATAAATTTAAGTCGGTTCCCTCAAGATCTTTAGGATTTATAACAGATCTCGCATCAAATATCCAAGATGGCTTCCTCATCTTTGGAGAAATGGATTTCCAATTTATTAGGGAATATTCATGCCATTCAGTCAAAATTAAAACTGCGTCAGCGGCTTCGAATATTTCTTTAATAAATTTTGAAAAGACCCAAACTCCCTCTTCTAAATTTTGATTATTTATTTCTGTTTTGTTTGCACTACAATATTGCTTTAAGTTTAAGTCGAGCTCTATTTGATTTAATTCCACTCTTGGGTCATGTATATGAAGAAAGGCGCCCTCCTCGAGTAAATCTTTACATATACTTATTGCTGATGACTCTCTCGTATCGTTTGTATTTGCTTTAAAAGAAAACCCAAGAATTCCAATTTTTTTGCCACGAACAGTACCAAATAGTTTTCTAACTACCAATCTTGAAATTCTTTTTTGATGCCATGTATTCAGTTCAACTACTCCTTCCCAGAATCTTGCAACCTCTTTTAACCCAAAATAATTTGATAGATAAACCAAATTTAAAATATCCTTTTTAAAGCAACTACCTCCAAAGCCTGGACCTGAATCTAAAAATTTTGAACCTATCCTACTATCAGAACCAATAGCCCTTGCAACTTCTCTTACATCTGCTCCAGTGGTTTCGCATAATGCACCAATAGAATTTATAGAACTAATTCTTTGTGCTAAAAAAGCATTAGCAGTTAATTTAGCAAGTTCACTACTCCAAATATTGGTATGCAATATTTTTTCTTGAGGAACCCAGTTTTTATAGATATCATTTAAGGCATGAATAGCATTTTGATTCTCTCCACCTATTAATACTCTTTCGGGTTTTTCTAGATCTTTAATCGCTGACCCTTCTGCTAGAAACTCAGGGTTAGATAATACATTAAAAGTAGCTTGGGTTTTTGTTAAAGAAAAAGAAGATTGGGCTGCTTCAAGGATCTCTTTTATTACATTCGCAGTTCTAACAGGAAGTGTGCTTTTTTCGACAACTATCGTATGTCCTTTTGCAAATTCGGCAACTTTTCTTGCACTGGCTTCTACCCATTTGAGATCACTAGCCATACCAGCTCCCTCTCCTCTTACTTTTGTGGGAGTATTTACAGATATGAAAATCATATCTGCACAAGAAATATTTTTTTCTAAATCACTAGAAAAAAATAAATTTTTACCACGTCTTCTTTTTACAATCTCTTTTAAGCCTGGTTCATAAATTGGTAAATTATCGAGGTCACTGCTATTCCACAAATTAACTCTTTTCATATTTACATCCACCACGTTAACTTTTATATGTTTGCATTTGTCAGCAATTACAGACATTGTTGGCCCCCCAACATATCCTGCCCCTATGCAACAAATATTTTTAATCTTAGATTTCATTTCTTAATAAAGTATTTTTAAAAATCATGTCTAAATCTGCACTTATATAAAATTTAAACATTACGACCATACTTATCATCAAATCTAACAATATCATCTTCTCCCACATAAGAGCCACTTTGAACTTCAATTAAAATAAGATTTATTTTCCCGGGATTAGATAGTCTATGCTTGCCTCTTAGAGGTATATATACACTCTCATTTTCAGAAAGCATTTTAATTTTATTGTCTAATTCAACTTTTGCTGTTCCATTAACTACAACCCAATGTTCTGACCTATGGTGATGCATTTGTAAAGATAATTTCTCACCAGGCTTAACCATGATAAGTTTTACTTGCCATCGTGATTTTTCTACGAGGGATAAGTAATGTCCCCATGGTCGGTATATTTTTTTATGTTTTTGGCCTTCTGGTATATTTTTTGATTTTAGTTCGTTGACTATATCTTTTACTTTTTGAGTATCAGTAATTTTAGATATTAATATAGCATCATTTGTTTCAATAATAGCTAAATCGGAAATGCCTATACCCACTATTAGCCTACTATCTCCTCTTAGATAACAATTCTCAACGGACTTTGTAATTACTTTTCCCTGAATGTAATTTCCTTTTTTATCTTTATTTGAAGTTTCCCATACAGCTTGCCAACTTCCTATATCACTCCATCCGGCGTCGAGAGGTAAAACTATACCTCTGTCAGTTTTTTCCATAACTGCTATATCTATTGGCAAGTTGGGAGACTTTTTAAAAGCTTCAAAATTTAATCTTGTGAAGTCAAGATCCTTAGTTGATTTGTTTATAGATTGTTTGCAAGATTCAATTACTTCTGGGGCATATTTTTCTAATTCTTCTATTATCGTTTTTGCTTTAAACATGAAAATGCCACTATTCCATAGATATCTCTTGTCCTTGACAAATTTCTTTGCAGTTTCAAAGTTTGGTTTTTCAGTAAACTCCTTAATTTTATTGCCTATTATTTCATCATCTATAAATGGCTTTTCAGACTTTATATATCCATAACCAATCTCAGGGGAAGTTGGAATTATTCCAAAAGTAACAAGAGAATTATTCTCGGCATATTTCAAACCTTTATTTAAAACTTCAATGAAATTTTCATTATTTTTTATTAAATGATCGGATGATAATGCCAAGATTATTGAATTTTCACTGATTTCAATTGCCATTAGTGCACCTAATGCAATTGCAGGGGCTGTATTTTTGCCAAAGGGCTCTAAAATAATTGAATTTGGTTTTTGATTAATTTCTCTCATTTGCTCTGCCACAATAAATCTATGAGCTTCGTTACAAATTAATATTGGATCTATTGCGTTTTCTAAATGGAGTATTCTCTCTTGCGTCTTTTGGAGTAATGATTTTTTATCCTCATTATCAAGATTTAAAAACTGTTTTGGATAACTTTCTCTTGATAATGGCCAAAGTCTAGTTCCAGAACCTCCGCACAAAATAATTGGTATTATTTTAGTTTTATCCATTTTTTTATTGGTAACAATTTTGTTGGATTTAGTTTACTTTACTAAGGTATTTCTATCTTAAATTTTCGTTCAATTTTTGTTTTAATTACATCTATATATGAATTAAATAATGGTTTATTTTTTGTAAAGATATAACACCATAATCTCTCCATATAATGTCCTTCAATTGGGTTTTTACTTTTGCTCAATATATCTAATAATCTTTCATAAAAAATAATATTATGTTGTAATATTGACTTTTTTTTAACAGCAAAGCATCCACCATATGATGTTGCAACAAATAATGGAATTTTGGGAAACATTTTTAATGCGAAATTCCTAAAACCTAGATTTGATTTTGTTATTTCATTATTAACCCATTGTTCTTTGTATCTATTATCATTTTCAATTCCAATATTCCATTTCCAATGTGAAGGACCTAATAATCCAAATCTACTAACTGAAAATCCATATTGATTTATTTTTTTTAAGTATTTTATAGGGTCTGAATAAACCATACAATTTAAATCATCAATTTTTCCCTGAAGAAAAATATTATTCTCATTTAAATTATTGTAGTTTTTAACTATATGATAAAGCCAAGTATGAGATTCTCGCCCTTTATTTTCTAAATTAATAACATCATAAAAGCAGTTATCTTTTAGTTTAAACCCCTTATTGTAAACTGTTATCTTAAAGTAATCATATTTTTTTAACCAGTCTAAATCTTCGTCATATCTTGCAATTATAAGAGACGTGTCCATCTGTTATTATTAACATATTTTAAATATTATACCTCATGTATAATTTTGGAAAAGGAAAGATATTGATTGTTGGAGCAGGACTGTCAGGTTGTACTTTAGCTAGGATATTAGCTGAAAAATCTTTTAAAATAGAAATATTTGAGAAGAGAAACCATATTGCTGGTAATATATTTGATTCGATTAATCAAAACAATGAGAGAATTCATAAATATGGTCCACATCTATTACATTGTCGAAAGGAATCTGAAGCACTTAAATTCCTAAGTAGATTTACTGATTGGATAAAATATGAGCATAAAGTTAGAGCCCTTCTTGCTAATGGTAAAACTACGCCTTTGCCTGTAAATAAATTAACATTAGAAGATATTTTTGAAAAATCCTTTATTAATGAAAAAGATACAAAAGAATTTCTTGACAATATTCGAAATAAGAATTTGGTTGCGAAAAATACAGATGAACTTTTTGAATCAACAGTTGGTAATAAATTAGCAGACATTTTCTTTAGGCCTTACACAAAAAAAATGTGGGGCATTGAACCAAAGGATTTAAATATAACTGTAGGTTCAAGATTACCCGTAAGAACCAATGATGATTGCAGATATTTTAATGATGAATTTCAGGCATTACCAAAAGAAGGATATACAAAAATGGTCAAAAGGATGCTTGACCATAAAAATATTCAAGTGAATTTAAATTCAACTTTTGTTAAAGGAATGGAAGAAAATTATTTTCACTCTTTTTTAAGTACTCCTATTGATGAATATTTTAATTTTGAATTTGGAAAGTTACCTTATAGATCAATAATTTTTGAAAATAGATTGGAAGAGAAATTAGATCTTGATGCCCCAGTAATAAATTTTACTGATGATAGACCTTATACAAGAAAAACACAATGGAACTTACTTCCAAATTCTTATAATTTTAAGGGCAATTTAAAAACAATAACTTATGAAAAACCATGTTCCATGAAAATAAATCCTGGTGAATATTACTATCCAGTTCAGACAAAAGAATCAAAAAGTATTTACTCTAATTATTTAGAGTTATCTAAAAAGGAATTTAATGTAACTTTTATAGGAAGAACAGGATTATTCAAATATATTGATATGATTCCAGCTGTAGAAATTCATATGAGACTTGCAGAAAAATTTTTAAAAAAGCAAAAAATTTCTAATTCATAATGAATGAAACAAAGACTAAGATTCTACTAATTTCGGCCTCTGCAAAAACTGGTGGCGGACCTGCACATATTTTCATGCTAAAAAAAATTTTAAAAGATGAATTTGACTTTTATTTGGCAATGCCAAGTTTTAGTACAAAAAGTGAAGAATTTGATAAAAAAAAATATTTGGAGATTGCAGAAAGAAAAATCTTTCCAATTGATATTCTAAGATTAGTATTATTTTCTAAAAACAATTCAATTGATATTATTCATGCTCATGGAAAAGGGGCAGGTTTAATAGCAAGAATAATTAAAATATTTTTAAATAAACCACTAATATATACATTTCACGGCATTCATACGCATTGTTTAAATAGATTAAAAAAATATTTTTATATACTCTATGAAAATTTAACTGGCTGGTTAGATGATGAAAAAGTTTTTGTTTCTTTAAGCGAAAAAATGCAAGCAATAAATATGAAAATATTTATTAGAAAAAATAATCGTATTATAAATAATTCCACTGAAAATAAGATTCCTTTAAAAGTAAATTACTCCAAAAATAATTTTAAAATTGGGATTAATAATCAAAGAAAAAACATAATATCGATTTGTAGATTAGTTGAACAAAAAAATATCTTTGAAATTTTTGAAATAGCAAAAAAATTGCAAATTTATAATTTCATTATTTTAGGAGATGGATATCTTCTAGATAAAGCAAAAATTTATATAAATTCTAATAATATACAAAATGTATATTTATTTGGAAAGAAAAAAGATGTATTTAAATATCTTTATGAGTCAGATTTGTTTCTTTCTACATCTTTATATGAGGGACATCCTATTAGTATTTTAGAAGCGATGTCTATTGGATTACCAATAGTTGCTTCAAAAGTTACTGGTAATATTGATACAATAAGAAATGAATTCTCTGGTTTATTTTATAGATTGGGAAATATTAATCAAGCAATCAATAATATTGAAAGAATAATGCATGATAGTGATCTTAAATCAAAAATTTCATTTAATGCATTTTCTTCACATAGAAAATTATTTACTACAAAAAAAATGAAAGCAGCCTACTTAACTCTTTACAGGGAATTTAAGTAATACAAAAATAACTTTTTATTTAATTAAGGATTTAGTATTAAATTCTTTTTCTTATTAACAGAAATGGCGGTATTTATTTATAAGTTGAATCATTTTTTACTATTTCTCTAAAACTTTTTGATTTTATTAATAATTCATCATATTTACCGAATGCTGCAACTTCTCCGTTTTTAAACTCATATATACAATCACATTCTTTGATGGTTGATAATCTATGGGCAATAAAAATAAAAGTAAAATCTTTATTTAAATTACTTATCGCTTTTATAAGGTTAGATTCTGTTTTATTGTCTAAAGCACTTGTTGCTTCATCCATTACGATTATTTTTGTATTTCTGTAAAATGCTCTTGCAATAGCTATTCTCTGCCTTTGACCTCCTGAAAGTCTTATACCATTTTCACCAACTTTTGTTTTTAGCTTTTTAGGAAAACTATATATTAACTCATCTATTTGGGCAGCTTTTATTGATTCCCAAACTTTATTTTCATCTATTTCGTTTTGATTTAAACCATAAGCGATATTAGATAAGATATCTTCATTTAATAAGTTGATTGATTGTGGAACATAAGAACAAAAAGATTGCCATCTTTCTATGTCAGAGAATCTAACTGGTTTATTGTCAATAAGTAAATTGCCAGAGGATGGTCTTAGTAGGCAAAGTATTTGATTTGCGGTAGTTGTTTTTCCACTACCTGTTTTCCCAATAAAAGCGACTTTCTCGCCAATTGGTATTTTTATATTTATATTCTTTAGGGCATAACTATCAGTATTAGGGTATTTATAAGAAAGATTTTCTAGAATAATATTTTTTTGTGGGACTTCCAATTTATTTGGTGTGGAATTATTACCTTGCCTTAAAGACTTTCTTTTCTCCTCTAATTCAATTATGCTTAGCGCCTCTTTTACATCCGGGAGTCCAGCCCTTAAATCTGTTATTCCTCTGAAAAGATCTTGTAAAGGGGGAGTTAATTTTAGAGAGGCAACAGCAATAGTAGCTAAAAATGGAACTATTTCTAATAGGTTTGTAGGACTATTTTTCGAAAAAAGAGGGAAAAGGCCAATTGAGAAAATAAGAGTAATGCCTAATGGCTCTATTAAAGCTCTTGGTAACTCTGGATAGGTTTCTGCTTTCCAAAGGAATGGGAAGGCAACTTTTCCTGCCTTGCGATGCCTTTCTTGAAAAAACTTTTCCGAGCCAGATAAATGAACATCAATTATTGTTCTTATTGACTCTGTCATTACCTTGTTAATCTCTGATTCTAAATTTATTCTTTCTTTGGTAGCTTTTCTAATAAAAGGAGTAACTAATAAAGATATTCCTAGATAACTTATTACAAGGCTTATCATCAAATATAAAGCAGTAATTTTTGCGAAACTTATTATTGCTATAAAGATAGAAGTAACTATAAAAAGACCACTAACTATTTGTAGTATTGGTCTAATTAATTTTTCAGAAACTCTAGATATGTTTAGTAAAATTTTTGAAGATAAATCTTCGCTATTATCAGTTAGGAAAAATTCATAGTTTTGGGTTAGAATATTTTCTTGTGCGATATTTGATAATTCTAAAAAGACAGAGGCTCGTAACCGCTCTTGTTTGGCCCTAAGTAATATTCTAGAAAAAGAGGCTATCCAATTTAATAGTACATAAGCTGAGATAAGTAAAACTGCTTTTGTTAATGGATCTGAAGTTATAAGATCTGAAAAAGGTATGGAAGGCCTATTTTCCTGACCAACAACAGCAGTAAATACTCTTGAAACTAAAGCTACTACAAGTAGATCAATTATTCCAGTAATAATTGCAATTGGCAAAAGTGTCAATAAGGATCTTTTCCTTTTTAAAGAAAGTTTTTTAAAAACCCTCTTTACTAATCTAAATGTTTCACTAGACATCCTTATATTTGATCTTAATTTTTTATATTTTATTCTTTGATGCCCAGTTTAAATAATTTTTCTCAAATGATTTAAGTAAATATTAATAAGCACCTCTGTCTAATGGAAATAAAATAACTCCAAAGGTTCTTATTATTATTCTAATATCCATAAGGAAATTATGGTTTCTCACATAATTTAAATCTAAAAAGACTCTTCTTTTATAAGTGAGATTGTTTCTACCGCTAACCTGCCATAAACCAGTTATACCAGGTTTTATTGACAAAAATTTTTTCAAATTTTTCCCATACTTAGCTTTTTCCTCTTTTACTATGGGCCTAGGCCCAACAATACTCATTTCGTTTCTTAATACATTTATAAATTGTGGCAATTCATCTAAGCTTGATTTTCTGAGAAATTTGCCAATAGTTGTTATCCTAGGATCATTTTTTATCTTGTGATTTTTCTCGAATTCTTCTTTGAATTTATCATCTTTTGCAAGCAGGTTTTCAAGAATATCTTTTGCTTCGGGATACATAGTCCTAAATTTTATACATTTAAATGGAATATTATTTTTACCTATTCTTTCTTGTAAAAAGAATATGGGCCCCCTAGAACTTAGTTTTATAAATAATGAAATCATTAGAAATAATGGAAGACAAGCAACTAAAAACAATAAAGAAAATAATAAATCAAAAAAAATTTTAATTAGTTTGTAAAACTTGAAGTTTTTATTTTTGCTTGAATATTTTTTCATAATAAAATTGATTATTTTTATTTAATGAATTTTTGTTTATCAAATATAGTTTTTTTTAAAAAGACCCCAAGCTTTGTTAATTGTATAATCAAATTTACTAACAAAGTTTTCAATGCTAAATTTCTGAGAATATTCGTTCAATATTTCAGGATTAAATTTTCTCCAAACTTTTTTATCTTCAAACCAATTGATAGTATCAATAATATCTTCAAAAGTTTGTTTCTTGAAAAGTAATCCATTGGGAACTTTTTCTTTGTTTTTTTCATTTAGACAATTTACAGTATCTAAAATCCCTCCTTTACCATATGCAATGACTGGAGCCCCTGATGCCATTGCTTCGACAGGCGCTATCCCGAAATCTTCTATTCCTGCATAGACAAATGCTTTGCACCTAGACATATATTGCTCGACTTCTCTGTCAGATATCTTTTTAAGAAACTTAATATTAGATTTTGATATTTTTTCTAGTTTCAATCTCTCGGGACCATCTCCAATTATTATCAAAGGAAGGTTCAATTTATTAAAAGCCTTTATCAATAAATCAATTCTTTTGTTTGGCACAAGTCTATTTACACTCATGTAGTAGTCTCCTCTAGATTCATTATATTTGAACCTTTTTATATCTACAGGAGGATGTATTACATCAGATTCTATTCCCCAGTATTTTTTTATTCTTTTTGAAGTGAAATTAGAATTTGCAATAACAAAATCCAATCTTTGAGAACTATAGAAATCCCATTCTCTTAATTTGTAAAGCATAAATCTTATGGGTATTTCAAATCCAAATTTTGATAATGAAGATTTTTTTAAATATGTATGCATCTGATCCCAAGCATATCGCATTGGTGTATGTACGTAACTAATATGTAATTGTTCTGGAGACGTAAGTACTCCTTTGGCTAATGCATGACTTGAACTTATAATTAAATCATATTTTCTTAGATCAAATTGCTCTACAGCATAAGGAAGAAAAGGTAGATAACTTTGAACATTTGTTTTCCCAAAGGGTAATGATTGAATAAAACTTGTTTTTATTTGGCTATTTTTAAAAGATTTTATATTTAAACTTTCAATATTAGATGTTAAGGCGAATATATCAGGAGTTGAATATCTTTCATTTAATAATTCATTTAAAATTGACGTTACTTTTTCTGATCCTCCAAATGAATTTCTAAGAAACCAATCGTGGACAATTGCTATATTTGAATCTTTTATATTCATTAAAATTTTTAACCTAAATTAATTTTAAATTATTAAAGGTATATTTATTATTAAATTTTATTTTTATATTAAGTTAAAACTTTGTAAGCATCTATAAATTTAAATTCTAGTAAGTAAGTTAAACCTTCAACTATATTTATAATTTCATCACTCTCTTTAGACTTTTTATATACTTTTGCATTATTTAAAGCTATTCTTGAATCTTTTTTATCTAATAAGTAAATATTAATAATTGCTTTGGCTAGTTGAGCATTACCATTAAGATAATCAGAATCTAATATTAGGTTTATAGTTTTTTCAGAACTATCAACTTTTCTTTGAAGTATTTGGCATATCAAAACATTATATAAATCTTTAATATTTTTATTTTCGGTGTACCTCTGAAAATAGATTCTTTCAGCATCTTTAAGATATATTTGCTCAGGATCACTTTGATTAAGAACTCCAACTAAATTAAAAAGTTTTTTAAATTCACCTTTTTTCAAGAAATCTCCTAATAATTCAACTTTTGAAATCTTATTATCCATTTTTATGAAATACCTTTCATCTAAATTATCTTCGATGATTATTCGATCATCAATTAAATTTAATGGTTTTATTTTTCCATTTTCACCTAAAAGCCTAACTTTAATAGTTAATTCTTTTTTATGTTTTTTAGAAAAGCTAATAGGAATATCTTGCGTCAAAAAATAACAACTTTCTTCATCTGAATTTCTATGAAAAGAACCATTAGCTAATGAAAAATTTGTAGAAGTTTTAAAATCTTCCCCGATAAAGTCTATTAACATACTTGAAGATTTTATTAATTCACCTTTACCTATTAGGTTAAGCCTTATGCCGTCTGAGATTTTTTTTATATCTAAATTTGATGAACTATATTTACAATCTTTTTTAATTAGAAAAGTATTTAATGATTTCCTTCTTAAAAGTGATACTTTACTTTTGTCTGGCACGACCCATTCTTTTTGAATTATAAAAGAAGGACTATTTAATAAATATTGATTAAGTAAATTCTTTGCTTTGTTAGACATTACTCCTTGATCACCTGTTTTCACCAGAAACCAGTCAAAAAATTTTAAATCATCTTTATATGTCTCTTCATTACTAATTATCTGTCTAACTGCGACATATTCCCCTTGCCTAGATGCCTCTGCTTCTAGATTGAAAGTATTAATTTCTTTAGTATCAGGCAATATAGCCAAAGTTGATAAGAGATTTTTGTTTTCCTTTTTTATCTCATTGACAATATCAGCGTGTGGCCATTTATATGTAGAGTTACTAGTTAAGTTTTTTGATATGAGCCCGCTTTTAGAAAATAATAAAGAAAAAATTATTGATATTATCAAGATGGATTTTTTACTCTTGCTTGAAAAAAAATTATAATTTTTCGAATCTATGAATATTGCAAGGTAAATACACAATATAGGAAAAATAGGCATTACGAATCTAATGTCCTTTGTAGACATCAAGCTAATAATTAAATAACAATTTAAAAGATATATCAGGAACCATAAATTGATCTTATTTAATGATTTAATTTTTAAAAAAGATAAATTATTCTGAAACCCTTTTTCTATTAAAAATACTATTGAAAAAATTGAGAAATTAATCGGCCCAAAAATTGAGGGTAACCTTTTAAAGTAAAATATCCAGCTTTCTATTGAATAAAATTCAAGACCATCTTGATAATTAACTCCCCAATTCCATGCATTGATGGTAGAAGTAATAATAGTTAGCCAGTTT